>OGOV01001042.1_pt1 | contig 26455 bp, 28 predicted proteins | sample 1552711 | NCBI WGS metagenome assembly OGOV01 (sample SAMEA2580216, study PRJEB22360) | human gut metagenome | biome: human gut; feature: human-associated habitat; material: faeces | place: Denmark | collected 2008/2010 | reverse complement strand
TATTCGAATTAATTTATCTTTTTATTTAGTGTGTACTTGACAGGTAGTAGTATCAATTAATGGTATTTTTTTATTGTAAATTCAAATACATTTGATATATATATCTTGTAATTGTAATACCTATCCATGTCGACCAATTACCTTTTTTTTCACTCAAATTTAATCTTTCTACTTCTCTCATTGCAATACAGTCATCAAAGTCACCTATCATATCCTTTTTTTGTAGTATATCATTGATTACTTTATTATATCCCTTTAAACCTAATTTGGTATTTTTTTCAACAAATGAATAAAATTGATTAGTTCTATAATTATAAATAAGTGCTAGTGCTGCTCCCTCACCCTTTGAGCCATTTTTTCTTGGAAGTACATCCTTATAACCACAATAATCTCCAAATCCATCAAAACCAACAATAGCATATTCAGTGGCAACGCTATTGTTTATTAATATACTTACATCATTTTCTTCAAATTCTCCATTAGTTAATCTACTTTCTCTTGGACTATTAAGTATAATTTTTTTTGCTTTAATATTCATGCCAGACAATTCTTCTAACTCTATTTCACGTGATAAAATAGATGTCTCTTCTATATCAAAAAATAAATAATCATCTGCGCTTAATTTATCTTGAATAAAATTTTTATAATTATCTATCAGTGAAGGTGTAATTCGCAATGCAATCTGATTTTTATTTAATGTTAAACTAGTATATAATTGTTCTAATCGTTGTTTAGATATTTGATAATCATTACTTAAAGATATCACGGGTATAATATTATTGTAATTAGATAGCATTTTTAAAAATTCAAAATATTTATTTTCATCCCTGCTGATTTCTAAAGATAAAATAACACTATTCGGATCATATCTATTACCGTATTTAGTTGAGGAAATTCTTAAATAATCAATAAATATTTTTCTTTTGTCTATACAATCTAATATCTTATCCAAATCAGATTTATCATTTATTATTTCTACTAAAGGGATAATTTTATCAGAAAAACAATAAGATAGTTTTTTTATCACTCCTAATTCTGTTCTTCTAGCTTTTAAAATTGGAACATACATATAAAACACTTCCTTACTACAAAAATAAGCAGTATCCATCTTAAAATAAGACGATACTGCTATCTTATATGTATATTATATCACATTACCTATTTTTTGTATATAACATCAATAAATTCATAAACTTTCTTACAATCATTACAAATAAATGCAATTAAATCATCACCAATTATTTTATGTCCGTCACCTTTTAAAATATGTATATCTTTTGAATTACATACTGGGCATATAATTATATCTTTCAAAATATCTTTTTTATAAAACGCATTTTTAATTATTTCATAATTTGATATATTAGGCATTTTTATTCCTTTACGATGTAATACTTCTTCATTATTCATAATCTATCACCGCTTATATCAAGTATAACACAAAAAAAGATATTTTGTTTTTTATAAAATAGCTTTCTTATAATATCCCGAAGAAAGTTAATTTACCACAAGAGCCATCTCCACCTCCTGCATTTAAGTGATTAGAAAGCACTATAACATCATTACTATTTCCAAATGCATTTAATATTCTATTAACTCTATCTGTCGGAGTTATTGTTTCATCAGTACTTCTTGTTATATATGTAGGTATTCCTAATTCTTTTAATCTATCATATATATAATTTGCTATTTTCAAATTATATTCTTTTTCCACAACATTATTGCCTGATGCTCCCGGATCACTTCCTCCATGACCCGCATCCACTACAACTTTCTTTGTAACTCTATCATTCATTATTCTCACCCTATTTTATAATATGACAAAAAAAAAATTAGGTGAATTATATAAATTAAATTCATCAATCCACTTCTAATTTCTTCTTTTATTTTGCTTCTTATCTCATAAATTAAAAGTAATCCTTTATTCATTTTTTACTAACTGGTGATATGTATTCTTCACATGCCTTGCTTTATATTTATTATTCAAATACATTATTCATTAAATCTTTAATATATTTTTTTCTTTCTTCAGTTTCTTCTTTTTCAATTTCTATTTTTATTATATCCCCCTCTTTTGCATCAGGTACTAACACTCTAGGAATATTTACGCACTTTCCAATTGCAATTTCCACCACTGCATAATCTCCTTCAAATCTGTCTACTATTACTTCCATTTTTTCCTCCATCATCTTGTTGATTTTATATCTAATGAATCACCATTGCTTAAAACAATAATGTTGCCGTTAATATCTGTTCTATAAACTTTTGCACCCGAATTAATCCATCTATCAATAATTGATTGATTAGGATGCTTGTATTGGTTATTTTGTCCAACCATTATTATTGCATATTTTGGATTTACTCTATTAACAAATGATTGACCTGATGAAGTATTGCTTCCATGATGGCCTATCTTTATTACATCTGCAGAAACATCAGATGTAATGTCATTTTCGCTTTTGGTTTCAGCATCTCCCATGAACAAAAACTTTATGTTACCATAAATTATTTTTACTACCGCTGATGAATTATTTAAATCGTTGTATTCTTTGTTAGGTGCTATAATATTTATATTTAAATTTTCTTCACTAACTATGTTAACTCCTGCACTTGCAGTAGTTATTTTTAATTCTTTTTCTAAAATATTTTCTAATAAGTTTTCATAGGTTTTACTAGTTGATACCATCTTAGGCATATAAATTTTTCCAATAGCAAAATGATTTATTATATAAGTCAATCCACCAATATGATCTGCATGGGGGTGAGTTCCTACGATATAATCAATTTTATTATACCCTAAATTTGAAATGTAATTTGAAACTATTTTTCCCTTTGATGACTCTCCCGCATCAATCAACATAGTTTTTTTGTTTGGCAATTCTATAAATATCGAATCTCCTTGTCCAACATCAATATAATGGACTTTAATTAAGCTGTTTTTTGTTGTATTGGTGTTATTATTTACTTCCTCTTTATCTATTAAACTATTTTTAAATTGTTCATATCTTTTTTGATAATCTTTAGAATGAAATAAAGTAATTACGTTACTAAAACATATTACAATAATAAATATGCTAATAAAGCCAAATACATTTGACCACCACTTTTTCTTTTTAAAAAAAGGCAAGTTATCTCTTATATTGAATTTAGAAATTAGCAAAGGTGTGATTAAAAATGCCAAATTTCTTAATATCACAGAAGTTTTATAGATGACTACATCATACATATTCGCCTCTATTTGAGGCACTTCACTAAAAGAAACAAAAAGGATAAATAAACAAAATATGTAATACAAACAAGCAAGTATTTTTTTCCATAACTTATTTGTTCTAAAACTAAATAATTTACTAGATTTATTCATAACATACTCCCGACTACTTTTTAATAAACTTTTTATACAACAATATTATACTATATAAATCAACTTATTTAAATCTTAATAATATAAATCTACAATAATTCAATTTCTGGGTTAATAGTAACTTATATTTAAGTGTTTTATAATAACCCTCATTAATTAATTTAATTACTGAATATAAAAAGCATTTAATTTTAGGCAAGTTATATAAATTAAATTCATCAATCCATTTCTAATTTTAATACTTCTCTTATTTTGCTTCTTACCTCATAAATCCTCGTATTCATAAATTCAGGATGATCTTTAAACCATTTTATGTTAAGTGGTGATGGGTGTGGTAATACTATTGCTAATTTATCACTTATATAATTGTCTTTAAATATTAATTCGTTAAAACTTTCTCTTGGAAAAAATATACTTGCTGCTTTTGCACCAATAATAATATAAAGTTCATTATTTATGTATTTTAGTTCGTTTTTTACCCATTTATTATAACAGATTTTAGGTGGGACTTTATCAACTCCATTTTTGTCTTTTCCTGGATAGCAATGAGCAATAGATGTTATGTAAAAGTTATTTGGATTATAAAATTCCTCATCATTAATTTTGTACCACTCATATTTTAGGCGATTACCACTTTGATCTGTAAATGGTTTTAACTTTTCATGTACTGTCTTTGATGGTGCTTGACTTATTTGTACAATTTTCGCATTTACATTGCCAGTTATTATTGGATGCGGTATAAATCCGAATTTTTTTTGACATATTTTACAGGATTCTAATCGTTTTTTAAATTCCTCGTATTCATTATTCATTTTATTTTCTCCCTATAATTTGTTATATATTTTATATATTCTATCAATTAAAAAAATTGTATAGTAATGTTCTTTCTTTTAATTAATAAAATATACTAATTTAAACTGTATCATTTCTTTTTATTGTACTTATAAATGATACTTTTGAGATGTTATCGTAAAATATAGTTTTATTTTTTAATATATTAATTGTGCTTATAATGTACCATAGTAGTATAAATAAAATTTCAAACATGTAAATTATAAACATTATATAATTATTCATAGTTGTCATTTTGTGTAAAAAATGTGTTAAGTAAATTATACTAAACGGAAATATTATGTAGTGGAATATAGTTACTATTCTTTTTATAATCAAACGGAATAAAGTCTTATTTGGAAATGACAATTGTACATTTAGAAATTTGCTTCCGAGTGTATATCCATTCCAAATATATGGAATAACAATGTAATAAATTGTAAATGTTATATATTTTGTATATATATTATTTATAAAAAAGCTTACCAATATTTGAATAAATATATACAAGAATGCATCTAGAAAAAACATCGTTATTCTTCTTAAGCCGGATACTGTTTTACCACATTCAAGTGTTTTTTTGTCTATTTGATCTCTTGTTGGTAAAAATTTTTTTGTAATTCCCATTATATAATATCCTAAAACTCCTCCTAATGTATTCATCATTAAATCATCTACATCAAAGCATCTATATGGCTTTTCATAAAGAAAATATAGACCAGTTAATTGAGTTAGTTCAAAAAATAAGGATAAAAAGAAAGTTATTATTGTGCATTTTTTTAAACTACATTTATAGTAATATCTTAAATACATTCCAAATGGAATTGTCATTAATATGTTAAATAATACAGTATATACAGAATCATTTGTAATTGCCTTTATGTATGTACTTGAATCGCTTATTACTAATGGTGATGTTTTTATAATATCTATAACAAACTTAAATGGCATTAAATTCGGTTTTATTTCTTGCATATTTAATAATTGTTCTTTTGTTGGTAACGGCAATATTACTAAAAAGTATACTGTAATAATGTATAAGATAAATGAATATACAATGACTGTTCTAAATTTATTTATTGCTCCATAGTTATGATATTGGATAAGCATAAATGGAATTGTAAAAAGAAAAGCAATTAAAGGAAAAAATAATAATGCAGTCTTTATGTTTTCAATATATACCATGTTACCATCTCCAAATAAATTAATTTTACAACATTAACTTTGATTTATCAAATAAAATATTTTTATTATACTTATCATATAAACAAAAAATGTAGACTGTGTCTTTTTTAGACTGTCTACATTTATTTTATCACTTCACTGTTGTGTACTATTTACTAGATATTTCTCTCCAATTGTTTGGAAAACCAATTTCATCTAATATTTTATCTATATCAATAACTTTAAGTTTACCTGCAAGCATATCTAATTCATAACCAACCTCATATATTAAAAGTTTAAAATCATCATCTCTAAGCATGTATTTAAACATTAGTATTAGTGAGAATAAATCATTTTTTCCATAAATATATTCTTCTTCGGCCTTTGGAATATTTAACATTTCATGGTATTTGTTGTTTGGAATCGATCTTTGTGTTTTATAATTATATAACATATCCTCATGTGCACATAAATTTCTAAAATTAGACATTATTGGTAAAAATATACTAAGTTCTTCTTCAGACATTTTGTAATAATTGGCTATTTCTTTTTTGTCTTCATATTTAAGTATCATGTATAGCTCGCTTATTATGCCAAATGATAATACCTTTACTAGTATCCACATTGGAACATATCCATAATTTGTTAAATAATGCAGAGTTGCACTATGTTGTTTAGCATTTACTCTTATTTGCCTTTTCATTTTATTTATTACGTCTGAAACTTGTCTAACTTTTGATATTTCAGTTGTAAAATTTGATATTTTTAAATAATCTTTTTCTTTATATCCATATTTGCTTGATAGGTGATAACTAAATATGGATTTTAAATTATTTTCTACTATTAATAAATACTTAAACATAATATTTCTTATATTTCTATCAAACATGAATAAGGCATATAATTCTTCAAATGTCGTACCATTTATAAACTCTTTATCTTTCGATGACTTAAAGAATACATGTCTATAACCATTTATAAAAAAATAATTTTCTCTCAAAAGTATTTCTTTTGTTTTTTCAACATCATTTATTATCAAACCTTTATCCTTTAATATTTCTATCTGTTCATCAATTGTCTTAAACTGCTTTAAACGACTCATACACTTCACCAATATCATTGTATCATAATTACACTAAGATTTCTACTAAACAATTTGATATTACTTTTGCTATTTTTTCTTGATACCAATTTTGTCTTAATATATATCTTTCATTTGGATTTGATATAAATCCAACTTCTAATAATAGTCCGGGTATTTTTATTCTTTTATACATATATAAATCTTTTATTTCTTTTGCTTTTCTATTGCTATTTAAATATTTATTAAAGTATTTTTGAAATGTTTCTGCTATTTTCTTATTTTCTTCATTTATATCATCATAGAATGCTTGTGCTCCTTGCCATGATGTACTTTTTGATGCGTTTAGATGAATTGATAGATAAATATCGGCATTTGAATTATTTATGGCTTGTGCCCTATTATACAAATCTGTTCTTTTTCTTAAACTTGATTTTGGATTAGACAAATCATAATCGCCATCGCGAGTTAAATATACAATTGCACCCATCTTTTCTAGATTTTTTTTTAATTTTAATGATATCTCTAAATTTATATCTTCTTCATGTATTCCTTTGTAGTATGCACCTGGATCAATTCCACCATGTGCAACATACCCTTATACACGGGACAGAAAAAGTTATTGAAGTACTGTAAGAAAAAAACTAATTTGAAAAAATTAGTTTTTTAATGTTCCATTTTCTATTTGAACAGGATTTATAAATGAATTAATTTTTGTTATAGTACCACAAATTGTAATAGGATCATTGTATTTGTAACCATTTAACTTAATGCTTTCTTCTTTGCTAAGATAAACTCTAGGTGATACTATTCCATTTTCTTTTTGAATTTGAACATATGGTTCATCTCTGTCAAGATTGATCGAAAATACAGTTCCTGTAAAAATATAAGATTTATTAAGGTAAAGTTCTTTAGCTTTTTCTTTGTCTTCTTGTGCTAAATTATAGATTACATCAGGATTAATTTCTGTAAGACCAATACAATTTATTGTACTTTGTGAATCTAATACAGTTTCTTTAGATGAACTTAAATTATTATACATTAGGGAAAAAACAACAAAAAATATTATTATAAATGTCAAAAATTTTGATAATTTAGGACTTATAGCTATTGCATAATTGTTGAAACTTGGCCCAAGTCTATTTTTATCCCTAAAATGTTTATTACAATCTTTACAATTATACACTTTATCTTCAAATAAAATATTTTTTTTAGTTATTGTATGAATTTGATATTCTACATTTTTTGAATGACATTTAATACACTCAATGTTAGCTTTATATATGTTTTCTTTTTCTTTTTTATTTTCTTTATTGCAAAAAGGACAAATTGTTTCATTTTCCGGCATTTCATATCCACAATAAACACAATATTTCATTTTATGTCCTCCTTACTTTTTATTAATACATCTCTAGGTTTTGCCCCATTAGGAGGGCCAACTATCCCTTGCTTTTCTAATATATCTATCAATTTTGCAGCTCTATTATAGCCAAGATAAAATCTTCTTTGCAATAATGAAGCACTTGCTTTACCACAATCGATAAGAAAATCTACTACTTCATCATATAAAGGGTCATCATAATCATCAGTATTATCATTTAAAGTATTATTCAAAATGAAACTTTGATCATCATTGTTTGCTTGTTTTTTCCAACAATCAACAAGTACAGTTATATCTTTATCCGAGATGTAACTTCCTTGCACTCTTATAGGCATTTTATTATTTTGAGTTTTAAACAACATGTCACCATTAATATCTAAATCTTCTGCGCCTGTTGTATCAAGTATTATTTTTGAATCTAGTGCTGACGGAACAGAAAATGATATTCTTGCAGGTATATTATTTTTTATCGTTCCAGTTATAATGTCTGAAGTTGGACGTTGAGTAGCAATAACCATATAAACACCGGTTGTTCTAGCTAATTTGGTAATTTCTGTAATTGAATATTCAATGTTTTCTGAGAAAGTTCTTACTAAATCAGCAACATCATCAATAAAAATAACTATATAAGGCATTTGGTCTGATAATTGATTAGTTTTTAAATAATTTCTGTACTCAAAAATATTTTTTATACCAATGCGTTTAAATAAATCACAACGTTTGTGTATTTCCTCAACAATCTTTTTCAAAATTATAATTGCTTCTTTTGGTTCTGTAATAACAGGTTGAAGCAAATGTGGTACACCATTAAAACTATTAAGTTGAACTTTCTTTGTATCAATTAATAACATCTTAACATAGTCCGGTTTATATAACACTAGTAAAGATGAAATCATGGCATTTATACACATTGAAATTCCAGATCCAGTTGAACCGGAAATCAGAATATTTGGCATATTGCACAAATTAGCTATAATATTATTATTATCCATGTCTTTTCCGATTGCTAACAATAGATTATCGTTGTTTTCATCTTTTATATTTGTATGAATATTCTTACTTTCTAATTTACTTGTTATGTCTCCTATTTCTTTTGAAATATCATTTAATGTTTTTGTTAATTCAAGTGCTGTAGGTATGACATCTCTAAACATTACATTTTTTACTTCTTTATTAGGAACAGTAATTATTACGGTATTAGTCTTTTCTGATGATAGTTGCATTTCAACACTTTTTGCTGCTATTCCCATTGCAATTTCATTACTAATGCTAGTTAATTTCTGTAATCTAGTTCCTTCTTCTAATAAAATTTGATATTTTGTAAATCTTGGTCCACAGTTAACTTCCGCGACTTTAGCATTTACCTTAAAAGTTTTCAAAATATTATTTAAAGAAGCTATATTATTCTTAACTTCTTCCAAATTATCTGTCTTTTTTGGTGAACTTAATAAATAAATATTAGGTAATACATAATCTATTTTGTTTGTTTTTTTCTCAATATTTGAGTTTTTATTCATATCACCATTTTGCTCTTTTTTAGAATTTAAAGGTTTATCATAATTATCTTGAGTATTATTTGTCAATATTTTATTAAATTCATTTCCAAATAATATCAAATTACTTTTAATTGGCTGTAATAAATTTATGTTTGAAAATTCGATTATAGTATTAATTCCATTTGGCGACTTAAAAGTTAACTCACCATATTTACAAACAGGGTATCTTCTATTATTGGAAAATCTTAAATCTCTGCCACCGTCAAGATTAGCGTATTTCCAAGTGTATGAAATAATTTCAGAGTCATTACATTTAGATTCAGTTTCAATGAAACTGGTACTTTTTATTCCAAAGTACATATCATTATATGTGCAACCGAATACTTTTCCAAATTTATTAAATATAATAATTCGATCAGGTGTAAAATACATTACTTGATTTTTTAATTTTATACTAAAAATATCAATATTACTCTTAATATACCAAGGAAGCTTTGTCATAACAAAGGCTTGATGTCTATCAACATTACGGCTAGCACCAGCATTATATTTTTTATTATACACTTTTACCGCTGAACTAACTTGCCATATTTTTTTATTTTTTGATAATTGAATAATTGCTTCTTTTAATGAATCATACATATCTCTACTTTGTTTATCAAATTCATAATATAAATTTATTTTAAGAAATAAACTTATTATTATTTTTATAATAATTCCTACAAATAATGAACAAATAAAAGCCAAATTGAAATAAGATAAAAATGTTAATAAAAGTAAGAAATTAGATAAACGATCTAATAAAGCAACCTTATTAAATTTCTTTAAAATAATATCATTTTTACAAAAATCAGAAATAGGGACATTTTCAAATACTTCTTCATTTCCTAAATATAATCCATCAGTAGAACTAGAATTTTTTCCATTTTGCTCTACATACGAAATGCCAGTTCCGGGGATAGAATATGTTGTTCTTCTTCCACCGTTAGCCATTTTAGTAATTCTATATCCGGGAACACCCCAACTATAACCTATACCGCTTTTACTTAAATTAATTCGAAAACCTAACCCTAAATTAATACTTTTCCTATATCTCCAACCCATTCATCATCACCTCTTACTTTTTCTAGGTCTATATACATATCCTCTTTTTTTCATTTCTAAATATTTTTCATAATAACTATTAATTGCTACTATAAAGTCATCATTATACATAGGCGGATTATATGATAATCCGTCGATTGTTTTATATTCAACTTTATGATAATATTTTGAAGATATTGCAGCTTCTAATATTTTAATTGCAGAATCTAAATCATTTTTCTTTCTAAATATATTAGCAATTTTTATATAAGGAACTTGCGACTCAGGAGTAAATTCTAAACATTTTTTGTATGCTGTTAAAGCTTTATCAAGATTTCTATCCTTATCATACGCATCACCAAGCATTTGATACATAATGGAAAGATGTTTTCTTTTGCCTTCCTTTTCATTTTTATACAACAAGTTTCTTTTATATATTTCACTATATAATTCACCATGCAAATAACTTTCTAGACTTTCTATTGCATTTTTACTGTATTCAATATTTGACCAAGAATATGCTTTTGCAATTAAATAGCGTTTTCTTGGTGTATTTGGATTTCCACACAGTTTTATAACTTCATTAAGTACATCTTGGCGCGTTTCACATTTTGCTTTAATTTTTTCAATCTCTCGAATATACTTATCAGGTATATCTCCACCAACTCCCAAAGTTGAAAATAAACTTTCCGCCAGTTCAATATTTGAATTGTTATCATTAACTTTATCAAACAGTTTATTTAAAATTTTCATACAATAACTCACCCCAACTATAATACGAAAACAAAATCATAATCTTGTAAGACTAACATTATTATAACATATTTAAAAAAAATAAAAAGAACTCTACTAAAAATTATTAAAGTTCTTTTAATCTTCGCGATCAATATCATTAAAAACAGTATCATGAAAAAAATCTTCTAATTTAATTCCTAACCCGTCACAAATTCTAACAAGAGTTAAAATTTTAACATTTTTATTTCTATTATCAACTAAATGTTGTACTGTACTTTGAGTTAAACAACTAATAGAAGCCAATTTATTTATTGATATATTTCGTTCATCGCATAATTTATTAATTCTTATTGCAATCGCCTCGTAAATTTTCATCAAATCACCTATAACAATTCTATAAGTAAACCTCTAAAATCTATTAATCTTGCAAGACTAATTTAACCTTGCAAGGTTAATATTTGAAAAAGAAAAAAATATTTATATCTGTCAATATCATATTATTCCCCAAAGTATCTTTTTTATTAATTCTAGTGTTTATAAGTGTTTACGAACTTTTAATAAAACATTTTTATCATTTTTTTTAAGACAAATTATCCTTATTGACTATAAGCAAAGTAGTGCTATAATTATGTTAAGATATGAAATAAATGTATCCAGAGAGACATTATTTTCAAATATCAAGTACATTTTGACGTTTGAAATAATGTTTTTTTCATATCTAAATATCAATTTTTAGTTATTTCAGCAATTTTTCTTTGGGTTTCAAGTGAAATTCGTTGAAAGTACTTGATTTTTGGTAATTTTTGGTATATCATAGTCAACAATTAATTAATTTTTGATTTATGATGTTTAAGGAAGTAGTACGTATCCTTTGTTTTGGTTGTTTCTGTGACCTTAACGCGCACTGCTTCCTTTTCAATTAAGAGGGGATTGGATATATGGTTGCATATTCTTACATTTATTATCAAACTAACTTATTTAGTAAAAATAAAAATGTAGGGTTTGTATCCCCAAAATTCCGTAATAATAAATCAAGTAATAATAAAATTGATGTTAGAGCAATAGGTATTAGTAAGGCTTTGTCCTTCGGTATCTGTTGCTCTTTTACTTTGGATACACATTTAGATCAGGGGGAATGAGTATATGAAGAACACACTTTTAGGAAAGGACGAACTATCAATGTATGATTATGTTAAACTTAAAAACATAATCACAGATATTTTCAAGTTATTTAAGTATCTAAAAAGAACTGATGACAAAATTTCTTTGCCAAAAATAACAGCTGACTATCGTGTAAGGTACGAACAATTTGTACCAGTTAATAATTCAGTTGTAGAAAACTGTGTATTAAGAAATATGATGTTAGAAACAAAACTTGAAAATAGAAGAAAAAGATTGTTGTCTAAAATAACTTTAGCTTTAAGAAAACTTAACGATATTGAATTACAAGTATTTGATCTTACTTTTTACAAATGTAAAGATGAAGATGAAATTATGGATATAATATCTTATGGTAAAGATAAAGTTAGATATATCAAAAAAAGTGCTTGTATCAAATTCGTATCCGCTCTTGGTCTTGATGATAGGTGTTTTAAATAAGGTGTCGTTAATGACACTTTTTTTAATGCACTAATTTAGATTGGGGGTGTTAGAAAAAATTAAAGTACTGACTTAGAGAATTAAGGGGGTTGGTTTTTATAAATATAGTTAGAATCATAATTAATCTCTTTGAAGAAAGCACATATAGAAATATTGGCTAAACTATTTAATTTTATGAATTACAACAAAATAAAAAAATATATATTAAAAATTTAGTAAACTTATAAGTTTTAAAGGGGGTTATATAATTAAATGGATAGTATTTTAAATGATATACTGCGTCTAATTGGAGACGCAACTAATTACTTAAAAATGTTCGTGGCTGGTGCTACGGGCTTTTTTGTTTTAAAAGATTGCATTATGTATATGGTCTCATCAGAAGATCATCAAAAAGCTGCTTCACTTCGTAAGATACGTACAACACTAATAGCTGGTGTATGTGTTTTTGTTGTAGTTCAATTTGTTAATTGGCTTCTAGCTTACTTCAAATAAAAGATTATGGATCAATACAAACTTGTAAAAGAAATTATAAAAACTTGTCAGTACTTTAAAATAGTAGAAAGAGATATTGATAACTACTTTGTTGAAAAAAAGATAATCGACGGTTTAGATGATATTATCTTTGTGGAAAATTTACTTAACATATTTTATAAAAAAATGAAATTAAAAAGATATAGAAATTCTTTAGATCAAAATAGATTAAAGAAACTTCTAATAGAATTAGAAAAAATAAGATTAAATTTAGAATTTAAGGGGGTGTATGAATGATGAATCAATCTTTAATTATAGGTAGGATTGTTAATAATCCAGAACTTAAAGAAACCGAAAAAGGAAAAGTATCAAATATTACACTAGCGGTCCAAAGACCATTTAAAAATGCTAATGGCGAATATGAAACAGACTTCTTCCCGGTTGCAATATGGAATGGCATTGCTGAAACTACATCACAATATTGTCGTAAGGGCGATTTAATTGGTGTCAAAGGTAGATTGCAAAGTAAAGATAATGTTATTTCTATAATTGCTGAAAGGATAACTTTTTTATCTTCAAAGTCAATAAAAGATGACATTTCAACAGAAAAAGAACTAAAAGTATAAAAAAATATATAAAAATTTCATTTTAGGCGCTGTGTTTTTTTTAAAAGCGCGTTATAGTGTTTGTAAAGAAAGGACGTGTCTTATGTTAAGAAAGATTTTAAAAGTATTTTTAGTAATTGTTTTTATAGGTTTTATAAGTGCTTATATAAGGGGTATTCATTACAATAGTAATAAACTCAAAAATGATAAATCAGTAGCTCAAGAAAATATAGAAACAGAAAAGCAAAATATTATTGATGAAGAAATAATATCATCTATAATAAGTGATAATGAATCTAAAGAAGAAGTTAAAGAAAATAATACTTCAAATAACAAAGTAATAAATAATCAAAAAGAAGAAATAAAAAATACTATTCCAGAACAAAAACAAAAATCCAATCAAAATGAAGAAAAACAAATAAATAATATTTCAAATAAAAATGAAACTAAAACAAATGATGTAATAGAACAAGTACCTGAAGTTGATGACGAATATAATAATCTAGTTAATTTTGTAGATTATAAAGCTGATGAATTTAACAAATGTCATACTGATAGTATTGATATTGCTTTATCTGATACAGATAATATTAGAAATACATCTTGCAAACAATTTGCATATAATGGTAAATTGGTTGGTTATAAAATACAAATATTTTATAATGACGGTACTTATAAATATTACAAATAAATTTTTTAAAGCGATCAATTAATTTTGGTCGCTTTTTTATATTAATTAAAGGGGGAATGAAAATTGAAATTGAATTTAAAAAGTGTGCTAGCTTTAATAGTTGGTGCATTTTCATTTTTAGTAGGTTTTACAAATGTCTTTGCTGCTACATTAGTTCAAACACCAGTTGATGATTACTTTTATACTCGTCGTGGTGGTGGAAAGCCTTATATGTCAGCTCAATGGAATCTATATGATATAGACGGTAAAGCTGCTTATTGTATAGAGCCGGGTGTAAATATTACTATTCACGATTACGACGGTGCGGTTGGTTATATCAACTCACCATACTCTGATGAAATAAATCAAAAGATTGGATTAATTGGATACTATGGATACAACTATCCGGGACACCAAACTTTAAGATATAGAGCTGCGGCTCAATCTTTAATTTGGGAAACAACAGGCGGTCAAATCGTAGAGTTCTGGACTGAAAAATATGGTAATGGTAGTTTTATAAATCTTAACAAAGAAAGAAATGACATAATGTCTTTAGTAAACTCACATTATACAATGCCTTCTTTTAACAATGAAACAAAAGACGCTATCATAGGTCAAACAGTATCATTTACTGATAATACTGGTGTATTATCTGGATATGAAATTTATAGAAGTGATAATGCTACTTCTAGTATTAATGGAAATACATTAAATATAACTCCTAATGCTGTTGGCGAGATTACTGTATCGTTAATTAAGAAAACATACACTTCTAATCCTACAATGATTTTCGTAGGTAAAGATAGTAAAAGTCAAAAAATGGGAATGTTTGGCGTACACGATCCAGTAGTAGCAAAAGTTAAATTAAATGTTAAAGGTGGTCGTGTTGAAATTATTAAGACTGACGCTGATACTGGTACAACTACACCAAGCGGTCAAGCTAGTTTAGTTGGTGCTAAATTCGGTGTTTATGATGTTAATGATAATTTAATTACTACTTTAACTACTGATAGTAATTCTTATGCAATAAGTGATTATCTTCCTAGTTTAAATGTATTCTATATTAAAGAACTTGAAGCTCCAAAAGGTTATGTTCTAAATACTGAAAAATATTATTTTAAATTAGATAAAGACAATTTACTTGCTAGTATAAATATTAGTAATAAAGTTATTGAAAGAAAATATGAAATAACAAAGGTTGTAGCTTCTAATAAAACTCAAATAATGACACCAGAAGTAAATGTTGAATTTGGTATATATGACTACAACAATAATTTAATCAAAACTTTAAAAACAGATAGTGACGGTAAAATTTACTTCACTTTACCATTTGGGGATTATATTTTAAGACAATTATCAACACCTAGTGGTTTTGAAAAGATTGATGATTATAAATTTTCTATAACAGAAAGTGGTCCTACTATTAATAAAGTGTTTAGTAATGCTGAAATAACTTCAAGAGTAAAAATTATTAAAGTTAATGATTCTGGTAATAGAATTGCTATTGCTGGTATAAAATTCAAAATTAAAGAATTATCTACTGGTAAGTATGTATGTCAAAAAGTAGCTTACCCTAATAGTAAAACTTATTGTGAATTTGAAACTGATGATACTGGTATGTTAATCACACCATATCCACTTAATAGTGGCGATTATGAACTTGAAGAAGTAGATCAAAGAATTAATGGTTATCTATGGAATAGCGAGCCATTAAGATTTAGTATTAATGAGAAATCTAATATTATTAGTAGTGATGACTTTGATAAAATACTAGAATTGAGATTTACAAATAAAGAAGTTAAAGGTGCTATTGAAATAAAGAAAACTGGCGAAAAGTTAGTTATTGAAAATGGTAAATACACCTATGAAACAATACCACTTCCTAATGTAATATTTGAAGTATATGACGAAAACAATAATCTAGTGGGAACTATTACTACTGACGAAAACGGTTATGCTAGATTAGATAATTTGAAACTTCAAAAATATACTTTGAAAGAAGTATCTAGTTCTCTATCTCATTTAATAGATAATAATGTTTATGAATTTGAATTAGTATATAAGGATCAATATACTCCTATTATTACTAAAACATTTACATTAAAAAATTATCTACCAAAAGGAACACTAGAATTTACTAAAACTGATTATTCTACTGATAAAGCACTACCTAACACAATCATAGAAATTTATACAGAAGATGATGTTTTAATGGGTACTTATACAACAGATGATAAAGGAATGGTTATTATTAAAGATTTACCTTTATCTAATGGTAAAAGATACTATATTTTAGAAAAGCAAACTTCTGATTCATCATACTTATTAAATGAAGAAAAAATGTATTTTGAAATTAATGAGAATGGCAAAGTTGTTAAAGCTAATATGAAAAATGAAAAAATCAAAGGTAGTTTAGAATTTACTAAAGTAGATTTATCAACAAGTAATCCTATTCCTAATACTAAAATTGAAATTTATAATGCTGATACTGACGAATTAATCTATTCTGGATTAACTGATGAAAACGGTAAAATCATTATTGATAATTTAGAATATGGACGCTACTATATTAAAGAAGTTGAAACTGCTTCACCTGACTATATTTTAAATACTGAAAAAATGTATTTTGAAATTAGAGAAAATGGCGAAGTTGTTAAAGCTACTATGACTAATGAAAAAGTAGAAATGCCAAAAACATTTAATACTGATTTAACTAGCTCAATTATTATAATTAGTACTGCTGTTCTTGGTTTAGGATTATTAATATATGCAAAAAAGAAAAATAAATAAAATTATACAAATTTTAGGGTTGATATTGATTTTAATATCAGCCCTTATTTGTTTTAAAAATATATATTGTAATTACAAAATAGATAAGGAAACAAAACAAGTAATTGAAACAATATTTGAAGAAGATACACTACCACCTACTGATGAAGAAGAACAAACAGAAGAAGTTGCAGAAACACCTGAAAAACAAGAAATACATTTAACTAACAATTATCTTGGCTATATAGAACTAAAATCTGGTATTCAAAGATTAATAACTTCTGGAACGGATAAGAAAACACTTGATAAAGGTTTAGTTGGAACATTAAGTACTTCTGCGGGAATTGATGATGAATTTGGTAATCTCATAATTGCCGGTCATAGTGTTTATAATACATTTCAAAGTTTGCACTACTCCAGTATAGGCGATAAGATTAAAATTGTATCTCATAAAGCTACATATATTTATGAAATAGTAGAAAAACATACAATTAATGATGATGATATGTCTTATTTTAAAAGTGTAGATAATGAAAAAATATTAACATTGATTACTTGTAAAAATAATGGTAATAAAAGACTAATTGTAGTCGCAAAGTTAAGGGGGTAAAAAAATGAGAAGATATAATACAAAATTTATTTTTTATATTTCAAAAGACTTGAAAAAGAAGTTAGAAAAAAGATCTCAAGAGTTAGATATTTCTATGTCTGATTATATAAGAACTTTAATAAAACAAGATTTAAAGTTAAATGATATTGCTTATGTTAATTCTATTATAGATAGACAGACATTTGAAATTGAAAATATAAATAAAAAGTTATCTGGTTATTATAAAGGTTTATAAAAATTTAAGGGGGTTTTATGAATATAGAATTAAATAATGAATTGATTGAGCGTTGTAATAATCAAAGTATGTATAATCGTGGTACTCATATCAAAGAAAGTGCTGAAAGTGATTATAAAAAGTTTATAGATACTTTTAGTAGTCGTACTCTTAATCCACAGCAATTAGAAATTGTTAAAAAAAGGACAGAACAATTTAAAGAATTAATAACAAATATTTATAATGAATATTTGAGTATATCTGCTAATTTTGTTCCTGTTAATGTTGCTGGACCAGCAAAATATAATTCTAATAAGTTTGAAAAAATTGCTGATAGAATGGATAAAAAAATAGATGAAATAAATGATAAAATAAATAAGTTCTATGATAATACTGAAAATATGTTGAAAAATGCTTATTCAAAAGATGAAATAATATTAAAATATAAGAATGGATATAATGAGCCAATAAGTTCTGATGATCCATTAGCTAGAGAAAAACTAGAAGCAAAGTTAGAATACTTACAAACTAAACATCAATCATATTTAGATTTTAATAAAAAAGCAAGACTTAATAAAACGGAACAATTACCACCTTATGTTCTTGCTAATTCTAATCAAAATATGAAAGCTGTTAAAGATAGATTACAAACACTAGACAAAATAGATAACATAGAAACAGGTCGTTATTATTTTGATAATGGCGAAGTCAGTTTTGATAAAGAAGATATGAGAGTAAAAGTTTTCTTTGATGAAAAGCCAGATGAAAAAACAAGAGATGAATTAAAATCTCGTGGTTTCAAATGGTCTCCAAAAAATTCTGCTTGGCAAAGAAAACTAACACCTAACGCCATTTATATAACTAAAAGAATGTTTAAAGATATTGGAAGTTTAGAAATCAAATTAGTTAATGATTATACCAAAACTATATAGGTAATATTATGCTACAAGTATTAGTCGTTCAACAAGAATCGGCAAGTTGGTTAATGGACGCTGTTCGTTCTATCTTCTGGTTTCTTGCTAAAGGTGTATTACTTCTACTAGACGGAATGTTTTTAATAATTGATGATATATGGAAGTTTAAATTTTTTGATAATCCTTATGTAAATAAAATCTATTCATCTGCTATTATTGTTGCTTGTACTTGGTTAATATTAAAAGTTATATTAGAACTGATTATGAGATATTTTGTAGATCAAGATGATAATAGCTCACCTACTAGGGTGTTTAAAGGCATTATTTTCTGTGTCGTTATGATGTTTTTAATTCCACCTATATTTAATTGGGGTTATGATTTATCTTCTAAAATGACACAGTATGTCGTTTCTGTATCATCAAATAATACTGCTAGTGCTACTTCTTTTGAATCTAGTATGTCATCAATGATACTTAATGCTTTTGCTGATGATGACAAGATGAAAGAAGAACATAAAAAATATTTTATAGAAAACTGGTTTACCGCTGATTATAACGAAGTTGAAGATGACAGTTTATTTGATAGTGGTGTTTATAAGTATAGTTTTAGTACTTTTCCAATATTTCTGGTAGGTTTAGTAGTTGTAGTACTTCTTTTCTTTATAGGAATACAAGTTGCTAAAAGGATTATAGAGTTAGCTCTCTATAAGGCCATAGCACCTTTTGTATGTACTTCTTTAGTGTCGAACAAATCACACGCTTTTGAAGTTTGGTGCAAGGGTGTTATGGGTACTTTTTTAGTCACGACAGTTCAATACTTATGTATAGGTATCTTATTTAATGTTTTCGGTCAAGTATCATCTGGAACAAATTATGTAATGTCAGTTATTTTAATTGTTATAGGTGCTTTATTATTTATAATAGCTTCTCCTCAATTAGTTTCTGCATTACTTAATGCAAATACTGGTGCTGCTGCAAATATGAGTGAATTACATACACTAGCTGCTTTAGGTACAAGTATGGTCGCTATATCTAAATATGGTAAGACAGTAGATAATTCTACAAGTTCAAACTCTAATACTGATAATTCAAATAGTGATAGTTCTGGAGCTGGTGCTGATACTAATATGGATAATTCATCTTCAAATTTAGAAAGTGCTTCAAATAGTGCTTCTAGTAATGAAGATAATAATTCTAATAGTAATCTTAATAATGAAAGTCCTGATAATAGTTCTAGTGATATATCTTCTTCTGATCCTGAAGTAAGTGATTTATCTGGTAATATAAGTGATAATATCAATATGGATACTACTACATCTTTATCAGAAAGAATTGATACATATAAAGACTTTATGGATAATCGTTATTCATCATTAAATGATGATACACCTACATATAAAACTAATGTTGATTGGGGGAATATAAATGTATCTAATACCAAAGAACATAAGAGTTAAAAGAGAGATTTTTAAAGGTTATGGTGTTAAAGAAATTATCTTTTTAGGAATATCAATCTTTGTTGGTTATTTATTAGCTAGATTATTTGGTAAGGGTTTATTAAAAGTGTTTTTATTCTCATTTTTTCCTATACTTACATTTTTAATAACTCTACCTATGCCTAATGGTAATGGTAATATTTTAAGTATTCTAATTAAAATGTTAAAATTTAGAACAAGTCAAAAAAAATATAAGAAATATAATTCTTAAATATAAGGGGGTATGTAATTGAATAATAAAGTTGATGATGTACTTTATAAACTTGTAGAAACAAAAAAATTCATAGCAAAAGCGGCTCTAAATGATAATAGTAATACTTCTTATGAAAACACTATTAAAGGACTAAATAATATTATTGTTGATTATACTATGAATAATAAAATGTCTCGTAAAGAAATTTTAGATATTACTTTTTCTTTGTATGATATTGAAGTTGAAAAAACATTTTTAGATAAAGTTAAAGATTTCTTAAATATACCTAAACATATCAAAAATACCAAAGAAAAAATAATTGAAAATCATAAAAAAAAAGAAACTAAAAAACAATATGAAAAAGAAATAGAAAGTTTAGTTAAGGATAAACTAAAAGAAATGATTAAACAAGATAAATTAGATAGTCAAAATAAAGTTAATGATGAGAAAGGTTTAGATAAAGAAAAACAAGAAAATATAAATATAACTAATAATAAGGAGCTATCTACTAATCATAATATTAAAACTTCTGTTCCTACTTTCAAAAAGGAATTTGAAGAAACAAAGCAAATGAAAATTTAAGGGGGTTATAAAATTTATGAATAAGAATCTTGATGAAGTGTATATAACACTTCTAAAAGCAAAAGAAAAAATATACGAATATACCAAAAACAAAGTTAAAAATGAAAATTGGCGACCATATTATAATGGAATTGTAGAAAATATAGATAATATTATAGTAGATTATTCAATAGCTACAAAGATGTCTAGTGAAGAAATTTTAGATTGCTTATTTGAAGTTGGTGCTGATAATAAAGATAGTATTTTCTATGATACTTATAACACTATGAAAATAAATATGTAATTCATAATATCTGGGGGTTATTTTGAATAAGAATAAAAAGAAAAAGATTGATAAATCTATTCTTGAATGGTTGCCTTTTAAAGAAGTCTGGAATGATTTATTATATCTTGATAATGACAAAGTTGTTGGTATTATAAAAGTAAATAGTATTAATCTTCAACTATATTCTAATGAAGAACAAACATCTAAAATATTTCAATTTAGAAAAGTATTATTAAGTTTAGAATATCCATTTAAAATACTTGCTCTTGATAAGCCAATTAGTTTATCAGAACACATAGAAAACTTATTATATTTATCTAAAAATACTGATGATAAAATTAAAAAAGAATTATTGGAAGAAGATATAAAATATGCTGATACAATAATGAATAATAATTTAGTAAACAATCGTGAATTTTATTTATTAATTGATGAAGATAAAGACAATGTTAAATTGTTAAAATCTAAAATAAATGATATTGTGTCTCAATTATCTAATATAAGTCTATCTTCATCTCAAGCTAAAACTGATGAAATAAAAGAATTACTATTTGTCTATCTTAATCCTACTTCATCACTTGAAATATTTAGACAAGACAGTAGTTTAAAAACATTAAAAGAAAAAATTGCACCTATTGCAATGAAGTTTAATGAAAAAGACATATTACTTGGCGACATATACGCTACAAGTATTATAATTGATACTTTCCCCTCTTATGCTAGGGGAAGTTGGTTAGGTATGTTATCTAACATTAAAAATACTCGTATGATGATTTCTGTTAATCCTATGGATAATATAGAAGTTAATAAAACTCTTAAAAAAGGAATGACAGAAACTAGAAGTAAGTTTATTAATTCTAAAGATAGAAACGATCAAATAGTACTCAAAAATCAATTAGAAGATTATGAGAAACTAACAAATAAAATGGATCGTGAAAATGAAAAAATGCTACTGATGTCAGTAGTGTTTTTTACTTATGCTGAAAGTTTGGAAGAATTACAAAAAAGAATAAAAGAAATAAAGTCTGCTTTAAGTAGTTTAAATCTTCGTGGATCACAGTTGATATTCGAGCAAGAACAAGGTTTAAAAAATTGTTTACCAACTCTTGATATGCCACTTCAAGAAAATTTTGGACTACCTATGCCTACAACGACAGTAGCTGCTTCATTTCCTTTTGTCTTTGAATCTATACAAGATGACGGTAATTCTATAATACTTGGCGACGACATAAACGGCGGTCTTACACTATTTGATTTGTGGAAAAGAACTAACAAAAGAACAAACTCAAATATGTGTATTATAGGTAAAAGTGGTAGTGGTAAATCTACTTTAATCAAAAAATTATTACGTGGTAATTTTGCACGTGGTGGTGGTAAAAAACGAACTCGTATTTTGTGTGTAGATCCAGAACGTGAATATAAAGACTTATGTAATACTCTTAATGGTAATTGGATAGATTGCGGTAGTGGATCAGGTTTTGTTATTAATCCACTAGAAATTAAAAATTCTGCTAATGACGAAGATAATAATGTTGCTGTAATAAAACACTTACAAACATTTAGAACTTTTATAAAATATTATTTTAAAGATTTAACAGAATTAGAACTTACCAAAATTGAAGAATTACTTTTAAAAACATATAAAAAGAAAAACATAGATTTAGATACTGATGTTAGTAAGTTATCTTCAAAAGATTATCCTATCATTACTGATTTTCATAATGAAATAAAAAACGAATTAGAAAATGCAAAAAATGATAAAAGGATTAATGATGACACAGTTAAGTCTTTAAAAAAAATAGAAGCTATTGTTAGAAGAATGGCTACCGGTGTTGATAGTAAATTATGGAATAATTATTCTAATTTAGATTTAAACTCTGATTTTATAGTATTTGATATTCATACTTTACTTGATAGTGATGACACTATATTAAGAACTCAATTCTTTAATATCTTATCTTTATGTTGGCACATTATTAGTCAAAATAGAGACGAACAAGTTATTTTAATTGTAGATGAAGCTCATTTATTAATTGATCCTGAAAATAAAGACGGACTAGAATTTTTAAAAAGAACTTCTAAAAGGATTCGTAAATATAATGGTAGTTTAATTGTGTGTACTCAAAATATGATTGACTTCACTTCACCAGAAGTAGTTAGATACGGTCAAGTTATTGTTGATAATTCTGATTATCAAATCATTATGGCTCAAGGAAGTGAAGAAATTATTTCACTTCAAAAAGTATTAAGATTAAGTGAAAATGAAAGAAGATTTTTACAAACTGCGGGTAAAGGTCAAGCACTATTTGTTATTACTCACGACAAACGAATACCTATCTTCGTCCATTTAAGACCAGAAGAAAAAGAATTATTTGGTAAAGGTGGCGGTAGATAATTAAAGATATTGTATCAACTATAATGAAAGGTAAAATGATAATTGCACTACTTCCAGTTGCATTTATCATTTTTATTGTTTTAATAATTGTAGCTTTACTTACTTCATTATTTGGTAATCAAGAGATGACTTATAAAACTTCTTTTGTACTTCCATTTGATACAAATAACTTTACTATCACATCTGATTATGGACTACGTGATGATCCATTTACTAATGAAAAATCAAAACATAATGGTATAGATGTTGTCCCAGTAAATACAAAAAATATAGTTGCAATAGCTGACGGTAAAGTTGTTGCTAGTACTCTTGATAGTGCTGGTGCTGAATATGTTTTAATAGAACATAAAATAAATGGAACTACTTATAGATCTGGATATTGGCATTTAGAAGAAAATTCAAGAACTGTCAATGTCGGCGACGAAGTTAAGCAAGGTCAACAAGTTGGTGTTATGGGAATGACTGGTCGGGCAACAGGGGTTCACTTGCATTTAGTTTTACAAATATATAATGCTAAAACAAATCAGTTTGAATATACCGATCCCACTACTATTATTAAAAACAAAATAACTGCTAAAGATTATATCTTATATGATTATAATTCTAAAAATTTTAATAAGCCATTTGGTAATCTACCCACTACACCAGAGTTTAATCCATTACCTAATCTTAATAATTAATGGCCGAACTTTTGGCAAAAAAGCAATTCAAAAAGTGGCGATTTTCTAAAAAATATATATTCAAAAAGTGTGTACGATTGTTATACACCCCTTATTTTTCAAAGGGTAAGAAGTTAACGATTGTATAACAAAAAGATAAAATGTAAACACTTGTGTTTTTTAGAAACCCTTATGAAATAAGGGAAAATTCGCCACTGGCGAATTGTTTGTAAACAGGATTTATCCTGCTTTAAATAGAACTTAAAAGTTAGTACATTTTTTTGGCCGAACTCTTGGCCGAAGATAGAAAGGATTTTATGAAATTATTTTTAATTATTTTAGGAATTAATATTCTAATATTTTTAATTGTATTTGTTTTCTGTGCTTGTAAGGTTGCAAGTTTATGTGATAAAGAAATGGAAAAAATAAATAAAGATATTTAAGTTGTTATATTAAAATTTTATTATTTTATAAAAGGGGGTTATATAAATGAATGATAAAAAAAATAATTATTTAAAAGTACAAGTGGATCAAAAAATGGAAGAAGCATTTAGAAAGATTATTGAGAAAAAAGGATTATCAATTCAAACTGCTTTAGAAATTATAATTAAAAATTATATACTTGGATTGTATATTGAATAGTAAATAATGAATGAAAATAAAAATTCAAATATTGTTGCTTTCAGACTAGATCCACATAAGAAAAAATTATTACAAGATCAAGCTGATAAAAATAATATGAAATTAAGTGAGTATTGTAAATTAGTTTTATTAGATTATTTGGAACAATCAATGTTATTAGATACACAAAAAAAGTTGGTCGAACTAATTACAGAAACAGTACAAAATGCTAATGAAAAACAATTCTATAAAATACTTACTATGCTAAATAAAAATAATATAGGAATAGAAACTATAATATTACAAAATGATATGACTTATAAATATTTTGATATACCACAGACAAGATCTGAATTAAATACCCATTTAGTAAATCACCCTATAACAGAAGTTGCAAGAGAACAAGTATTAAAAAATATTCGTGAATTAAGAAATAAAAAGGAACTAACTGATGAGTAGTAATATAGTAGCTATCGTCCGTTATAAGAAAGATGTTAATTTTCAAAAGTTAGTTGGTGGTTGGTGTAAGTATGTTTCAAAGGACGGTGCTGACGGAAAAAGTTTAAAAGATTTTTCTTCTAGTGATGAATTGTTTGATAAAGAATTTGGAATATATGATGACACTATTGATAATGATGTTAATTATATTTGGGATAAAAACGGAGATGTAAAAAAAGAAGATATATTAAAAGATTTGCCAAAAGATGAATCAGGTAGAATGTGGAATTTAGTTATTTCATTCCCACCAGATTTTGCTTTAGAATCTGGACTTAAAACTAAACAAGATTATTATATGATGACTAAAGCTATTATGCCTAGATTTTTATTAGATAATGATTTTGACTTAACTAATACACGGTGGTATGCAAGTAAACATAATGATACTGATAATCCACATCTTCATATTACTATTTTTGAAAAAGAAACTAGAAGAAAAAAAGATACATTAGAAAAGTCATCAATAAAATATTTAAAAAGTAATATTGCTTCTTATTTAGTAGATAACAAATCTTTTTATCAGGAACAAGATTATTTATTTTTAGGTTTGGAATATAAGATAAGAAAAAACAATTTTACAAAAGTTGATAAAGAATTATTTTTTAGTAGTAAATATAGAAAAGCATTAAATAAAGACTTATTGAATCTATATGATAAGCTACCAAAAAGGGGCCGACTTCAATATAACTCAAAGAATTTAGATTATTGTAGAAAAGAGATTGATAAAGTTATAGAAAGAATTTTATATCACGACACTATCAA
>OGOV01001027.1_pt1 | contig 26667 bp, 20 predicted proteins | sample 1552711 | NCBI WGS metagenome assembly OGOV01 (sample SAMEA2580216, study PRJEB22360) | human gut metagenome | biome: human gut; feature: human-associated habitat; material: faeces | place: Denmark | collected 2008/2010 | reverse complement strand
ACAGAGTACAGGTGATTCTGGAATGCACAGAACACAAGGATAGCGGTATGCCGGGAACTTCTCGTTACATTACAACGAAGAACAGAAAGAACACTACCGAGAGACTGGAGTTGAAGAAATACAACCCGATTCTGAAGAGAGTAACAGTACACAAGGAAATTAAATAATAATAGTATAACCCATGGCAAAGAAAACAGTAGCAAGTTTGCACGATGGTTCTAAGGAAGGTCGTGCTTATACGAAGGTTATCAAGATGGTTAAGTCTCCGAAGACCGGTGCTTACATCTTCGATGAGCAAATGGTTCCTAACGAAAAAGTACAGGACTTTTTCAAGAAATAAGATAAATGCAGTTGCTGCAAGGCGCTGATTACTTATAAAGCTCCTCTCGCCGATATATCGGCGGGGGGATTTTTTTTGCTATTAAATCGTTTCGGCTTTTATTATTTGTTAATTTTGTTATATCTTTGTGGCATAATGTATTGTACAAAAAAGTAGACTATGGGATTTTTTAGTTTTTTCTCAAAAGAAAAGAAGGAAACATTAGATAAAGGATTATCTAAAACAAAAGAGAGTGTGTTCGGGAAGATTGCCCGTGCTATAGCCGGTAAATCGAAAGTGGATGATGAGGTGCTGGATAATCTGGAAGAGGTGTTGATTACTTCGGATGTGGGCGTAGAAACTACGTTGAAGATTATAGAACGTATCGAGAAGCGTGCCGCAGACGAGAAATATATGAATGCGAAGGAGCTGAATGTGATTCTGCGCGATGAAATCGCTGCTTTGCTTACAGAGAACAACTCGGATGATGTGGACGACTTTGAAACTCCTGTTACGAAGAAACCATACGTGGTTATGGTAGTGGGAGTGAATGGTGTAGGAAAAACCACGACTATAGGCAAACTGGCTTATCAGTTTAAGAAAGCCGGCAAATCCGTTTATCTGGGTGCTGCCGATACTTTCCGTGCAGCGGCGGTGGAGCAGCTGGTTATCTGGGGCGAACGTGTGGGAGTTCCCGTTATCAAGCAGAAAATGGGTGCTGACCCTGCTTCTGTGGCATTTGATACTTTGAGTTCAGCGGTAGCCAATAATGCCGATGTGGTGATTATAGATACCGCCGGGCGTCTGCATAATAAAGTGGGTCTGATGAATGAGCTGACCAAAATTAAGAATGTAATGAAAAAGGTTGTGCCGGATGCTCCGAATGAGGTACTGCTTGTTTTGGACGGTTCCACCGGACAGAACGCATTTGAGCAGGCCAAGCAGTTTACTTTGGCAACGGAGGTTACGGCAATGGCTGTAACCAAGCTGGACGGAACGGCTAAAGGCGGTGTTGTAATCGGAATCTCCGACCAGTTTAAGATTCCGGTAAAGTACATCGGTCTGGGAGAAGGTATAGAGGACTTGCAGGTGTTTCGTAAAAAAGAGTTTGTCGATTCGTTGTTCGGAGGGAATGCATGAAACGGAAAACCATTGATATCATAACATTAGGCTGCTCTAAAAATTTAGTGGACTCGGAGCATTTGATGCGCCAGTTGGAGGAAGCGGGTTTTCATGTGACGCATGATGCCGAGCGTCCGAAAGGAGAGATTGCCGTAATTAATACCTGCGGTTTCATCGGCGATGCAAAAGAGGAGTCCATCAATATGATTCTTGAATTTGCACAGGCCAAGGAAGAAGGCGAACTGGAGAAACTCTATGTCATGGGTTGTCTTTCGGAACGTTACCTGAAGGAACTGGCGATTGAGATTCTTCAGGTGGATAAGTTTTACGGCAAGTTCAATTGGAAAGAGTTGCTGCAGGATTTGGGTAAGGCATACCATGAGGAACTGCACATAGAGCGTACATTGACCACTCCCCAGCATTATGCTTATCTGAAAATATCGGAAGGGTGCGACCGCAAATGCTCTTATTGTGCCATTCCTATTATTACAGGCCGGCATGTGTCGCGTCCTATGGAAGAAATTCTGGATGAGGTGAAGTATCTTGTGGCTCGCGGAGTGAAAGAGTTTCAGGTTATTGCGCAGGAGTTGACCTATTATGGCGTAGATTTATATAAGAGGCAGATGTTGCCCCAATTAATCGAAAAAATCTCGGAAATTCCGGGTGTGGAATGGATACGTTTGCATTATGCTTATCCGGCTCATTTCCCGATGGATTTATTCCGCGTGATGCGCGAGCGTCCCAATGTATGTAAATATATGGATATTGCCTTGCAGCATATCAGTGATAATATGCTGGAGAAAATGCGCCGTCATGTTACCAAAGAGGATACTTATCGGCTGATAGAAAAGTTCCGTGAAGAAGTGCCGGGAATTCATTTGCGTACTACGCTTATGGTGGGGCATCCAGGAGAAACGGAAGCTGACTTTGAAGAGTTGAAGGAGTTTGTCCGCAAGGTGCGCTTCGATAGAATGGGGGCATTTGCATATTCCGAGGAGGAAGGTACGTATGCCGCTGCCCATTACGAAGACAGCATTCCTCAAGAAGTAAAGCAAGCCCGGTTGGATGAATTGATGTCCATCCAGCAAGGTATTTCCGCCGAACTGAGCGCGGCAAAGATAGGCAGGCAGATGAAAGTGATAATCGATCGTTTGGAAGGTGATTACTATATCGGACGTACGGAGTTCGATTCTCCCGAAGTAGACCCGGAAGTGCTGATTGAATGTGGTGATGAACCGTTGGAGATTGGCGGCTTTTATCGGGTAGAGATAATAAATTCCGATGATTTCGACCTTTTTGGACGGATTATTTAAACATTTCCTTTCGTACTTCTTGTGTATGTGGGGAAGATTTGCTAATATAGCACCGTAGTTCACAATTTTAAAGCTTGGATTTTGAATAACAAAGAATTTACTTCGGAATTGTCACGTAGGTTGGGGTATACTTTGAAGGATACTTCGGAATTGGTTACATCTTTACTGTCGGATATGACGCGGCAACTGGAAGAAGGAAATACGATTTCCATACAAGGCTTTGGAACATTCGAAGTGAAAAAGAAAGCGGAACGTATATCCGTAAATCCAACAACCAAACAACGTATGCTGGTTCCACCTAAACTGGTGCTGACTTATAAACCCAGTACCTTGCTAAAGGATAAGTTTAAGTAATCTTTCTTTTAAAATCTTCCATATTATGAATGAAAAACTAAACATACAGGATCTGATTGACTTGCTGGCTGAAAAGCATGGCATGAGCAAGAAGAATGCCGATAGTTTTGTGAAAGAGTTTTTCCAACTGATTGAAGAAGCGTTGGAAAAAGACAAGTATGTGAAGATTAAAGGCCTGGGTGCTTTTAAACTGATTGATGTGGAAAGCCGGGAGAGTGTAAATGTCAATACGGGGGAACGCTTTGAGATACAGGGCCATACCAAAGTCTCATTTACTCCGGAACCTGCTCTGAAAGATATTATCAATAAGCCGTTTGCGCATTTTGAAACAGTAGTGCTTAATGAAGGTACTGTTTTAGAAGATACTCCTGTAGATAATGGTAGTGAGGAGGATGAAGATGCGGGGCAGAAAGTGGAAGATGTTGTGCCGGAAGTGATTGTCGGTGCGGTTGAGACACCGGAGATTGCGGAGAAAACCGATAACCCTGTCGAACCGGAATCTGTAGAAGAAGCCGTTGCTCCTGTGGATACTGTGGCATCGGAGGAAGTTAATGAAGAGAGGGTGGAGGTTATCAAAACTGCCGGCCCGGCTGAATCTTCCGCAATGAAATATTTCATTGCCATCGTAGCTCTTGTGGTATTGCTATGTGCAGGAACCGTCGCTTATTTGTATTATCCTGATTGGTTTGACGGATTATCGGCTGAACCGCCTGTGGAGGAAACCGTTGGCAATGAAGCTGGCAATGCGGCAGGTAATACGGTTTTAATGGATAGTGTCGGTGTTAAGGACAGTGTGGCGATTGCCGTAAAAGATACTGTGTCGAAGAAGCTGATTGCTGAGCCTGTAATAAAACAGCAGGAAGCACCGGTTGTCGTCAAACAGACTGTAGTAGCCGCTACATCTGCTTCCCAGCCGAAAAAGCAGAAGAAAGTTGAGTATGTACCTGATTCTACCAATTATACCATTGCAGGAACGCAGGCGACATATACGATAAAGCCGGGTGAGACATTAACCAGAGTGGCTCTTCGTTTTTATGGAACTAAAGCGTTATATCCATATATAGTAAAACATAATCCGGACGTTATCAAAAAACCGGATAATGTACCTGCGGGCACAACAATAAAGATACCTAAATTAGTGAAGAAGCAGTAAAAAGATACTGCTTCTTTTTTGTTAAATACTCAGAGCTTGTTTAAATATTCTTGAAGAAGTATTTTCTTCAACTCTTTTTGAGTTCCTTTCTGGTCTGTATTCCTCTTTTTATCCGTTACATAGCCTGCTATGCTCTTCGTAAAAACAGAAAAACGTTCTCAAAGAAGAACTCTTGAAAAGAATGCTGAACAAAATTAAACAGGCTCTAAACTCTATGAAAGTAGTTTAATCTAAAGGTTTCACATTGTTTTTTAATAAAAATTAGTTGCTATGGTTAATTTATTCCCGTACTTTTGGAAGCGAATTATAATTACCGGTGTATGGCCGGGCGAAAACGAAAAATTAAACATTAAAATACATTGATTTATGGCTGAAACAATTGATATCCGCGAATTGAACGAGCGGATTGAAAGACAAAGTGCTTTCGTTACCAATCTTACTACGGGCATGGACCAGGTTATTGTAGGACAAAAGCACCTGGTAGAGTCGTTGTTAATCGGTTTGTTGTCTGACGGACATGTGTTGTTGGAAGGTGTGCCCGGTTTGGCAAAAACATTGGCTATCAAAACACTGGCTTCATTGATTGATGCACAATATAGCCGTATTCAGTTTACACCTGACTTGTTGCCGGCGGACGTTATCGGTACGATGGTTTACAGCCAGAAAGATGAAACTTTTCAGGTAAAGAAAGGACCTGTATTTGCTAATTTTGTATTGGCCGATGAAATTAACCGTGCTCCGGCCAAGGTGCAAAGTGCTTTATTGGAAGCTATGCAGGAACGTCAGGTTACCATAGGTAAGGAAACATTCAGACTGCCTGAACCTTTTTTGGTGCTTGCAACTCAGAATCCTATCGAACAAGAGGGTACGTATCCGTTGCCTGAAGCGCAGGTAGACCGTTTCATGCTGAAGGTAGTTATCGACTATCCTAAACTGGAAGAAGAAAAATTAATTATACGCCAGAATATAAACGGAGAAAGACTGAATGTAAAGCCTATTCTGAAAGCTGACGAGATTATCGAAGCGCGTAAGGTTGTACGTCAGGTATATCTGGATGAAAAGATTGAAAAATATATTGTCGATATTGTATTTGCAACCCGTTATCCGGAGAAGTATGATTTGAAGGAGCTGAAAGATATGATCGGATTCGGCGGTTCGCCTCGTGCATCTATCAATCTGGCATTGGCGGCCCGCAGTTATGCTTTCATCAAACGCCGTGGCTATGTTATCCCAGAAGATGTGCGCGCAGTGGCACATGATGTATTGCGCCACCGCATCGGCCTGACTTATGAAGCTGAAGCAAGCAATATGACTTCGGATGAAATCGTCAGCAAAATATTGAATAAGGTTGAAGTGCCCTAATGTAAACAATTTGTTTACTATTTATGTATTACTGAATGGAAACAACTGATTTATTAAAAAAAGTCCGTCAGATTGAGATAAAGACGCGCGGATTGTCCAATAATATTTTTGCGGGCCAGTATCACTCGGCTTTCAAAGGTAGAGGTATGGCTTTTTCCGAAGTGCGTGAGTATCAGTTTGGTGACGATATACGCGACATAGACTGGAATGTAACGGCTCGTTTTCATAAACCCTTTGTGAAGGTGTTTGAAGAAGAACGTGAACTGACTGTAATGTTGCTGGTAGATGTTTCCGGTAGTCTGGAGTTCGGTACTGTGAAGCAGATGAAGAAAGATATGGTGACGGAAATAGCTGCAACATTGGCTTTTTCCGCCATTCAGAATAATGATAAAATCGGTGTCATCTTCTTTTCAGACCGGATAGAAAAGTTTATTCCACCCAAGAAGGGACGTAAACATATACTATATATCATTCGCGAATTGCTTGATTTCCGTCCGGAAAGTCGCCGGACCAATATCCGTCTCGGTTTGGAGTATCTTACGAATGTTATGAAGCGTCGTTGTACGGCTTTTGTCTTATCGGACTTCATCGACCGGGAGAGTTTTAAAAATGCCATGACTATTGCCAATCGGAAGCATGATGTTGTGGCTATTCAGGTATACGACCGCCGTGTAGAGGAGTTGCCTGCTGTGGGGCTGATGAAAATAAAAGATGCGGAAACGGGGCATGAACAATGGATTGATACTTCTTCGCGTGCCGTACGGCGTGCTCATCGCGATTGGTGGGTGAACAAGCAGACGGAACTGAATGATACATTTACTAAAAGCAATGTAGATAATGTGTCAGTACGTACGGACCAGGATTATGTGAAAGCATTGATGAATTTATTTGCGAAAAGAAACTAATCGGAGAATGAAAAGATATTTATTTCTGATAACGCTGTTGACAGCATTGACGGGTAGAGTAATAGCCCAGTCGGTGACAGTGGATGCTACAATTGATTCCCTGCAAATCCTTATCGGGGAGCAGGCCAAGATTAAGCTTCAGGTTTCATTGGATACTGATAAGCGCGCTATTCTTCCTGCTTATACAGATACTTTGGTGCGTGGAGTGGAAATTGTTGATATAGCTAAGCCCGATACACAGATGCTGAATGACGGCAGACGCTCGTTGATAACTCAGGAGTACACCGTAACTTCCTTTGACTCGGCATTATATTATTTGCCCCCAATGGAGGTGCTTGTTGATAATAAGGCATATCGCTCCAAAGCTTTGGCATTGAAAGTGTATTCCATGCCGGTAGATACGTTGCATCCCGATCAGTTTTTTGGTCCTAAACCCGTAATGAAAGCACCTTTTGCATGGGAAGACTGGTATATGTCTATCGCTTGTGCTGTATTGTTTGTGCCGTTCCTGTTGCTGCTTATCTATCTTGTGAAACGTATTCGCGATAACAAACCGATAATTCGCAAGGTGAAGGTAGAACCGAAACTGCCGCCACATCAGTTGGCTATGCAGGAAATAGAACGTATCAAAGGTGAGAAAGTATGGCAGAAAGGACAATCGAAGGAGTATTATACAGAATTGACAGATGCTATTCGTACTTATATAAAAGACCGTTTCGGTTTCAATGCATTGGAAATGACTTCCTCTGAAATCATTGATAAACTATTGGAAATGAATGATAAAAATGCAATATCGGATTTGCGTATTCTGTTCCAAACCGCGGATTTAGTGAAGTTTGCCAAACATAATCCACTGATGAATGAGAATGACGCAAATTTGATTAATGCGATTGACTTTATCAATGAAACAAAGGAAAAAGAAGATGAAAATGCCAAGCCGCAGCCTACTGAAATTACTATCATTGAAAAACGTTCCTTGCGTACCAAGATACTGCTTGGTGCAGGTATCGTTGCTTTAACGGCAGCACTTGTCGGTTCACTGATATATATAGGTTTGGAGCTGTATAACTATTTTGCCTGAAAGTAAAAGCAGGGAGATACGCTTCAATCATAATCATAATTTGTAAAATTGTAAATATCATGGTTTTTGCCAATATTGAATATTTATTTTTGCTGCTGTTGCTTATACCTTATATAGTATGGTATATCATGAGGCGGAAGAATAGTGAAGCCACGCTTCAGATTTCAGACGCTCGTGTATATGCGCATGCTCCCAAGAGCTATAAGAATTACTTGCTGCATGCACCGTTTGCATTGAGGATAATAGCTTTAACCTTGATTATTCTCGTTTTAGCCAGACCGCAAACTACCGATAGCTGGCAGAATAGTGAAATAGAGGGTATTGATATAATGCTTGCCATAGACGTTTCTACCAGTATGTTGGCTGAAGATTTGAAGCCGAATCGCCTGGAAGCGGCCAAGGATGTGGCGGCAGAGTTTATCAATGGCCGTCCGAATGACAATGTCGGCATCACGCTATTCGCCGGAGAAAGTTTTACGCAATGTCCGTTGACGGTAGATCATGCCGTGCTTTTGAATTTGATAAAGGACGTAAAATGTGGTCTTATTGAGGATGGTACGGCAGTGGGTATGGGTATTGCCAATGCGGTTACCCGGCTGAAAGACAGCAAAGCCAAATCGAAAGTGATTATTCTTTTAACAGACGGCACGAATAATAGAGGAGATATTTCTCCGTTGACGGCTGCCGAGATAGCTAAAAGTTTCGGTATCCGTGTTTATACTATCGGTGTAGGTACTAACGGTATGGCTCCATATCCTTATCCGGTAGGTGGAACCGTGCAGTATGTCAATATGCCGGTTGAGATTGACGAAAAGACCCTGACACAAATTGCCGGAACAACGGATGGTAATTATTTTCGCGCCACGAGCAATTCGAAGTTGAAAGAGGTATACGAGGAAATAGATAAGCTGGAGAAAACGAAACTGAACGTAAAAGAATACAGCAAGCGTCAGGAAGAGTATCGCTGGTTTGCACTGGCAGCTTTCTTATGTGTGCTATTGGAAGTTCTGTTACGTAATTCAATATTGAAGAAGATACCATAGTATACGCATCCTTTTTCTCAGGATATTGTATCTTGTACAAGTTTAGTAAATAGTAAATCGTAAAAATAATAAATAAAGAAATGTTTCGATTTGAAGAACCTGCATATTTGTACTTGTTGCTGTTGTTGCCCTTGTTAGCAGCCTTCTACTTGTATTCCAATTATCGGCGACGGAAGAATATCCGCAAATTCGGTGATCCGGAACTGATGGCACAGTTGATGCCGGATGTATCCAAGTATCGTCCGGATGTGAAGTTTTGGATGGTATTTGTTGCTATCGGTCTGTTTTCTGTATTGTTGGCGCGTCCTCAGTTTGGTTCTAAACTGGAAACAGTGAAGCGTCAGGGAGTTGAAGTGATGATTGCATTAGATATTTCCAATTCGATGCTGGCACAAGATGTACAGCCCAGTCGTTTGCAGAAGGCAAAGAGACTTGTAGCGCAGTTGGTGGATAAAATGGAGAATGATAAAGTAGGTATGATTGTTTTTGCAGGTGATGCATTTACACAGCTTCCTATTACAAGCGATTATATATCAGCCAAGATGTTTTTGGAATCTATAGATCCTTCATTGATTTCCAAACAAGGTACAGCAATCGGGGCAGCCATTAATTTGGCTTCCCGTAGTTTTACCCCGCAGGAGGGGGTAGGGCGTGCGGTGATTGTCATTACCGATGGTGAAAATCATGAAGGTGGTGCAGTGGAAGCCGCTAAGGATGCCGCAGAAAAAGGTATTCAGGTGAATGTTCTTGGTGTAGGTATGCCTGAGGGAGCTCCCATCCCGGCAGAAGGAACAAATGATTATCGTCGCGACCGTGACGGGAACGTGATTGTAACCCGTTTGAACGAACAGATGTGTCAGGAGATAGCTAAGGCGGGCAATGGTATCTATGTGCGTGTAGATAATACAAATGGCGCTCAAAAGGCGATTAGCCGGGAAATTAATAAAATGGCGAAAGCTGATGTGGAAACACAGGTATACACAGAGTTTAATGAGCAGTTCCAGGCTGTGGCATGGATTATTCTGTTGCTTTTGTTGGCAGAAATGCTGGTATTGGAGCGCAAGAACCCTCTGTTCCGTAATATTCATTTGTTTTCCAATAAGAAATGATGCGTATGTTACAGAAAAAATATATAAGCTTTTTTTTATTGCTGCTAATGGCAGCTACAGCTTCGGCTCAGAAAGCCGAACGTGATTTTATCCGTAAAGGGAACCGTTTTTTTAAAGATAGCGTGTATGTGGATGCGGAGGTAAATTATCGTAAAGCTTTGGAGACGAATCCTCAGTCTACAGTCTCAATGTTTAATTTGGGGAATACATTGGCTCAGCAGAATAAACTGCAAGAGGCTATGGAACAATATGTTGCCGCTACAAAAATAGAAAAGGACAAGAATGATTTAGCGCAAATCTATCATAATATGGGGGTGATTTTTCAATCACAGAAAGATTATGGCAAAGCGGTAGAAGCATATAAGCAGTCATTACGCAATAACCCGAAAGATGATGAAACACGTTATAATTTGGCTTTGTCGCAAAAGATGCTGAAAGACCAGCAGCAGAATCAGCAAAACCAGGACCAGAATAAACAGCAGCAACAGGACCAGCAGGAGGATAAAAAGGACCAAAATAAAGATCAACAGCAGAATAAAGACCAACAACAACCGCCGCAACCACAGAAAAAGGACAGTGAGATGTCTAAAGAGAATGCTGAGCAGCTTTTAAATTCTGTGATGCAAGATGAAAAAGATGTGCAGGATAAAGTAAAGAAACAGCAGGTTATTCAAGGTGGTCGTTTGGAAAAAGATTGGTAATAAATATAACAGGAAGTAATATATGAGAAAAATAATTGTCTTATGGATGGTGCTGATGATAGTCAGTTTGCGTGCTTTTGCAGATAGCAAGGTTTCGTTTACTGCATCTGCACCTGATGTTGTGGCAGTAGGTGATCAATTCAGACTGTCATATACAGTGACCACACAGAAAGTGAGAGATTTCCGGGCTCCTTCTATAAAAGGTTTTGATGTACTGATGGGGCCCAGTCGTTCACAACAGAAGAGTGTGCAAGTTATCAATGGGCAGACAACCTCTACAAGTAGCATAACATTTACTTATATATTGATGGCTACGGCTGAAGGTAGTTTTACTATACCCGGGGCTACTATAACGGCAGAGGGCAATCAGATGGTTTCCAATTCTGTGCACGTAAAAGTACTTCCTGCTGATAGAACAAGTGGAGGGGCTTCCGGAAACAGCGGAAGACAAAGTGGTTCTGCAAGCCGTGCTTCATCAGGAACGTCAGTATCGAATAATGATTTGTTTATTACAGCTACTGCCAATAAGACGAACCTGTATGAGCAAGAGGCTCTCTTGTTAACATATAAGATATATACTTTAGTAGACTTGAGAGGTTTTGACAACGTGAAACTTCCCGATTTTAAAGGCTTTCATTCTCAGGAAGTCGAATTGCCTAATGACCGTAAATGGAGTCTTGAACACTATAAAGGAAGAAACTATCAGACGACTGTATATCGCCAATTTGTATTATTTCCGCAACAACCGGGAAAAATAACGATTGATGCGGCACGTTTTGATGCATCTATAGCCAAGGTTACTCATGTGGACGATCCTTTCGAAGCTTTCTTCAATGGTGGTTCTAATTACGTAGAAGTAAAGAAGACATTAATGACTCCTAAATTGGTTGTTGATGTAAAAGCTTTACCGGATGGTAAGCCTTCGGGATTTTCTGGAGGAGTGGGAGAATTCAGTATTTCTTCTTCTATAAATAGTACGAATGTTAAGACAAACGATGCTGTTACAGTGAGGCTTGTTATTTCGGGTACGGGTAATCTGAAATTAATCTCTACTCCGGAAGTTAAATTCCCAGAAGACTTTGAAGTCTATGACCCGAAGGTTGATAATAAGTTCCGTTTGACAAATGCCGGACTTTCCGGCAGTCAGGTGATTGAGTATCTTGCCATTCCCCGTAATGCGGGAACATATAAGATTCCTGCTGTAAAGTTCAGCTATTTCGATATTAAATCTCGTACATACAAGACTTTAACGACCGAGGAATACGAACTCCATGTAGAAAAGGGAAGTGGTAATGCAGCTCAGACTATTGCCAATTTTACTAATAAAGAAGATTTGAAAGTTTTGAATGAGGACATACGTTATATCAAGCAGAATAACGTAACCCTTTCTCAAAAAGGAGATTTCTTCTTCGGTTCTTTGGCTTATTGGCTGTTTTACATAGTGCCCGGCATTGCATTTGTCCTGTTCTTCATAGTTTATCGTAAACAGATTGCAGCCAATGCCAATGTTGCCAAAATGCGTACGAAGAAAGCAAATAAAGTTGCAGTGAAACGTATGAAGTTAGCGGGGAAATTGTTGGCAGATAACAAGAAAGATGCATTTTACGATGAAGTATTGAAAGCATTGTGGGGATATATTAGCGATAAATTGAGTATTCCGGTTTCACGTTTATCTAAAGATAATGTTGAGGGAGAGCTTCGCAATTACGGTGTTGATGATGCACTGATAAAAGATTTCCTTGATGCATTGAACAATTGTGAGTTTGCCCGTTTTGCTCCCGGAGATGATAATCAGGCTATGGATAAAGTTTATTCAGATTCTTTGGAAGTTATCAGTAAAATGGAAAACTCTATAAAACATTAAATTGGGAGGTATAATGATGAAGAAAGTAATATCCTTAGCATTTGGTCTACTGATAGGATTAGCTGTTTGGGCGCAAGGAACGGCAGATACTTCGGCTTCTGCCAAAGATTCTGTGTCTATAGGTTCGCATACGGAATTTTCTGCAACTAAATCAGTTGACAATGTTACGAAAGCACAAGGTGACAGTGCATATATGCGTAATGATTATGCTTCTGCCATTCAAATATATGAGAGCTTATTGAAAAAAGGTGAAGCCGCTGAAGTTTATTATAATTTGGGTAATAGCTATTATAAAGCAGACGATATAGCAAAGGCTATTTTAAATTATGAACGCGCTTTGTTATTGCAACCGGGTAATGCAGATATTCGCGCTAATTTGGAAATAGCACGTTCCAAGACGATAGATAAGGTAGTTTCTGTACCTGATATATTTTTTGTAGCTTGGGTTAAGTCATTGACAAATTGTTTAAGTGTAGATGCTTGGGCTAAATTAGGTATTGTGTTTTTTATTCTTTTGCTTATCTCGTTTTCCCTATTCTTTTTTTCCAAACAGATTATCTGGAAAAAAAGCGGGTTTATAGCGGGAATTCTATTTTTAGTATTTACTGTATTAAGTAATATTTTTGCTTCGGAGCAGAAAAGTGAATTACTGGATAGGAATGATGCGATAGTCTTATCTCCCAGTGTCACAGTGCGGAGTACTCCCAGTGAAAGTGGTACTGGTTTATTCGTTCTGCATGAAGGGCATAAAATTGAAATTAAAGATAATTCCATGCGCGAATGGAAAGAGATTCGCTTGGAAGATGGTAAGGTAGGGTGGATTCCTGCTTCTGCAATAGAAGTGATTTAAGAGTATCCATTGCTAAATATAGAAGCCCGTATGAAATAAAGGAAACTATTTCCTTTTACTTCATACGGGTTCTTTTTGTATTTATGGGAATGTTAAACATATAATGGAAAAATACAGATAAATAGTTTGTTTTATCTTTTTTTTTCCTTAAGTTTATAGCGTGATAAAGAAATAACAAAGTATTAACCATTAAATTTATGAATATGAGAACGATAACATTTAATGAACTCCGTAAGATTAAAGACTCATTACCTAGTGGTAGTATGCATAGAATAGCCGATGAACTTGGACTTAATGTTGACACTGTAAGAAACTTCTTTGGCGGTCATAACTTTAAGGAGGGTAAAAGTGTTGGAATTCACTTAGAACCCGGTCCGGATGGCGGTTTAGTAATGATTGATGATACTACCGTTCTTGATCGGGCTTTAAAAATTTTAGATGAAATGGCAGGTGAAACTGCTGAACCTGTTCAGGCTTAAGAAAAGAAAGTAAAGAAGGATCCCAATTGCTGAGAAACAATTGGGATTTCTTGTTTGTTTTGTAAATAAATATAATAGACGACTTATGGAAGATAAATTAGTAACATTAGCGATTCTTACGTATGCTAAGGCACAAATACTAAAGAATGTTCTCGAAAATGAAGGTATTGAGACTTACATCCATAATGTAAATCAAATACAGCCGGTTGTATCTTCCGGTGTGCGTGTTCGTATAAAAGAAAGCGATCTACCGCATGCTTTGAAAATTACGGAAAGCTCGGCATGGTTGTCCGAAGAAGTAGTGGGAGAGAAGATGCCCCAAATAGAGAAAGGCAGTAATAAGGTCTTGATTCCTGTCGATTTTTCAAGTTATTCATTGAAAGCGTGTGAGTTCGGTTTTAATTTTGCAAAAAACATAGATGCTGAAGTTGTTTTGCTTCATGTATATTTTACACCTATCTATGCGACTTCATTGCCATACGGTGATGTTTTTAACTATCAGTTGAGTGATGAAGAGAATGTCCGGAATATATTGCAGAAAGTACACTCGGATTTGAATGCTTTGTCCGATAAAGTAAAAGCTAAAGTTACATCCGGAGAATTTCCTGATATAAAATACACTTGCGTATTGAGAGAAGGCATTCCAGAAGAAGAGATATTACGCTATTCTAAAGAAAATCGTCCGAGAATTATCATCATGGGAACGCGTGGTAAGAATCAGAAAGATATTGATTTGATTGGTAGTGTAACCGCTGAAGTTATCGAGCGTAGCCGCGTACCGGTTTTAGCCATTCCGGAGAATACACCGTTCAAAGAATTTAACGCTGTAAAACGTATTGCATTTATTACAAATTTTGACCAGCGCGACTTGATAGCTTTTGATTCATTAATCAATAGTTTAAAGCTATTTTGCTTTTCTGTTTCTTTAATACACTTAGCTGATGTAAAAGACACTTGGAATGAGATAAAGTTGGGTGGCATTAAAGAGTATTTCCAAAAACAGTATCCGCAATTGGAAATTCATTATGATGTAGTGAAGAATGATGATTTCCTTAATAGCTTGGATGAATATATTAAAACTAATCACATAGATATTATTACATTGACATCATATAAGCGAAATATATTTTCTCGTTTGTTTAATCCAGGAATTGCCAGAAAAATGATTTTCCATTCTGATACACCATTGTTGGTTATCTATGGGCGGCCTAATTGAAATGATAATTTTAATCTGTCTAGGTAAGGACGTGGGCTACCGCTAAATGCTGAATTAGTTTTAGTGGAGTCCACTTATTTTTTATCTTTTCATGGTTATACTATTACATGTCCCATTTCCTATATTTATGGTGTAATATCAATATTATGTTTAATATATAACACCATAAACTAAAATAAACCTTTATCCTTCTCTAATTTGGAAAAAATTATACCAAAGATAGCTTGAATATGTAAGCTATCTTTGGTAATAGTAGCAATTCAATTATTGCATCAATTTTTCTATTTCATCAAATTCAGGACCCATTTGTAAGTTATAATAAACTCTGTATAATCCATTTAGCCACAAATCTTTCTGTTCAGGTTTCAGTTCTCTTGCTTTTTCATAATTAGGTCTTGCCTTTTCATAGAAAACTTTCAGTGTAGCTTGGTCTTCTTTGTATTTTGGATTATTGACATCAGTAGTAGCTTTTTCAGAGAAATCCTGAGCTTGCAGGCAATAGATTAAGCCCAAGTTGGAATATGCTTCTGCATAGTTAGGATCTACTTCAATGGTTTTGTTGTAGAATTCAATGGCTTTTTCATAATCTTTCATGTTATGATAAAGGTATCCTTTTACGTACAAATAGAATGTGTTATTAGGATCTTTAGCCAACATATCATCTGCAAACTGCATTGCTTCGTCAAACTTATTATTATTGCTATAATAATCAATCAGATGTCCAAAGAAGAATGAATGTTCAGGATACTTTTGAATACCATCTTTTAAGGAAGCGATCCATTTGACAGTATCACCTTGAGCTTTCAATGCTGTAGAAATAAATTCCATAGCATATTTACCCACTTCTTTGTCCTCTTTTGCATAAGGTGCATATTTCAACACGCTTGGATAATCTTCCATTTTGGCTGCAGCTAAGCTTGCATAATAAGCAATTTGGGGCAATACAGTATCTGTTTGAAGCAGATTCTCCTTTTCAAACATAGGATTGATGGCAATGTCTACATAAGTTGCGAAGAAATCCAAAGCCTCTTTATTCTTATCTAAATTAAAGAACTGGATACCACCATTAATCAGGTTGGGACGCGCAGCTAATATAGCAGCACTGTTCGATCTTCTGAATTTATTTTTGATTTTACCTTTTTCGTTAGGAATCTGTGCAAGTTCATCGCATTTAAAGTAGTATTTGCACATATTCAGTGCGCTGTTATACACTTTAAGAGTATCATAAGGCTTTCTTAAATAAGCATTCTCCATTTCCTTTTCATTGATTCTCTTTTGAATAAAGCCGGCTACATCCCATGTTTCGGCGTTGTCTTTGGTTTCAGCATTGTTCAGAGCTTCATTGATGAGCTTCTCTGCTTGTGCAAAATCCGGTTTTACGTCGTTAGCGATGCTTTTTGCCTCTTTCACGCTCTTTTCCTGAGCGAAGGTAAAGCCTGCCGCAAGTAGTAAAACCATTGAAAATAATACTCTTTTCATGATTGTAGAAAATTTTAAATTAATATTGTGTCTATTCTTCATTTTCATTGTTTACTATATCGTTCTGAGTTTTTTCTGATGCATCGCTATCCTCTTCTGCAATGATATCCTCTTCGGTTTCCGAGGTAACTTTACATACGGATCCAATTTCATCATTACGTTTTTCAAGATTAATCAGTCGTACTCCCTGCGTAGCACGTCCCATTATACGAACATCTGCTACTTTCAGACGGATGGTGATACCCGATTTATTGATAATCATTAAATCATTCTCGTCTGTTACAGACTTGATTGTTACCAGTTTGCCGGTTTTATCGGTGATATTCATAGTTTTTACACCTTTACCGCCACGGTTCGTCTTACGATAATCCTCAATATCAGAACGTTTACCGTATCCTTGTTCTGACACAACCATGATTGTCTCAGTTTCAGGGTCTTTGATACAAATCATTCCGACAACTTCGTCTTGTCCGTCTTCATCAAGCGTCATGCCGCGTACACCGGTAGCTGTACGTCCCATTACGCGTACGGCACTTTCGTGGAAACGGATAGCACGTCCGTTGCGATTGGCAATGATAATCTCATTGTCACCGTTAGTCATGCGCACTTCGATTACGCGGTCATCTTCGCGGATTGTAATGGCATTGACACCATTTTGGCGAGGACGGGAATATTGTTCGAGCAATGTTTTTTTAATGACGCCATTCTTTGTGCAGAACAGTACATAATGACTGTTAATGAAATCCTGGTCGTTCAGGTTCTTCACGCGCAGGTATGCATTTACGGCGTCATCAGAGTCTATATTCAACAGGTTCTGAATGGCGCGTCCCTTAGAGTTTTTGGTTCCTTCGGGTATCTCATATACTTTCAGCCAATAGCACTTACCTTTTTGAGTGAAGAACATCATGGTATTGTGCATTGTTGCAGGATATATATGTTCTACAAAGTCCTCATCGCGTGTCTCTGTTCCCTTAGAACCTACCCCACCGCGGTTTTGGGCACGGAATTCGCTTAACGGCGTACGCTTGATATATCCCATATGAGAAATGGTAATAATCATTTCATCGTCTGCATAGAAGTCTTCCGGGTTGAATTCTTCCGACGAATAAACTATTTCAGAGCGGCGTTCATCACCGTATTTAGTTTTAATCTCGATTAATTCATCTTTGATAACCTTGCGGCAGAGTTCGTCGTTAACAAGGATTTCTTCCAGATAAGCAATCTGCTTTTGGATTTCCTCATACTCGGCATGGAGTTGGTCCTGCATGAGTCCGGTTAACTGGCGCAGACGCATTTCTACGATGGCGCGCGATTGGATTTCAGTTAATTCAAAACGCTCCATCAAACCGCTGATTGCGTCATTCGGAGTTTTGGCGGCACGGATGATTTTGATTACCTCGTCAATATTGTCCGATGCGATAATCAAACCTTCTAAGATATGGGCACGTTCTTTAGCCTTGCGCAAATCATATTGTGTACGGCGGATAACTACGTCGTGACGATGCTCTACGAAATACTTGATGAGGTCTTTCAGGTTCAGCAAGCGAGGACGTCCGTGTACCAATGCTACGTTGTTTACGCCGAAAGAAGTCTGCAACAATGTCATCTTGTAGAGCTTGTTCAGCACTACGCTGGCGTTGGCATCGCGTTTTACGTCGATGACGATGCGCATACCTTCGCGGTCAGACTCGTCGTTGGCATTGGAAATGCCCTCTATCTTCTTTTCGTTGGCCAAATCGGCGATGGATTTGATTAATTCGGCCTTATTTACTCCGTAAGGGATTTCGGTTACGACGATTTTGTCATGCGTGGAAGATGTTTCAATCTCAGCCTTGGCGCGCATTACGACACGTCCGCGACCAGTCATGTAGGCTTCGCGCACACCGCTCATACCATATATATAACCGCCTGTCGGGAAGTCGGGAGCTTTGACGTAAGTCATCAAATCTTCGATGTCGATATCATTATTGTCGATATATGCGACGCAGGCATCTATCACTTCGGACAGATTATGGGTCGGCATATTCGTGGCCATACCTACGGCGATACCGGAAGCACCGTTGACAAGAAGGTTCGGAATGCGGGTCGGCATTACGGTAGGTTCCAGCAACGAGTCATCGAAGTTGGTTTGCATGTCTACAGTCTCTTTATCAAGATCCTGCATCATTTCTTCTCCAATCTTTTGCAAGCGGCATTCCGTGTAACGCATGGCGGCTGCGCTGTCACCGTCCACAGAGCCGTAGTTGCCTTGTCCGTCTACAAGCATGTAGCGCATAGCCCACGGCTGTGCCATACGGACGAGAGCGCCATATACGGATGAGTCACCGTGTGGGTGATATTTACCTAATACCTCACCGACAACTCTCGCAGATTTCTTATAGGGTTTATCCGACGTATTTCCCAGTCCCATCATACCGAAAAGAATTCTTCGGTGAACAGGTTTAAAACCATCTCTAACATCCGGAAGGGCACGTGAAACAATGACCGACATGGAGTAGTCAATGTACGATGACTTCATTTCCTCCTCGATGTTAATCTTTATAATTCTGTCTTGTTCAAGCATTTAAAAAGATTATTAATTATACATTTGCGGGTTTGTGAAAAACCACGCTAAAGTACTGCTTTTTTACGATATACAAAAGTTTTCCCTCATAAACTTTGTTGCAGATTTCCATGCTTGAAACCCCGTTTGGATGTATGGTTTTTCGTTTGATGTATAATCGGTTAAAAATAAGACAGATACAAGTACCAGAAAGATACCTCCCTTTGGTACTCGGTGTACCTTACTAAGGTACGAGCCGTACCAAGCTTAGGTATATGAAGTTTCTTAGGTTGGTACATCGAATACCAACCGTTGGTACGGATGAAATTCCTACGTATTATAATATAATGTGTAGGGCGAACCGGAAAGATGTGATTTATGGCACGGGATTTGTATATTATTAATCCAGTTTATGGTATGCAATATAAAGAAATGCGTATCTTTGTCAGTCAAAACCTTTAATTAAGGAGATAAAAATTATATGAACAATCAATTTTCACAAAGAGTTTCTGATATTATAACTTATAGCAAGGAAGAAGCCAATCGACTGAGAAATAGATATATCGGCCCGGAGCATCTTCTGCTCGGCATGCTACGTGACGGCGGAGGAAAAGCTATCGAGATATTGATGAAACTCGATATAGACTTGAAGCAAGTAAAAAAGCGTATTGAAAGTTTCTTGAGAGATGCCGAAGACGACACCCTATTACCCGATGCGGATGTGCCATTGTCGCCAATGGCCGCTAAGATATTGAAGATGTGCATTCTGGAAGCGCGCATTTTAAAGAGTTCAACAGCCGATGCCGAACATGTGCTGTTGGCTATACTGAAGGATGGCGACAACCTTGCTGCCACCGTCCTGGGAGAGAATCGGGTGAATTATCAAGCTGTATTTGAACAGCTTACAATGCAATCTACCAACCCGAATGCTGGTATGGGATTTCCGGAAGAAGAGGAAGAAGACGATGAAGACATGAATATGTCCCATCCCTCTCGCAATGCAGGACAAGGAGCGGCTTCTTCTGCACAGACTGCCTCGAAGAAGTCTTCCAATGATACTCCGGTCCTGGATAACTTCGGTACGGACATGACCCGTGCGGCAGAAGAAGGCAAGCTCGATCCGGTTGTAGGGCGTGAGCGTGAGATAGAACGGTTGGCGCAGATATTGAGTCGTCGTAAGAAAAACAATCCGGTGCTGATTGGTGAGCCGGGTGTCGGCAAGTCGGCTATTGTAGAGGGATTGGCACTGCGTATCGTTCAAAAGAAAGTATCCCGTATCTTGTTTGACAAGCGGGTGGTAATGCTCGATATGGCCTCTGTTGTAGCCGGAACCAAATACCGCGGACAGTTTGAAGAGCGCATTCGCTCCATTATCAACGAGTTGCAGAAGAATCCGAACGTAATCTTGTTCATAGATGAGATTCATACTATTGTAGGCGCCGGTGCAGCTGCCGGTTCTATGGATGCAGCCAATATGTTGAAGCCGGCTTTGGCTCGCGGCGAAATACAATGTATCGGTGCTACCACGCTTGACGAATACAGAAAGAATATCGAGAAAGACGGTGCTTTGGAGCGTCGTTTTCAGAAAGTTATAGTAGAACCCACTACTCCGGAAGAAACGCTACAGATACTGAGAAACATAAAAGAGAAGTACGAAGACCACCATAATGTGAGCTATACGGACGAAGCGTTAGAGGCATGTGTCAAGTTGGCAGAGCGTTATATAACCGACCGTAACTTCCCGGATAAAGCCATTGATGCTTTGGACGAAGCCGGTTCGCGTGTGCATCTGACGAACATTAATGTTCCCAAAGAGATTGAAGAGCAGGAAAAGCTGATAGAAGACGCACGTGTTTTGAAGGCTGAAGCCGTAAAGTCGCAGAACTTTGAACTGGCCGCCAGTTATCGGGATAGAGAGAAAGAACTTTCCGCTCGCCTGGATGAAATGAAAGAGGAATGGGAAGCCCGTCTCAAAGACGACCGCCAGCTTGTTGGAGAGGAAGAAATAGCCAATGTCATATCGATGATGTCCGGCATTCCGGTGCAACGTATGGCTCAGGCGGAAGGTCTTAAGCTTGCAGGTATGAAAGAAGATTTGCAGGCAAAAGTTGTGTCTCAGGATGCTGCGATAGAGAAACTTACCAAAGCCATCCTGCGCAGCCGTGTAGGCTTGAAAGATCCTAACCGCCCTATCGGAACGTTTATGTTCCTCGGCCCTACCGGCGTGGGTAAAACGCATTTGGCCAAGCAGTTGGCTAAATATATGTTTGGCTCCAGCGATGCGCTGATACGCATTGATATGAGCGAATATATGGAGAAATATACGGTGTCCCGTATGATTGGAGCGGCTCCGGGGTATGTCGGTTATGAGGAAGGCGGACAGTTGACAGAGAAGGTACGCCGGAAGCCTTATTCCATAGTGCTGTTGGACGAAATTGAAAAAGCTCACCCGGATGTGTTCAATATCTTGTTGCAGGTGTTGGACGAGGGACGTCTTACTGACAATTATGGCAGAACGATTGACTTTAAGAATACAGTCATCATCATGACCTCCAATATCGGTACCCGCCAGTTGAAAGAGTTCGGTCGTGGCGTAGGTTTTGCGGCACAGGCACGTACGGATGATAACGAGTACTCGCGCAGTGTGATTCAGAAAGCATTGAACAAGACCTTTGCTCCTGAGTTCCTGAACCGTTTGGATGAAATCATAACGTTTGACCAGCTTTCGTTGGATGCCATTACGAAGATTGTGGACATAGAGCTGAAAGGTTTGTATGAACGGATTGAAGCTATTGGTTATAAGATGGTTGTAGATGATGAAGCCAAGAGATTCCTTGCTGCCAAAGGCTACGATGTGCAGTTTGGCGCCCGTCCGTTGAAGCGTGCCATTCAGAATTATCTGGAAGACGGACTTTCGGAGCTGATTGTGTCTGCCGGATTACAGCCCGGTGATACGGTTAATGTTTCTGTCGATAAGGAAAAAGACGAGTTGAGTATAACCAAAGCCTAACAAGCCTTTATAATAAAACAGTCAAAATGTCAGTTCTTCGGGACTGGCATTTTTTTTGTGTTCAGTTTGCCAAAACAATAAAAATACAAATCTAAAAATATAAACTTAGTATGCAAAAAGGAAATATTGGGGTAACTACAGAGAATATCTTCCCCGTTATCAAAAAGTTTTTGTACAGTGACCATGAAATCTTCCTTCGTGAGTTAGTTTCTAATGCCGTCGATGCTACCCAGAAACTTAAAACACTGGCTTCTATCGGTGAGTTTAAGGGTGAACTCGGTGATTTGACCGTGCATGTGTCTTTAGGCAAGGATACGATTACCGTATCCGATCGTGGTATCGGCCTGACGGCAGAAGAAATAGATAAATACATCAATCAGATTGCATTCTCGGGAGCCAACGACTTCCTGGAGAAATATAAGAATGATGCCAATGCCATTATCGGTCATTTCGGACTTGGCTTTTACTCGGCTTTTATGGTTGCCAAGAAGGTCGAAATCATCACCAAATCCTATCAGGATGGTGCTAAAGCCGTGAAATGGACTTGCGACGGTAGTCCGGAGTTTACCATCGAAGATACGGACAAGGCAGAACGCGGCACGGATATCGTTCTTTATATAGACGACGATTGCAAGGAATTCCTTGAAGAAGCGCGCATCTCTTCTCTTTTGAAGAAGTATTGCAGCTTCCTTCCCATTCCCGTTGCATTCGGCAAGAAAAAAGAATGGAAAGACGGCAAGCAGGTTGAAACAGCCGAAGATAACATCATCAACAACGCTAATCCGTTGTGGACGCTGAAGCCCAGCGAATTAAAAGACGAGGATTACAAGAAGTTCTATCGCGACCTCTATCCGATGTCCGATGAACCCTTGTTCTGGATACATCTGAACGTGGATTATCCATTCCATCTTACTGGTATTCTGTACTTCCCGAAGGTAAAGAGCAATATAGAGTTGAACAAGAACAAAATCCAGCTTTATTGCAATCAGGTCTATGTAACGGACTCTGTAGAGGGTATTGTTCCGGATTTTCTGACATTGCTGCACGGTGTACTCGATTCACCGGATATTCCGCTGAACGTGTCCCGTTCCTATTTGCAGAGTGACTCTAATGTGAAGAAAATCTCTACATATATTACGAAGAAAGTATCCGACCGCTTGCAATCCATATTCAAGAACGACCGTAAGCAATTTGAAGAGAAGTGGAACGATTTGAAAATCTTCATCAACTACGGAATGCTCACACAAGAGGATTTCTATGATAGAGCAAAGGATTTCGCCCTTCTTTCCGATACGGACGACAAGTATTATACCTTCGAAGAGTATAAGACCTTGATAAAGGATAGCCAGACGGATAAGGATGGTAATCTGATTTATCTGTATGCCAACAACAAAGATGAGCAATACAGCTATATCGAGGCTGCCAAGAATAAGGGATATAATGTGCTGTTGATGGGCGGCCAGCTTGATGTTGCCATGGTAAGCATGCTGGAGCAAAAGTTCGAGAAAGTGCGTTTCACCCGTGTAGACAGTGATGTCGTTGACAATCTGATAGTGAAGGAAGACAAGGCGAAAGATGTCTTGGAAGCTGATAAACAGGAGGTTCTCTCTGTTATCTTCAAGAGCCAGTTGCCGCAGATAGAAAAGACAGAGTTCAATGTAATGGCTCAGGCCTTGGGTGAAAATGCTTCACCGGTCATGATTACTCAAAGCGAGTACATGCGTCGTATGAAAGAAATGGCTAATATCCAGGCAGGAATGAGTTTCTATGGCGAAATGCCGGACATGTTCAACCTGGTATTGAATGCCGACCATAAGCTGGTAAAAGAGATTCTGGCTGATGAAGACAAGGAATGTGCGGCTGCCGTTGCTCCGATTCAAAAAGAAATGGACGATGTAAATACTCGTCGTAATGAATTGAAAAAGAAGCAGGAGGGCAAGAAAGATGAGGACATCCCTACAGCCGAAAAGGATGAGGTAAATGATTTGGATAAGAAGTGGGAAGATTTGAAAAACCGGAAAAATGGATTGTTTGCCGACTATGCCGCTCAGAATAAGGTTGTCCGTCAACTTATTGATTTGGCATTGCTTCAAAATGGTATGTTGAAAGGTGAAGCTTTGAATAATTTTGTAAAGAGAAGCATCGATTTGATTAAATAAGCTCCTTTAGATTTCTATTATAACAGGGCATTGCAGCTAATATGAGTTGTAATGCCCTTTTTTTGTCTGTTTTTTCGTAATAGGTCTGTTTTTTTTCGTTGGATACGAGGTTTTTGGAAACAATTGTCTATATTTGAGCATTGAATAAATTAGTATATTTCACTCGAAACCGTATTCATGAAAAGATTTTTTTTGTTTTTGTCAGCCTGTTTATTGCTTCTGCCGTTTGTGCAAGCTCAGAAAGTAGGACTTGTTTTGAGTGGCGGAGGTGCGAAAGGCATGACCCATATCGGTATCATTCGCGCTTTGGAGGAAAACAACATTCCTATCGACTATATTACAGGTACTTCTATGGGAGCTATCATAGGTTCACTCTATGCTATGGGGTACTCTCCCGATGATATGGAGGCTTTATTGCGTTCCGAAGACTTCAAACGCTGGTATTCAGGACAAGTAGAACCCGAATACGGATATTATTTCAAACAGAACCGGCCGACCCCGGAGTTTTTCAATATCCGTTTCTCCTTTAAGGACTCGCTGCATATCAAGCCTCAGATACTTCCTACAAGCATGGTAAATCCCATTCAGATGAATCTGGTCTTTGTGGAGCTATTTGCACGGGCTACGGCTGCATGCAGCGGCGATTTTAACCGCCTGTTTGTGCCTTTCCGGTGTATTGCCTCCGATGTATATAACAAGAAACCGTTGATTATGCGTAGAGGAGATTTGGGAGATGCGGTACGCGCTTCCATGAGTTTTCCGTTTGTTTTCAAACCGATAGAGATTGATAGCGTTTTAGCTTATGACGGTGGAATTTATAATAATTTCCCCACAGATATTATGCGTGAGGACTTTAAACCGGAAGTCATCATAGGTAGCGTGGTAGCCGCCAACCCCGGTAAGCCGAAAGAGAATGATTTGATGAGCCAGCTTGAAAATATGATTATGCAGAAGACGGATTATACTCTTCCGGATTCTTTAGGCATTATTATGACATTCAAGTATGATGATGTAAGCCTTTTGGACTTTGACCGTTTGCAGGAGTTGCACGATATCGGCTATAACCGGACTATCAGTTTAATGGATTCTATAAAAGGCCGTATTCATCGGAGGGTAAGTGCGGAAAATGTTCGTTTAAGGCGGTTGGTCTACCGCAGTAATTTGCCTCAATTCCGCTTTAGGGACATCTATATAGAGGGCGCCAATCCACAACAGCAGGCGTATATCAAAAAAGAATTTCATGACGAAGACCATGAGGTGTTTACATATGAAGATTTGAAACGTGGATATTTCCGTTTGCTGTCTGATAATATGATATCGGAGATTATACCTCATGCTGTATATGACTCTGAAAACGACTTGTATTCGCTGCATCTAAAAGTGAAAATGGAAGATAATTTTTCTGTAAGGATGGGTGGAAGTGTATCGACAACCAGCTCTAATCAGATTTATTTGGGGTTGGGTTATCAGGACTTGAATTATTATTCCAAAGAAATAACCCTTGACGGCCAGATTGGCAAGGTATATAATAATGCGCAGCTTATGGCCAAGATAGACCTTCCTACCCGTATTCCAACCTCTTACCGCCTTATTGCTTCTTTAAGTACATTCGATTATTATAAAAAGGACAAACTCTTTTCTAAGAATGATAAGCCCTCTTTTAACTCTAAAGATGAACGTTTTGTCAAGCTGATGGTAGCCTTGCCTTTTTTGGCCAATAAACGGGCGGAAATAAGCATCGGATATGGGAAACTTCAAGACAATTACTTTCAGTCCAGCGTGATTAATTTTGACAAGGACCGTTCGGATAGGAGTACCTACAACCTTTTGGGAGGGGCTATCGGCTTTTATGGGAGTACGCTGAATGCACGACAGTATGCCACTAAAGGGTATTTTGAAAAACTGGTGGCACAGGTCTTTAGCGGAAAGGAGAAATTTATACCGGGAAATCCGACGGAAACGAGTGTTACGACTAAAGAAAGGCAATCTTGGCTGCAAATTTCTTATATGAAATATGCCTATCATACTATGAGTCCCAAATTTACTTTGGGATGGATGGCAGAGATGTTGTATTCATCGAAGAACTTTTCGGAGAATTATACGGCAACCATGTTGCAGGCGGCAGATTTTTCTCCTACTCCTCATAGTAAGCTGATGTATAATGAAGCATTCCGGGCCAACCAATTCTTGGCAGCGGGTATCAAGCCTATTTTTGTTTTCAATGATATGTTCCAATTCCGTTCTGAATTTTATGGTTTCGTACCGATATTTCCTATTAAAAAGAATGCATTGAACAAAGCTTATTATGGAAAAGCGTTTTCGCGCTTTGAATATATAGGAGAAATTTCTGTAATATGCCAATTGCCCTTTGGAGCAATATCTGCATATGTAAATCATTATAGCTCACCGAAAAAGGAGTGGAATGTGGGGTTGACACTCGGCTGGCAGCTGTTTAATTATCGGTTTATCGAGTAATTTTTTTCAAAAAAAGTTTGTGTATCTCTTGCTAATTCAAAAAAAGTACGTATCTTTGCACCCGTAAAACAAACAAGGCCGCGTAGCTCAACTGAATAGAGTAGCTGACTACGGATCAGCCGGTTACAGGT
>OGOV01001023.1_pt1 | contig 26868 bp, 29 predicted proteins | sample 1552711 | NCBI WGS metagenome assembly OGOV01 (sample SAMEA2580216, study PRJEB22360) | human gut metagenome | biome: human gut; feature: human-associated habitat; material: faeces | place: Denmark | collected 2008/2010 | reverse complement strand
GCTGTTATCCTTGCCCGGTGGTGAGCAGTATTCCCTCCATGGTGCCTGTCAGGATAACTGGATCTATGCCCTCAGCTTCGGCAAAGAGACCGTGCAGGTCATCGACACCAGCGAGTGGATGGGGCGGTCCTATGAACTGATTGCTGTTCTTTATACGCACAAGCCGACCGGATTCCAGTTTACAAATTACTGTATCCGGCCTGCCGGCATCATTTCATCTTCATCGCGCCACGATCTTCTGCTCTATGACTGGGTGGAACATCAGGCAGGCGCAGATTCTTATTGAGGTAGTCGTTTATGTCAAAGATTACGGAAAAGATCGCCAAGCTCCTTGCGTTGGCGGAAAGCCCCTACGAGGAGGAAGCCAAAGCCGCGCTGCTGCAGGCCCGGCGCCTGATGGCGGAGCATAAGCTCATGCCGGAGGATATTGAGCCGCAGGAGAACAAGAAGGTGATTCAGGAGTGTGTGGGCGTCACCTGCACGAAGCTCTCTTCGCCGTGGACGGTTTACCTCTCCACGCTCATTGCCGAGCATTACTGCTGCAGGCCCTACCGGAGCTCCGTACATGGCAGCAAGGTTTCGGAGATCGGGTTTATCGGCATGGAGGACGATTTCAAACTCTGCAAGCTGGCGTTTCTCTATGCCTACGATTGCATCGCAAGCCGATGCAGGCAAATCCGTACCCAAAAGGGATATCCTGCAAAGACGCTTCGGGAGATGTGCAATTCCTACGGATGGGGCTTCTGCCGCGGGCTGTCTGCCGCTTTTCAAAGGCAGGAGGTCGAACACCAGGAATGGGGCTTGGTCATGGTTGTGCCGCAGGCGGTCGAGGATGCCGTTTCCAAAATGAAGCGGAGCAGTTATAAGATCTCGCCCCAAAGCAGTATGAACCATCAATACGCAGCCATGGGCTATGCGGATGGACAGGAGTTCGATATGCGCCGCCGGCTGGAGCCTTCGGCGTAACTCTTTACTCCTGCCCTCGCCAATAAAGGGTTTGCGGATGCGTGATCATTGTGGTACAGTAGCTTCATGAAAGGAGCCGATATCTATGCCACATGCTATCTCTGATTACGGCTTTGGCAAGCTGACAGAAGCCCATACAGAAAAGCCGCCTATGGAAGATGTCTATGCAAAACTTGCAGAAGCGGAAACCGACATCCAAATAGGAATGGTGTCCGATGCCATGGAAGGGCTGCGTATGCTACGGGATAAATACGGCCTGTGAGGCAGAAAATACCGTATACCTTATGTGGCTCTTTCATGGTAGACAGGAACACGAGAAATTGATATAATTAAGCAAATTGTTTCTTGTTTTGGGAGGTTTAGTATGCCATTACAGGGAGACCAGTTGAGCCGCATGACGATTCGCGGCTTCAAATCCATCAAAAACTGTGATATTTCTTTCGGGAAAATCAATGTGCTCATTGGTTCTAACGGAGCGGGAAAGAGCAACTTTATTTCGGCCTTTTCCTTTCTCCAGAATGTTCTGTCTAAAAATCTTCAGGTGTCTGTGGGACAGAACGGTTTGAGTTCTCTTTTGTATAACGGCCGGAAAGTGACCGAGGAGATTGACTTTGAGGTATTTTTCGGACAGAACTCTTATGGTTTCGTTCTGGTGCCAACCGATGATAACCGGTTGATCTTCCAAAAGGAATACTTCGGTTATCATGGTGACTTGGACAATGAGAGCAATATCGGATGCGGGCATAGTGAATCCCGGTGGGAAACCGGCACCCATAATGAAATTGACGACTACGTTGTCCCAATCCTGCGCAAGCAGAATTGGCGGGTGTATCATTTCCATGACACGGGTAAGGGTGCCAGAGTCAAGCAGGAGCATAACATCTCCAATAATAAAATGCTGCTGTACGATGCGGCAAACCTTGCTGCATTCCTCTATCGGTTAAAAAACTTCTTCAAACCGAACTACGATGAGATCGTGGAAACAATTCGCCTGGTCGCGCCTTACTTTGATGACTTCATTTTGGAACCTCAAGAGGGCAATGAGGAGCAGATCGTCCTGCGGTGGCGTCAGACTGGCTGTGAAGATGTCTTCAATGCTTCTCAGCTTTCGGACGGAACACTTCGTTTTATTTGCCTGACAACGCTTTTGCTGCAGCCCCATGAGCTGCAGCCGGCTACCATCATCGTAGATGAGCCGGAGCTTGGTCTGCACCCCTATGCGATCACGATTTTCTCTGAGATCGTGCGTCAGCTCTCCAATGAAAAGCAGATCATTATTTCCACGCAATCTGTAGAACTGTTGAACGAGTTCGATGCGGAAGATGTCATTGTTGTTGACCGGGGTAATACCGGTTCCGAGTTCAGTCGGTTAGATCCGGAGCAGCTCAAGCTATGGCTGGATGGCGACTACACGCTGGGTGACCTTTGGAAGAAAAATGTTTTGGGGGGTAGACTCTCAAAATGAAAACAATCTACATTTACTGCGAAGGTCCCACAGAGGAATCGTTCATTAACACGGTGTTGTACCCTTACTTTCTCAGTCTTGGTATTTATATCCGCCCCATCGTTTGCGAAACAAGACGGGATACCAACAGAAAGTATCGCGGCGGTGTAAGCCGTTATGCAAAGGTCAAAAACGAGCTTATGATCCTCTGCAAAAGTCATCCGCATGAGTATGTAACGACCATGTTTGACTATTATGCAATGCCCAGCGACACGCCCGGTATCTCCGATGCCACACCAGACATCTTTGAGCGAATTGGGAAAATTGAATCCATCATCAATGAAGATATCGGTGAGCGCAACTGCAGATTCCATTTCATGCTTCATGAATTTGAAGGCATCCTGTTCTCTGAGCCGAATACGTTCCATTTGATTGCCAATGATGGGATTGTTGGTGAAATTCAGCGGATCCGAAACGATTTTGAGACGCCGGAGCATATCAATAATTCTCCGGAAACTGCCCCTTCGAAGAGATTGGAGGCATTGATTCCCGGCTATGCGAAGGTAAAGAACGGGACACAGCTTTCTGAGGCGATGGGGCTCGGTGCGATCATGGCGCAATGTCCGCACTTCAAAAGGTGGATCGAGGATATGGTAGCATGGTGAAAGAAGAAAATGCGATCCTGCCCGCACAGGAACTACGCTCTCTGCCTCCCGAACAGACCCTTTCCGCCAACTTGCTGGCGGCTCGGAATGACCGGAAGCGCGGTGTGCAATATCTGACGGCGAAACAGGTTCTAACCAGCATGGATCGTGCCATAGCACGGGGCTCCTTGCTCTGAGAAGTCAGTTTTGTTTGGAAGGAAACCGTTCTTTTCAAACATTTGGGTCCCCTGACCCGCAAAAAAAGAATCGCTGCCGCACGGCAGCATATTGCGAAGGACGTACAGACTTGTAAAAAGTCTGTGCGTCCTTTTCATTTTCAGGAGGATGATATGAAACCCACCTATTCAAATGCCCGGAAACTGGTATGGTATCCGGACCTCGCCTGCCCTGTCTGCGGCGGTGATGTCAATTCATGGGATAAACGATGCAGTCGTGCGCTGGGTTACCGGCAGATCGTATGTGAGGGCTGTATCTCGGAGGAGTATCAGATCACGGTGGAAAATCTGCGCTATGTGATGGAAAACCACTTTGGACTGATTCCGTGTCCGGGGATATGAGCATGGAACAGAATCAACTGACCCGGGATCTCTACGCCGCAGGCTACACGCGGGAGGATCACCCCTCCTTCGTGTATTGGAGTGACTGGCAGAATTTCGGCTATCTCTTTGAGGCTCTATTGAAGTTTACATGGGAAACTCCATGCGGCCTTTTGGTCGATGGCAAAAGTGATCTCGGCCGGGGCCTTGCCTGCAGCGACGCCTCGTTCCAAGGCATCGATTACTGCCCGGAAAATGACAACCCGCTGCTGCGCTGTCCCTATGAACGCAAGGACTGTCCACACAGCATCAGCGGCTTTCCTGTCCCTCTCTGCCCCTGCCACACCACCGGCAAACGGTATTCTTTCGAGCAAAGCGTCGAGAAGGTGGAAATGGAGAGAAGCGAGAGACAGCACCGGCAATACATGGAGATTACCGGCGGGGTCTACTGCGCCTGCGTGGTAGGCTGCAATGGCTATGAAGGCGGCCGTGTCGAAGTCAAATACGATGTGGAGCAGTGTATTCGCTGCCGCTGCCAGAATCCTGTCTGCGTCATTCGCAAGCAGGAGCGGGACCTGAGCCGCGCCAATGTCTTTTATGATGTGCGCCGCACATGGGTCACCCGCATCGGCTTTCTGGAGGAAAAGAAAGTGCAGGTGACCAAGGGCGAGCGTGTGTTTCCCCATCCTGTGGCTCAAACGGACGCGGAGATCTGGCTGGAAACGAAAAAGGCGCACTTCAACCCGCTTTGGAGCAGCTCTGTGATCGACTCCCCGCACCTGACACCAGAGGATCGGCGGCAGACATTTTTCAGCAAAATGCACCGCCGGTACGGGGAGTATGATTACTTTGAATTTCACTACGATGTGGAGAATATCCGCATTGCCAAAAGTGAACAGAGAGATCTGCTGCAAGACCTGCGGGATGTGGCGGACGGCTTGGAGGTCGTCCATGCAGTCGATCTCAAAAAGGAGCAGGCCGCCAAAAAACGGGAGTCCCGGCAGCGGCGCAGGGAGCAGAAGGAGCGGCGGCTGAACAAGCAGCATTTCCCAGCTCCGCCCAAGGAGGAACAGCTTACATTACTAACAGAGGAGGAGCATTTCAGCAATGGCGATCAAACTGGCTGAACAGACGAATGGGCCCCATATTTTTATGCGGCTCCGTCTGGACAGCGGCCGCGTCGAGGAAATCGACGCTTACACCACAGAGAAAGGCTGGCGCTATGTTACCAGCGCAGACCGCACCCCGGAGGTGCGGCTGCGGATCATTGCGGCGTTTCATACGCTGTATTGACCTGCTTTCTATACATTTCAAGGGGAGGATGCCGTTTTTCGGCGTCCTCCCCCATTTACAAAAAGGATGTGATTTTGAACATGAAATACGAATATTACCCGAAAAGGCGGGCGGAGCAGGAGCGCAGAGAGCTGAATGAACAGATCCTCCGGCTGCTGCAAAACGGAGCCTGCGAGCAGGCCGGTGTGACCGACGAGGACATTTTCAATCGCTATACCGGCGATGGCGGCCTGCATGGGCTGCGGCGCAGCGACTATGAAAACTACAACGCATTCAGCGCGGCGAAAAAGGAGCTGGAAAACGGCCAGTTTTTCACACCGCCGCCGCTGGGCGAAATGATCGTTTCGGCCCTGCGCCTCTCCGACACAGATCTGGTAGCGGATCTCACCTGCGGCATGGGAAATTTCTTCAATTTCCTGCCAAATGAACGCAACGCCTACGGCTGTGAGGTTGATCCCAACGCCTGCGCCGTTGCCCGAAAGCTCTACCCGCAGGCACACATCGTACAGGGTGACATACGGGACTATGAGCCCCAAGCGCATTTTGATTTTGTTCTGGGCAATCCGCCCTTTCACCTGCGCTGGATCATGCCAGACGCCACCGTCATGACTTCCCATCAGTATTACTGCCTGAAGGCGGCAAAGCTGCTCAAGCCCCTCGGTATTCTGGCAGTCATTGTGCCGGCGTCCTTTCTTGCTGACAGCTTCTCCGATAAAGGCGCCATCCGCATGATGGAGAGCCGATTCAGCTTCTTAGGGCAGGTGATGCTGCCGGAGCACGCCTTTTCAGACAGCGGTGTGGACGGCTTTCCGACCAAGCTGCAATTCTGGCAGAAGAAAAGCGCCGCAGCGGACTGGACACCCAAACGGTACTCGACGGACTGCGCGGATATCCATATTCCCTCCGGGCATCCGGTCATGGCAGCGCCCGCGCTTTACGAGAAGTTTGTCATGGTCGCAAAGGCGGATCTGGCAGGCAATCGGAACAAAGTCTTTCTGGAACTGGCACAGCTCAAAACCACCAAGAGCACTTTTCTCTATCAGGTGAAGAAGTACCTGTATCAGATCCGAAGTCATCCGGCCACGTGGGAAAAATACGATGCCTGCTTTTCCTATGTCCATCGGTTTTATACCCAGCGGCAGCCGGTGGATATGCCCTATGAGGAGTGGCAGCGCGTGCAGCTCACCGAAGCAAAGGTGCTGGCGTATCTGAAGCAGGCTTTGTGCCGCCAAAACGCCAAGCCGGAGCGGGACGAAATTCGTCTGGTCAAGCAGAAATACAGCTTTGTCTACAAGGCATACAGCCGGAAGATGGCAAAGCTTCTGACGGACGAGATGCGTGCTCCGGTTCCGATCTATCAGGCAGTGCTGGACGATAAGCCGGAGCGGTTTCCGGGCTATGAGCGGCTGCTGCGCCGGAAACGCCGGGAGTATGACAATCAGGAGCAGCCCTTTTCCGAGATGACCGAAAACGCGCAGCTTGCTGACTGGATCGGTCGCTTTCAATATTGGGACGCCCAGAATCATGCTTACATCCACCTGAATCCGCTCCAGAGCCACGATGTCAACCTGACGCTCCAAAAGCGGTATGCCTTCCTGCAATGGGAGCAGGGCAGCGGCAAAACACCCGCCGCCATTTTCACGGGGAAGCACCGCGTGGAAATGGGAGCTGTCCACAGTATATGGGTCATTTCCAGCGCCATCTCCATCCGCAACAACTGGGATGTGATTTTGAAGGGCGCGGGTTTTTCCTATGTATTTGTGGAACGGCTGGCTGATCTGCAGCGCATCCGACCGGGCGATTTTGTGATCCTGACGCTGAACAAGGTCAGCCAGTACAAAAAGCAGATCGGGCGCTATATCAAGCAGCTTGGCTATAAGATCCAGTTTATTTTTGATGAGAGCGACAACATCTCCAACCCCAGCTCCAAGCAGGCACTTTCCGTGCTGTCCTGCTTTCGCCGCTGCAAGTATAAGCTCCTGACCACCGGCACCAGCACGCGGAACAACATCTCCGAGTTTGCTCCGCAGCTGGAGCTGCTCTACAACAATTCCATCAACATGATCTCATGGTGCCGGACGCTTTACAGCTACGATAAACGGTCTGCGGATATGGAGCACAAGGAAAATCCCTATTACGCAATGCCGATCCCTGCTTACAAAAAGGGCTACCGCCTGTTCGCAAACTCCCATCTGCCGGAAAAGATCACCGTCTTTGGTGTGGGGCAGCGAAATCAGGACATCTACAACGCTGACGAATTGGATCGGCTGTTGGGAAAGACGGTCATTACCCGCACCTTTGAAGAGGTCACGGGAAAGGACATCCGCCGTATCCATCAGATGCCGATCCCGTTTCTCCCGGAGGAGCGGGAGGTCTACAATATCGTGCTGAAGGAGTTTTACCGCATCCAGCGCGAGTATTACAGCTCGACCGGAAACAGCAGAAAGGACGCGCTGATGCGGCTCATTCAGCAGATTACCCTGCTTCTGCGCATCAGTGCCGCTCCGGACTGCATGAAGGAATACGAGGGCGAGACGCCGCTCAAGGAAGTGGCCGTTGTGGAAGCCCTTGCCCGGTGGCCGGATGAGATTGTAGCCATCGGCGTGCGGCATACAACGGTGTTGGACCGTTACGCCGCCGCCATCCGTGAATACCTTCCGGAGCGGCCTCTCTTTGTGGTGACGGGCTCCACCGTCACCTTCGCCAAGCGGCGCGCTCTGCGGGATGTATTGCGGGACAGTCGGAACGGCGTCCTGCTCTGCACGCAGCAGAGCCTTCCCTCCAGTGTCAACTTCGAGTTCGTCAACAAGATCATCATTCCGGAGATGCACTACAACAACGCCGGCATGAGCCAGTTTTATATGCGATTCGTCCGCTACACCTCCACGGAGAAAAAGGATCTGTATTTCCCCATCTACATAGGAAGTCTGGAATCCAACCTCATGCAGATGGTGCTGGCAAAGGAAAAGCTCACCATGTTTATGAAGGGGCAGGACGCGGATATGGACGAGATCTATGCCAAATTCGGTGTGGATTATGACCTGCTCTCCACGTTGATGACCCGCGAGACAGATGACGAGGGACACCTGCGTATCCACTGGGGCGAACAGAAGATCGCCTGATTTCAGGAAAGGAACAAAAAATGGACAAGTTTCATATTGAACTCTACCCAAAAGCTGATTTGGAAAACGAATGGGCAAAGAACAAACATACTCCCGGCGCCATGCCCTGTATGCGCTGCGGCGGCCCCATGCGGGAATCTCTTACTGAAAACGCTCTGAGCCGTGCGCTGAATGTCTATGTCTGTCCTGCGTGCGGCATGGACGAGGCTCTGCGGGATGCCGCCGGGAAGATACGCCCGGTGCGGGACTGGTACGCCGTGAAGCAGCACCGTTTTGCGGAGCATAAGGACCCGCAGGCAGTCAAACTGACGCCGACCTGCGCGTTCACGGAAATCTTCTCCGGAGCACAGAAGACGCTGCCGTTGAGCGGCACCCGGTATTCTGCTTCACTGGTTGCCTATTCCCGCTCCGACTATGACGGGTGGCGATGGTGGACAACATGGTTCCCGGATGAAGAAATGCGCCCTGCTCCGGAGCTTGGTCTGGAAATCGACGCCTTCCAGTCGCAGCTTCTCGCCCTGCCGGAATTCAAAACCTTGCGGGCGATGGAGCGAATGTGCCGGCTGTATGCCCAGCCGACAAATGAGCCTACGGAATTCAACCTGTACGCCGAAACGGCTCATTTTCACATCTGGCTCCGGTTGATCACGCGGGAGCGGGACTATAACCTCTACACATATTTCTTCGCAAAATAAGCGAATCGTTCAGACGCAGAAAGCCACCAGCCCCATTCTCTGAATGGAGCTGGTGGCTCTTTTTATATGCGATCGCTTATTGCAACAAGTTTGTACGCAAATCTCATTTAGCGAAAAAACGCTAAATTTTTATATATTAGCGTTATATCGCTAATCCTATATGAAACCGTTGCTAAAATGTCCCTATCCAGTTGATTGTTGGGGGAGGGAAATGCGTATCACATTATCTATCCTGATTGCCGAGCGGATCAATCAATTGCGGAAATCAAGAAAACTTTCCGTCAATAAACTGGCAACAATGAGTGGTCTGTCCTATTCAACCCTTAACAGCATTTTACGCGGCAAATCAAAATCTCCCACTTTGGGAACCCTGATTCGGATTGCCTCAGCGTTAAATATGACCATTCTTGAATTTTTGAACGTCCCCGAAATCGTGAACTTCTCTTATGATGACATGGACGATTCCGACCAGGATGACGATGAATCACAAGAATGATCTTATGACCTGAAGGAGCTGATTTGTAATGAACGATCCTATACAAAGTAGCTTCGACGCCCTCTATCTCGCAAACTACAAGTTTCTCTTTACCCTTGCTTATCGGCTCACCCAGAACTACCATGACGCCGAAGATTTGGTCGAAGAATCTTTTATCGTATATCTGGTTAAATTCGAAGATACGCACATTGAAAATCCCCGGGCCTATATGGTCGGAATTTTATCAAGGCTCTACGGAAACTACATACGGTCTAAAGAGCGCACTACATTTCCATCTGATAAGATACCTGAAAAGTCTCCAGCTTCAGATGATGAGCCCTATTCTCTCACGGATGTTCTTCCGGCAGAACTACTACCATGGGAGCGGGAAATTCTCCTTCTGCGGTATTCCGCTGGTCTGTCCTTTGCCGAAATCGCCCAGCGGCTCCACATCAAAGAGTCCAGCTGCCGCTAGCGGGATTTGCGGGCAAAAGCTCATTTGAAAAGTCTAATACAGGATTGAAAAATTTTTTGCCAAGCATATTCTGAATCTTATATCTGAACCCATGCAATACTTATCACAAAGGCGGGACTGCAATCAGCAGTCCCGCCTTATCGGTAGTCTCAGCATCTTAATTTTTTGTTATCCATAACCATATGTCTTTACTTCCCAGGTCCCACCGTTGTCCCTTGCCAAAATCCACTGCCAACCACTATAAGTTGAATTGGGATCTAAAGTTCCATCGCCGCCAGATGCATCCGTATCAAAGGAAGAATCTAAAACAATGGCTTCATCCGATTCATATTCTTCCGCCCATTCATTGAACAAATCGGACGAGGCATCTCCTGGATAACTAAGTTCTTTTAAGGTACACCCCTTAAATTCTGTTTCGAAATATGCAATTACGGTATCCATTGCATCCTTTATATCTGTGTCTGTATACAGTGTAGAAGGTTCCCACTGAACGATTGAAACTTCACTGTCATTTTTTTCATTTCCAGAATCTATATTTTTCTCTCCATTGCATCCAGCAATCAACAAAAGCGCAAAGGCGAATACAACAATAATAAGCCGTTTCATCTTAAAATCTCCTCTGAGAAACAATTTTTATACGGAATATCAGATGCGTAGAGCAATAGAATAATTCTCACAATTAAGGATTTGATAGGAGATGGAATGATTCCATCTCCTATCAAATTGTAGAATATCACTGCTTAGTCCATGTACCAGTGTGCGAATCCCAAACAGGAATGTAGAAATCCATGACTTCTTTATAGTAGGCAGTCATTATTTTGTTGCAATGGTCGGTCGTATGGGCGCTATAATACGCAGTCTGACCGTCATTACTGGTAACAATGCCTACATGCGCCTGCTCAGTGAGAGATTTCGGATAATACATGATACTTCCGGCAAAAGCTCTGTTCCAAGAACCCGTACCGCCGTGGAAAACGATGTTGTTTTCCAGCATATAATCCGTGATACCGTAATGACCTTCAAGCTTTCTGGGACCACCCGTGAGTTTCCAGCAACTGGAGTCCTCATACCATTTCCCAACCTGCTTTACGCCGCCCGCACTGTAGCACTGAGAAACGAAGTTTGCACAATCCGATGAGTAATGCGCATATTTGGTTCCATCCGGTCTATGTCCCACAGGGAAATTGTTTTCATCCTTCGCATATTTTGCAGCAGCCACTCGATCAAGCTCTTTTGCCCGTTCATTCGATGCTCTTGTAGCTCTGCTCAAAGTCTCCTCTGTATCGGAAATAACGTACTGAATATCGTTGCGGGCATTTGTAGCAACCTGTTCAGCAGTGGGAACGAAAGAGGACATCGGTTCCTCAATATAGACTGCCTGCGAATCCGTGGGACAAGATTCAACGGAAGCATTTAGGCTGACTACTGCATCGTTGATAGCGCATGTACTTAAAATGTCTTCCGTATTAGTGCTGGTCACACTGATGCCGGTTTTCTCCGGAGTAAATACAACAAGATCTACGCTATGCCGAAGTTCCTTGCCAATGTGATCCCGTTCCAGCTCTCCGCGCCAAATCGTCAAATAATCATTGGCTTTTTGAATCTCGGTCTCATCGGTCAAGTCCTCCATCGCGGCTAAAATGCCACGGATATATGGAGCATCATCCGCTGTTTCCGCTTTAATCATTGTGGTGTAGGAAACAGTGACAAAAGCCTTTGCCCCATCTTCGACTGTTTCGATGTTTGTAATTTCGCCCGAAACGTCAGTGACGTAATAGTAATCTTCGAGGCAATCTTCCACAGAGGTACACGCCAGATCAATGATTTTGTTTTTTGCCTCATCGTTTCCATTCTCTGTTGCGCTAACATTTATGCAGAGAGTAAGGCACATCGCCATTACCAGCATGAATGCTGTATACTTCTTTTTCATGATTGCTCCTTTCATATTCATCCGATTGATTTTAGGTTCTGTTGTCAGGGTCTTAGCTTTCATAGTACATCGGTCTCACCGCCAATCCGGAGTGTTTATAATAAGGTCGAATACTGTCTGGTATTCAACACTTATCCCAAGGGGATGTATCCCCTTGGGTCTGCATATGCAGACCCGCCTTCGCCCTTCTTCATGGGCAGGTTGCTGTGGCTGAAACAGATGGTTGTGCGGCTCCATTGATGGAATAGGTCAGCGTAAGTGTGTAGCTCTTCCCTTTTTTTACCGTACAATTGCCGGCAATCAAAGCATGGCCTTTTCCCGAACCGCTCCAAGAATCAACGTAAGTCTTTCCCTGATAGAGGGTCAATGTTGCCTTTACTGTGTCAGCATTATTTGTGCTTTTACATTCCACATAGCAATTAGCAGTTGTTCCATTGAAAGTCAGAACTGGTGCTTGACCATACATATATGGCTCAATTGCATATGCGGTCATAGTAAGCATTAAAAGCAACAAACCGACCAACGCAAAGATACGCTTCTTTATAAGAATCACCTCCTTCTACATTTTCTAAAGGGTTGAGCAAAACGCGAGTTTTGCAAAATTGAGTAACAATATATAGTGTTCGAACGAGCTGAATAGCACTATTTATTGCATAGCCTTATGAGCAAATCGGTGTTTTGCTCAACCCTAATTTTCTAACAGAGTTCCAAACTTCTATTAGGTAAATGCAGAAGAAGGTGAATTTCTCACACATATCTTTAAATTTTTTTCATTTTTCTATTTTCGACAAAGAAACGCTTTCAGCTATGTGCAAAATGCTATCAGCGTCAAGAGCGGCATCCACAACGAATGCTATGTTTTTATCTGGGTCGATCCAAGTAATCGTACTATCTGACTCATCCGGATTTCTGGCGAGATATAACTGTCCCTCTATCCCATTCACAGTAACGGGAATGATATCCGCACCCTCTGTTCCAATATTGTTGACTGTTCCTTGCTGCATATAAACATATCGTAGATAAATCCATGGAGCATTTTCATCATTCGCTTTCCGATATATAATGCTTATATACGTAGGCCAATCTACGCGTTCATCTTCAACGTATCCTTCCGGAAGATCCGTAATCTCATACTGCGGCATTTCTCCGGAAAGCTGTTCTCCCGAAAATCTATACACCACATGGGTTTCATACCATTCCGTGACCCAGCGCACCACTGCGGCCCGCACCGTGGGGCTGACTGCCATCAGGCTCCCCAAACTGAGCGAGAACACCAGCAGGATCACAGCGGCCTTTTGCGCCACATTCTTCCACAGGGGCCGTGCCCGCTTTTGAGCCCACTTCAACGGATCTGATAACATCGCCGCTATTTGCCGCTGATAATGGTGCGTCGGTTTGAAGGCAGGTACATCATCGGTTTCTTTTTCACAATCCCGCTTGATTGCATCCAGCAGGACATGCTGCATCATCCTGTCCAGTTCTCGGTCCGTCATACGCAAAATCCCTCCTTCTCAACAATTTCGCGCAGCAGCGTGCGTCCCCGCGTTGCACGGGAACTAACTGCTGTTTCGGAGATTCCCACCCTCTTGGCGATCTCCTTATCCGTGTAGCCATGGAGCATCTTCAATTCCAACACAGAGCGGTATGTTTTCGGCAACTGTGTAAATAGATCTACCAGCTCCGTGTACCCAGATATATCGTCGATATGCTCCGCAAATCCGTCCCAGTCTTCCAAAGAAACCGTCCGGCGGTTCTTTCGAAGAATGGCCCGCGCTTCATTCTTCACTATAGAAATGATCCAGAAAGGCAATTCCTCACATGGAATCTCGAAAATTTTCTCAAAATGCCGGATCATCTGCATGAATGCGTTTTGTACCGCATCCTCAACATCACTCTGCTCTTTCAAAATGCGCATCGCTGTCCGTTCCATTTGAACATGATATTTCTCATAGATCTCGATAAATTTTTGCCTATCCGTATCGCTTTCTAACGCAGCTAACAGAACTGCCAGCATAATAACACCACCTCATCCTTTATAAAAAAGTGCGTATACCCACCATTTTATAAATGCATTTGAACCGCGATTTCTCACATTGTTTTTAAATATTTTTCAGACAAGTTCTTTGAACTGTTGCCAGTATAACATGATATGCCACAAATCTCTACATCCTCATGTACCATGTGGAATGTTTAATGACTACGCTGTTACGAAAAGAAGCAGACCGAAGATAAATCTTCAGCCTGCTTCTCCCTGCATAACTCCACAAATGTTTTCTTCCTGTGCCAGTCACCAGATTGCTTCTTTTGTCATAGTCACAGGATATCCCTATAATCATTGCTGTATAGTTTACCACACTCAAACTGCTTTTTTAAAACCAGATTCTTGAGGTGGTCATCCAACGCTGTGCTATGCCTGTTTATGCCGATTAAGGCAAACGAGAGCGTAACGCTGCCCGCTGTGGTAATCCGTAAGGGAGATTCGCAAGCGGAACATACGACCCTGACAATAGACGGTACATGGACGCACACATTGGCCGCGCCATTACACCAGTCCTTTGCCGGGAAAATCCAAATTGAAATGTTGGAATATACCCACAAGAAAGATACCTGGAATCTGGATTTCCAGGTCATGGTTGATGCATCCGGCGATCACTTAATCGGCGGGCTCTTTTATAATTCCGGTTCCGGTTTTGACGGATACCAAAGGACAGGGAATCGCAGCATCTGCTGCGTTTTCCTCGACAGACTGAGGGCGGCCCTTTTCAGGGTCGCCCTCTTCTGAATTGTTGCGTTATATCAATAGTCAGGCTGACCGGTTTCATACCAGGAGTAGAAACGTACACTAGAACGGTCGGCAGCCACCCATGCATACGCAAGGGTCGTATCGTTGTAGCAAGTTTTGCCCGCCTGTGCAATATGTACATACTTCACGTCGCTAGGCACACTGCCATTGTTCGGGCGAACAATTACAACATGATCCTTGGTGATACCGATAGAGGGAATGCCATCGTTGGCACGACTCTGTGCCTGCTTATAGGTTACAGACCACCACTTTGGGAACTGGTTGTGCGCCAAAGAATTCCACATATTCTCGCACCCGCCGGTAGGCAAAGGAGTGTCACATGCATCAGCAACATCCTGTGCGAAGATATTGCAATACGTGTAGCCGCCAGAAGGCAGATACTTAGAGTTGTTCTCTACATCAAAGCCATCAATGATGTCCGCATATTCTTTACCAGTCATAATAAAACCTCCTTAATCAATTTCGTTTTGTGAAATGACTAGACTGAAAGCAATAATTGGTTAAGCATCCGCTGTCAACACAATCTGTCTTGTCACTTCAAAATCGTACACATGAATACTCTCGTAGGGATGATATCGAATCGTCAGATAAACAGCCGCCTTACTGGCTGGGCGGAGTTCTGCTGAAACAATGCTTTCCAACAGGCTCTTCTCGGTAGGAAACTGCTCCACAGGCAGATACCGGGCCAGTGTGGCCGGATTTGCCAGCAGATCGTCCCAACTCTTTCCGCCGTCATTTGTCCTCATCAGGACGCAGGCGTTCTCTTCGCTGCTTCCCAGAAGAATTCCCTCCTGCTCACTAAAGAAAAACAGTCCAGAAGCTGTGCATGCAAGCGGACGGCCGACCCTGCCCCAGTTTTTTCCGCCGTTCGTGGTGTGGAAAAGCTGGCCCTCAGAAGCTGCCCAGCCATCAGACTCGCTGCTGAAATGATATGCGCTGGTGTTTAGGGGTACGGAATCCATCTTAGGCACAGTAGCATCGCCCTTCAGCACGCCTGCTGCCTCCAGAACATTCCCGTAAGCCCAATGGCTCTCTGCCAAATCTGAAAAGGGATTTTCGACAGACATCAGCTCCGTCACAGATTCATCCCGTCCGAGCATCCGGTTGATGGCTGTGACCGCTTCGGCACGGGTGATCTCACGTTCCGGGTGGAACAGCCCATCGGCACCGCCCTGTAACCAGCCCAAAATCTTCGTGCTGTATATGTACGTTTCGGCCCAGTATCCGGCAGGAACATCCGCAAACACAAATTCTTCCCCATACTGCCCCACAGGTGCCGCAAACTGACAGCGGTGCAGCAGAACGGCGAACGCGGCCCTGCTGATCGGCGCATCCGGGCGGAAGGTTCCGTCCGCATAGCCGGTGAGAATACCGTAGCTGGCAAGATATGCAACCGCCTGGGTGCAGTCTTTTCCTGCTGTGTCTGAGAACGGGGCTCGGTAACTGTCGGCCTTATTGCCAGCGTCCAGCAGGGTATATAGCATCTGTGCCAATTCACCGCGTGTCAGAGGGGCATCAGGACGTGCGAGGCCATCGCTCACGGGCAAGTAGGCCAGATGTCTTGTTGTTTGGAGCTTCGGCCATCCATCCGGCTGAGCCGGGGCCAAGCCTTTCCGCAAATTCTCCATGGAAAAGGCGGAGGATACCCGTCGAAAGGCATCCAGAAAATCTCCGCCGGTGGGAGCGCCTCCTCCTGGGGCCTTCCATAGAAATACCTGGTTCTTTCCCATGGCGATGATCTGGTACGCCATATCATCGTAGTGTCCGGAGAAGAAATCAGACCGTGGGGAAACCACTACAACGGAGCCGATCTCTCCCCCGTATTTTTCACGGGAGGGAGCGTGATAGAAGTTCACGCCGGTATCGGTTTCCTCGGCAATGACCTCGCCCTGACGAACGCCGGGAACCGTGATGGAAAATCCAAGCTGGCTGCTTTGATACTGGAATAATGCAGGGGCGGCTGCTTGGGCCGGGATACTCAGCAGCAGGCATACTGCCAGTAAAATAGAAATCCGTTTCATTTACAGCAATTCCTCCTTTGAGAACTGTAGCACATGGTGACCTTGTTCCCGCGGAATTACCCCAAGCTGTGTGTTTACCCTCCGATTCGTTTTGTGACTTGCAAGTCTATTATATAGAGGGTAATTCCGACAGGAAAATGTAAACTCAGCTTTCAAAAATTTTCTTTTCACATCAGAAGATACATTTCTTGATCTGCCCAAATAGGGACATTATCAAAATGCATTGTAATAATTAAAACAACTACGTTCCAAAAATGTAACAACAGAATATTGTTCAAAGCTGTTTATCCTGCTCCAGAAATTGCTTTGGAGAGATTACAATTTTATACGTATTTTTTCTTTATTTCATAAAGTAGCCGAATCTTTCAGACGCAGAAAAACTCCCGCTCCATTCAATGAATGGGGCGGGAGTTTTCTGCTGCAGCTATAACTAGATAATACAACTTGCCAGTAGTTGATTGATTTATAAGCTATATGTTTCTGTCAATTGGTAATATTAACAGCACCAGTAACTTTGACATTATCTACCGATCTAGCATACAGTGAATATACCGAAGCTGCTGTAGCGTCCAAGCCTCCCTCTCTACCAGAGGTGAGCATGACATATGCACCATTGCCAGTGCTGTGTGCATAAAGCCTAAATTCTAATCTCGCATAAGCCGGGGACCAGGTTCCCTGAAAACTCACCCTCGATTTCGCTGGCATCTCGAAATCATCTGTGATTTTATAGAACTTACCGTCCCCCGGGATGTTAATTTCCTCATACACGATTGCGCGAGGCATAACAGTTTCTTGCTCTTCATTTCTCGCAGTATCAGTCTCTGCCGCAAATGCGGGAACCGCCATAGCGGCACACATCGCCACGGAAAACAGCACTGCAATCATTTTTTGCATTTTCTTCACAAAAACGCTCCTTTTCAGTCTAAAGTGTAGTTGTTTGCTGTAATTAATTCATTGTATATACAGTCTCCACATAGTAGCTTTTAAACGGTATATGCCCTCATTGGGTCTCCATCGAAAAAACAGCCGTTTGAGTAGCGTACCTTGATGCTGTGTCTATTGGATTGTAGCAGCACGTAACAAGGAAATAAGTGCCGTCATCCGTGACCGCCGTAAAATACAGTTCAAGCAAATAGCCGTTTTCTTTTTCCATCGAAACTGCGTAAGTATACTGCGAATCTTCAGGAAGGATGAGTTCAGTGTAAGCGGAACACTTGTTTTTCTTTAAGGCAAATTCCACTAATTTATCAATGCCAGGCTTTTCCGCAACATGTCCCACTTCAAAGAAATTTTCCGCGTCACTATGATTTTGCCAACTATAAAAGCCAGAGTCATAGTGGTGCTCCGTCCAAATTGCAGTATCAATAGCAATATCGAAATTATCCGCTTGGAATTTTGAAATATTTGCTTGATTCTCTTCTATAGATGGAGTTTCAATCACGTTATTAATCTGCTCGTCATTATGGTTGCTTTTTACTCCCAACCAGATTATTGCCAAAAGCAACCCAACCAATAGAGCTACTATTATTTTTGTTCGTTTCATTCCTGAAGTGTATTCATTTTGTAGGTGCTGACCTTCCCAGTGTTAAAGCCAGCGTCTACAAAGGTTGTAGCACTAATGGAATGATAGGTCCATTTGTTGTTGGCATATGTGCTATACCCAGAAATAGTCACCAAGTAAGGCTTTGTGGCGCCAGCGGTACCAGCATCAGAGTTGAACCACACTCTAGTATAAGAAGAGATGGAGGTTGTAGCAGTTCCAGAGCCATTATACAGACTGGAAGATTTAGCCATTTTGTAGCCAGCTCCATAGGTGTCATTAAACACAATCAGTCCATCATCATCTTCACTCGGATAGTTATACGCGTAATCATAGAGAGAGCAGGTAAACGGATAATCCATCCAAGATCCGGCAGGCGCCATCCAACCAGTGGACAACGTGCCACTGCTAGTCCAAATTTTCACCTGATAAAAAGTGGAGTCTTCAATGACTTTTGTTGTACCAGTGAAAATGATTGCTTCGCCGTTATGAACCGTCTTGAGGACGGTACTCCCTGTAGCAGAGGTATATACATAACCCGTGGTAGATCCCGCCATCCAAGTATGGAAGAGTTCGACTCTGTTATTCTGGCTTGCAGTAACGGCTGTAGTATTTTGAGAAAGAACTGCGGCATCGTTCTCCGCTTTAGCCAATTCAGCCGCAGATGCTTCTGAATAATCCTCATCGCACACATACAAATTATAGAGAGTATATGCAGCGTCTTTGGTCTTATTTGTATAAGTCAACATATCATCAATGCTACGTACAGTAGTAGGCCAAAAATCAAACACCTGGAAATTGCCGTCAGGGGTGATGATATAAGAGGCAAAGGCGTAATCTTTAAAATTCACTTTATCTGAAGCAGGGAAATCTTTTGCAACATAATCTTCATTATCATAACCAATAATTAGAATAAGGTGCTGTTCTTTGGACAAACTAGCAAGTTTATCTCTTTCCAAAAAACTACTGGCATTGGAATCCACAACGATAGCTGCGAATGGGTCAGCTTCAGCTGCAGCAATCAAAGAATCGGTATCACTTACTACATCAACATTGTCAAAATTTGTATTACTGGTTAAGTCGATTTGGGTATCTGCTGTATCAGTTGAGAAGTAAATAACTCTTTCTACATCGAAGTTTTTAGCAGCATCACGAGGTGCATTATATGCATCAATTCCATTAACTGTATATGCAACTGAATCTTTAGAAATAAAGTCCATATTGGACGCATTCGTGATGGTAGTCATCGTGCATACGGCCACGACACATACAAATACCTTTTTGAACAATTTCATGTGTTATCCTCCTTGCGAGCAATTCTTTGTGTATACATTCAGTTTAAACCCATCGACATGGCATCTCCCCTTTATTGATTTAGTTGCAGATGTATTTTTTGATTTTCCCAAATGCGAACTCTGTCAAAAATACATTGCAATAATTAAAACAACTACGTTCAAAAAATATAACAATAAGAATACCGTTACATTTTTTGAATGTAAGTGTTTATATATAAAAGATCTTTCATAAACAGGCTGAAGCTATAAAACCCAGAGTCATAAAGTTCATCATGAGAGACTGCATTTTGCATATAGAGGTAAATTGAAAAGCCCCATGAACTAAAGATTATTGGTTTACAATTTCGGATTCCGCATCTCCTTTAAGATCGTGATTAGCAGTGTCGCGATAATAAAAATTAAGGAGATGTTTATGATGTAGCTTATGCAATGGGTTGATATAAAACCCAACAACAAATTATTCGCCTTTCTGCTAATCACGAAAAATGTCAGCACAAATAAGCAATACTCGTGTTGACATCCACATGTGCATTATACAGACTGGAGGAAAAATTTATGGATACAAAAGTTTTGATGACACAGCAGTGGCTCAATGAAACCTATGCCGGAACCAGCGGATACTCCGCAGTTGATGAAGATGGTATTACTGGCATGGGAACTATTCGTGCTCTGATCTGGGCATTGCAGACGGAACTGGGCATTTCTGCGGATGGTGTGTTTGGCGATGGCACTGCCAAGGCATTCACAGCCCTGAGTACCGAAAGCGATTCCAGCATTACAACCATCAATCATCAGATTCATATTCTGCAGGGTGCATTGTATTGCAAGGGGCAGGGTCTAGATCCCATCTATCTTAATGGTGTCTATACCGACACCACGAAAGAAGCGGTAAGAAAATTTCAGGAATATGCCGGCCTGAGCACTACCGATCAGACTGGCATCGCAAATGCAGAAGTAATGAAAGCTCTGCTCAACACAGACGCATATACGCTGCTACGTTCTGGTGATTCTAAGATTAGAGAGATTCAGCAGGCTCTGAACAATAAGTATCATTCCTACATTGGGCTGATTCCCTGTGATGGACTGTTTACCAAAAAGACTATGCGGGCACTGATTTCCGGGCTACAGGTGGAACAGAAAAAAGAATATTCCAACAATGTTGTAGACGGTGTTTGGGGTTCCACCACTATGAATCGTTGCCCGACTCTGCAGCGATATGGAACAATCACCAACAAGCAGTATGTCTATATTCTGCAGTACGCGCTGTATGCAAACGGTTTTGATCCGAACGGTTTTGATGGTGGCTTCGGCAATGGTGTCCAGACCGCAGTTAAGGCATTTCAGAAATTCTCTGCTTTGGCCTTGGATGGTATCGTTGGCAAGCGTACCTGGGCATCTCTGCTGGTAAGCTATGGTGACCAAAGCCGCATTGGCACAGCTTGCGATTTCAGCGTTCCCCTTACCGCAGCAAAAGCGCAAGCCTTGGTTGAGAACGGCAGAACAATTGTTGGTCGGTATATTAGCGGAACCACCAAGAAACTGACTCGTGATGAAATGAAGGTCATCTACAACGCAGGCCTGAAAGTGTTCCCGATTTATCAAATCACGAACAACTATAGAAATTACTTTTCGGCAGGCCGTGGTCGCCGAGACGCCTACTATGCGATTGAGGCATTGAGAAGCCTTTACTTCCCGGATGGAACTACAGTATACTTTGCTGTGGACTTTGATGCGACCGTGGATGACGTCAACGGTTATGTCATTCCTTATTTCAAGGCCATCAAAGAAGAATTTGATAAATTTGGGTCCGATAAGTATAAGGTTGGCATTTATGGCCCCAGATATGTCTGCACTCTGGTTAAGGAAGCTGGTTACTCTGTAAGCAGTTTTGTGTGTGATATGTCTGCTGGCTTTGCCTGTAACATTGGTTTCCCTCTGCCCAAAGATTGGGCTTTCGATCAGATTTCCACCCTGACTCTCGGTACTGGAGACGCAGCCATCGAAATCGACAACAATATTGCTTCTGGCAGAAACAATGGCATCCTGATTGACCCGGAACAGGCTGCGGAACAAATCGAAAGTGAAAAATACATCAAACGGACAAATATCGTGTCCAAAATCTGCGATTGCCACAAGCTGCCGAACGGATACGAAATTTGGAATGATTCGTTCACTTTTGGGACTAAGTATCTGCTTCTGAGTAACGGCGTTATGGACGTCTATATGACTGCTTCTCTGACTCATGGCAACAGTGATAATGTCGTCAACACCGTAACGATCACAAACGGCAATTTTGATGATGCCACCATTACCACACAGCTTGGACAAATGTTGGCAAGTGTTAATCTTACGTTAGACGATGCTGAACTGCCCAATCTGGAACTTCTGGCAGCGGAGATTCAGAACGGCAAAATGGAGCTTGCGCTAAGTGTCAATCCCGCTGATTCTTCTGTAACTCTGGCGATTACCTCTGTGGTTTATGATACGCAGGCTTATGTGCCGTCCAGTGTGGAAGTTGCTGTCACCGTCGAATACGTATTCCACACAAATCTGTCCACGCCGACCCCCGCATACGAACCATACTATGAAAAGGTTCTAGAAAGAGTTAACGAGTACATTAAACTGGCCACAAAGGCCATTGCCAACACACTGCTAATCATTTTCATGTTTGCTGTTGCTGCTGCGGTTGCATACGGGACTATCTCTACTGGTACCGTACTGCTGTCTCTGCTCACCTGCTTATTCGTTCGATAAAGGAGATTCTTCATGCACTATTGTACTTCATTTAAGGAACAAGACAAAATTGAGCATTTCAGATGCTGTTTGCGGCTGCGGAAAAAATTCAGTCGTATTTATTTCGCGGTAATATGGTTTATCCTTTTTCTGGTTGCAATAGCGTTTTTCTTATTAAGTCCAACTACAAAATGGTTTTCTAAAGAATTTGCCATTTTAGACGAAATCATTTCACTGATTATTGTCTGTTTTTGGACTTATCGATTCATGGTACCTTCTTTCGTAAAGTCTAAGAGACGGAACTGGTACAAAAAAATTTTGCCAGAACAAAGCGCATCGCTTTATGTGCAGATTTCTGCGTCCCATCTGGAATTTTGTAGTGCGACAGGAAAAAGCGTAATATTTAGCTATAAGCCACAAACAAAAAAAGGGGAACGAAATCTGCCTAAAAAGGATCAGACAATCGGAGAAATCATTGAAGCAAAAAATGGCATATATTTTGTGGGTTCAGACATCGAACTTGTTGATGTAGGTCCCGTCCTCTTTGTTGACAAGAATGACGTTCCCGCAGAGGATTACAGCAAACTCAGAGAGATGCTGAAAGGTGTTTTTCTTGAGAAGTATTATGATTATAGTGCAGAATGAAAGAATCATCCTTATCGGAGGTGTGAAACAGCCTCCTGGAAAACAGGAGTTCACCGCGCTCTGGCCCTGTCAATGCAGGTCAGTAAAATAAAAAAAGGCTACGTTTTACGCTTACTACGCGATGGCTGCGGTGAGTAAGAAATACAGAAATAGCGGGATGGAATTATCCACCCCGCTATTTCATATTTTGCAACTTCTCTACCGTATACATCTCAATCTGATAGAGTTGCATAGCAAACATAAACATATCGATATCTTTACCGCTAAAATCCGCACGAGCCAGTCCAACTATTATATTAACATCAAAACTGTCGGCGTTTGGTGCAGATGGATAGTGGAATAAATGGCCAATATCATTTAGTTTGGTTGCCTCTTTTACTTGCTCAGAAGTTAATAACGTGTAGCCGCCGAGCCTCGTTGTCGTAAAATAGACGGCGTTGTGTGTCGGAGAGCGCCGAGGAATATGTCGCAGAATGAATGAGCATAAGGAGTGGCCCATGGCCACTCCTTCCCAAATTCAAGCTACTTCGCCCTCCAGTACAATCTGCACCATGCGGTCATCAATAATGGCTCTGCGGTTCTGGTACGCATAGATCAGTGCCTGCGTACAGACACGGTTAATGAGGCGTGGAACACCAGAGGAAAACTCAAAGATCCGTTGGAGCGCATCCTCAGAGAAAATGGGATTTGGATGCCCAGCGTAGGCCAGTTGTTTTTCAATGTATTGCCTTGTTGCCAGTTGCTATAAACCCGCCAGTCAGAGAAAAGTTGCCCCTGACTGGCGGTGCCCTGTGAAAGTTATAGCATTGGTCTTATTTGCTGCGCTTGAGGATCTCGCACAGCAGCGCATAGGTGCGCTCGGTGGATGGAACGCTCAATCGCTCGTTCGGCGAATGCACATCATGCAACTCCGGCCCGAATGAGATAATGTCAAGGTTGGGGATCTTTGCTGCAACCAGGCCGCATTCGAGGCCGCCATGGGTTGCGCTGACCGTTCCTTCACGGTCACTGATGCTCTCCGGTAAGCAGCCAGCGCAGTCTCGCGCAAAGAGGAATTACGGGCATACTGCCAGCCGGGATACGAACTGAGTTCTGCCATCTCGCCATGTGCAGTTTCTACGATTGCCCGGAGCCGCTGTACCAGCATTTCCATTTGGGATGCGATGCTGAAGCGAATCAAATAGGTGAGATGCAGCCCATCCTCCCGCATGTAAAGTATGCCGAGGTTCAGGGATGTCTGCATCAAACCAGGAAGCGATGCACTCATTACCTCAACCCCATTCGGTAATATCATAAGAGCACGCAGAAGCACGGCGGTATCCTCGGCACAGATGGCAGCCTTTGCCTCTGTGTCTTCGCAGGAAACTGTCACATTGGCATCGGTATCAGCGTACTCATTCTGCAGTGTTGCTCCAAAGGAACTGACAAACACTTCAAATTCTTTCCTGCAGCTCACGGGGATTGCCACAGCAGCCGCACAGTTTGAGCGGATCACATTATCAAATTCTCCGCCCTGCACATCAATAAGGCACAGCCCTGGGAACCGTTCCATGGCCGAATAGAGGAGCCGCCCCATTAGGACATTGGCATTTCCTCGCTCTTTGTCGACATCGGCACCGGAATGTCCGCCCAGCAAACCGGAAATTGTGACGCAGTAACCGGACATGTCGTCTGCAAGCGGTTCGCGCGAGCCGTGTAGAAAATACATTCTACGCTCGTACCGCCAGCACACGAGACGGTGAAAACACCCTCTTCTTCGGAGTCCAAGTTCATGAGTTTAGACGCTTTCAATTATACTAAGGGCGCGCTATTGTACGCTTTTTGTTATGGAGTATATGTGAAACAGTTGTGTTCACCATGGACTGGTGAACGAATAAAAGGCTCGGTGTCACCGAAAAGGTTGATCCTATCATTTACAAATTAGCCGAATTCCGCTCTTTATATTTTGACACTCCGGTCCAAACAATGCAAACGAAAGGATATGATTTTATGCCAGATTTGTCTACGGTTGTTAATATGTTTTTTGGTGCAGACAATAACAAAGTTCTGTATGCTCTGATTATTCTTGTAACTTTAGACTACATAACAGGCGTCTGTGTTGCAATTAAGGACAAAAAACTGTCAAGTTCAATCGGGGCAAAGGGAATCATAAATAAAGTAGTGATTTTCATTATGGTTTCACTTAGTCATGTAGTTGATTCGTACCTCCTCTCTTCCGGCGTTGCATTAGAACGGATCACTATTTTATTTTACTGTGCCAACGAAGCAATTAGTATTTTAGAGAATGCCGGGAAAATAGGTGTCCCATTACCCGAAAAGCTGCTGGCTCATTTAAATTCCTTCAAAGAAAAAAATTCATAAATTCTCTGTTAGGTAAGTTTCTGCCGTATTTTATTTTCGGCACGTTTTTTGATTTGATTAATGTTCTGACGGCTGACTTGAAGGTATTTTGCTATGTCACTTACCGAATAACCATAAGTGTATACAGCCATCAAAATAAATATCTCTCGTTCGGATAAACCGGAAGACGGAAAATATCCGGATATAGACTCTTCAAGTTCAACTGCAGTCTGAACAAGCACTAGATTTGACTGTGATGGCGTGAGGTCTTCAAAATACACTTCAGGTACTTTTCGGTCCCGTTCTTTTTGTAACCTTTTAACATAATAATGATACGTGGATCGAATCAGGAAATTGACGATGGCTCCGTCACTCGTGTTGTTTAGTTTTTCTATATCAATATGGTGAATTAACTCAATAAAATCCGCAGTTAAGTCCTGTTCGGCGTCTTCGTAGTTGAGTTTTCTAGCATATTTTTTTAATATTCCAGAAAATTTTGAGACGAGAAACATCATATCTGAATCACAGCCTTGTTGAGCATGGATAATGGAATCTATGAGCATACATACGCTCCTTTACTCGTTTCGAGTAAAAGAGCGCATAGAGGTCAAAAGTGTAAACTCAACAATAAATGGCTGTCAAATTTCCTATACAATAAACACTTAGGACGTAAAAATGCAACCAATGATACTATCGAGAAGCAAGAAAAAAGCGAGGACCTATGTCCTCGCTTTTCTCGAATTTACTTCGCTTGATTTGTTGAATGTTTCCAGTCTTCCATGGCTTGGCGTGCTTTCCGCTTGGCTCGTACCAATGCCATACGGACATTATCCGAAGACATTCCTAAATCATTAGCAATTTCTTTTCCACTTTTATTCAATAGATATTTAGCACTAAGCAGGTATTGCGTTTTAGAATCAAGTGAGTTCCAAACTTGGTCAAGGCAAAATAAATTTTCCCGTTTAATAATGTCATCTTCCAGCGAATCGTAATTGTCAACGATAACCTCCTGTTCAAAATCGAAGTCTAATTCTTTCTTTTTGTCTCGACAATAATTATAAGCCGTATTCTTTGCAGCGGTAATGATATAATTAACAAGTCCTCGGCGATCAAGTTTACGAAGAAAGCCTACTTTGTCGATGAGCTTTTCAATCACTGTGTGCAGAACATCTTCTGCATCGGTGGACGACTGTACGATTCGGATAATTTCAGAATATAGAAGTGATTGATACTGTATGTAGAGCCATGCCATGAATTCTCTATCTCCATCATCTTCTATTGCCAATATGATATATGGGATAATTTCTATCACCCCCCTTTAGAAGCTTTCTTCGCTTGCTCTTGTATTGTGGAACTCAATTGGATATCACCTAACAAAACTAGCAGTGCACGTCGGCGATTATCAGGCAGTTTTTGTAATATCGATATAACATCTTGAATCGTGACATTGTCAATAAATGAATCGTAACCGTAAAAGCAGGCAGCGGCTGGACAGACATGGGACAATAGTGGTGGGGAGTTGTGAAACTTTCCACCACTACAATGTTCAGGGTGTGAAGTAAATGACGAGCAATGAGCTGAAACATGAAGCCAAGAAGCAGGAATGGAGCATGTCTATACAGGAATGCAGGGGCAGCGGTCTCTCTGTAAGTGAATGGTGCCGGCAGCGGGGTGTTACGACAGCCACCTATTACCGTTGGGAACGTGAACTGTTGACAGGCGTACGGAAAAACGGAGCACCGCCATCAACGGCCGTGACCTTTGCGGAGTTACCGGTGCCGAAACAGGTATCATGCAACGTAGCGGAACGTTGCGCCACACTGCATATTGGGAAGGCCAGTCTGGACATTTACCCCGGTTGTGACGCGGAACAGCTGAGACTGCTGGTGG
>OGOV01001018.1_pt1 | contig 26904 bp, 18 predicted proteins | sample 1552711 | NCBI WGS metagenome assembly OGOV01 (sample SAMEA2580216, study PRJEB22360) | human gut metagenome | biome: human gut; feature: human-associated habitat; material: faeces | place: Denmark | collected 2008/2010 | reverse complement strand
GGTAGTCAACAACGAGCACTTTGGCGGGGTCGCCTCCGGGACGCGATACGATGTCTTGAGGCGCGGGGGAGTGTCTCAGGAGATGTCTGCGAACACCTAGCCAGCCTTCTTGGCGGAAAATGCGATAACCTGAGCGCATTACACAAGAAATACCGCCTTTTCTATGAATGAGCAGAGCCAGATTCATTGGGACGAGTACAAAGAGGCGTTTGAGTCTGCAAGATGAAGCTAGTGCATTGGTAACATCCTGCGGATGTTCCAGCAGCTTCTGCATTTCTATACGTATTCCAGAGAATTTGCGGAATAAGTCTCCCAAACTGGAAGACACTGCGAACAAAGCGGGGATCAACAACATTCCCATCGGAAATCCGGCAAGGCAACGCTTCAACATGCGCAGAGGCGCTGTAATTCGCCAGGAAGAAGAGCGAAGCAGGCCAGAAATTTCACGTTCAAGACGCGCCTTTTCCTGAAAGAGGTATACAGATTTATTCTGTTCTTCATTAAGTTTTTGTTCAAGCTGGTGACGTATGGCTGCGCCGCGTTCTTGTTCCTCTCCAAGCTGTCGAAGGGCAAGAGCTTGAGCTTCATGGAGTGCCGTAGCGCCGCGCTTTTTTTCTTCTTCAATATGTTTTTGTGTATCCGCAAGTGCCTGTGTACTCCGTGACCGTTCTTCCTCAAGCTGTCGAAGGGCGAGAGCCTGAGCTTCACGGAGAGCCTGTTGAGCTAGTTCGTGGTCTGTGACAGCTTTTTTCTGTTCAAACAAATATTTTTTATGAAAAGAAGCTCTCTCACTGATTGCTGTAAAAATCGCATCAATGGCGTTTGAAACAGAGGATGCTGGCGTCAGCAAATATCCAAGTAAGGTAGATTCCAGAGCTTCTCCACCTGGTTTTCGCCATACGCCAAGTCCATGTGAGTGCCGAAACAGGTGGTATTCCGCACTCTGTTCACAGAGCTCATCCCAAAACCTGCTGACGCCAAAACCTTCTTGGTGTTCATTGGCGTCATGGAGAAGGACGATACCGCCGGGCCGAATCTTATCGATCCATGCAGTGAAATCATGCTTTACCGTTTCATAAGAATGAAATCCATCAATATGAAGGAGATCAATAGAGCCATCATCAAATGAGGATACGGCGTCATCAAAGAGCATACGCTTGAGTGTGGAAAACGACTCATATTGTGCATTTTGCTCAGAGACAGCGTCGAAAATAGTATCATCGTAAAAGCCGGCCTGAGGATCGCCTTCCCAGCTGTCCACGGCGAAACATTTGGTATTGAGCTGTTGATCCCGAACAGCTTGGCAAAATGAAAAATAGGAATTTCCCCAGTGTGTTCCGAGTTCAACCAGCAGGTTGGGGCGAAATTCGGAAACAAGCATATAGCCAAAAGCGACATGCCCAAGCCACGCATCTGAGCCAGCCCTTGCATATTCCAATTCAAACCGTGCGTAATGTAACGTTTTCAGCAAAAAATCCTTGATGACGTCTTGGGCCATGAAGCCTCCCGATAAAATTCCATTCATAAAAACGAGAGTCACTGTTTCATCCGACAGTAGCTGTTGTGTTACTGATGAAACTTCATAAACGCTACTAAAAAGACTCCTTGTGTACCTTCATTTTCTTAGACAAAAGGAGAGCCGTAACAACATGCAGCAGAAAAGTATCCTTATATGCCACATCTGTTGTTTCGAACGAATTTAGAGCCTGATTGATTTTGTTTGGCTAAGAAAAATATTTAATTATATATTATAGTTCATCCATTGTTGACGAGTCAAGTCAAGGAAAATGGTGCCCGATCAGGTTGCCCTTGGGTATTCTGGATTTTCATAACGGACGTTGAGCATCCAGTCTTTTACCAGATCGTCCTTATTTCGTTGACGGGAGAATACTGGATTAACAAATTCCGATATGCAAATTTTCATCATTCTTATCTTATTGACTATTTTGCACGGAGTTTACGTGTGCTTGAGGTAACTGTACTGATCTGGTAAGAGTAAACTCACATAACTGGAAATGATACAGATCCTCACTTGATGAAGTACGCTTCATCTGGATATTGTTATCTTTGGAGATTTAAGAATGGCACTCATTGCTGCAACTTCTGCCGCATTTTTTCTTTTTACTATTAGTCTCTGTCTTATAGGGCATGCGGGATTGGCACTGTTTTTTCCGAACGGGGCAATCAAAAATATCTGGATACGATATTTTTTTGCCATGACTCTGGGGCTTTCCGTAGTCATGACTATCATGGTAGCCCTTGGGACAATAACCTTTTTTTCTTTCTGGGCAGTTATTGGAACTCTCCTGATAACTGTAGTATCTGCGGGAATCCTGCTTTTGGCAAAACGGGAAAGTTTTTCATGGAAAAATGGTGCGCAGCCGCTTGCTGTCCTTTTTGTACTCCTCTGTTTTGGAATCAGTGTGAGCATTCACCCTGTCGGTTTGTGGGATGATACTATGTATCATCTTCCCATGGTTAGATATTATGTGGAACAGGCAGGGTTTGCCTGTGCAGAAACACTGCGTTTTCCTCTCTTTCCGCAGAATATGGATGTCCTTTTTGGGCTGGGTTTTCTGCTGTATGGTGCCAATACCGTTTATGGGGAAGTGTTCATCCAGCTTTTGGCATCTCTCCCGCTGCTGCTGACGATGTTTGGCATCATTGCCGCCAGTTCCCGTTATATGGGAACTAGCTGTCCTGGTTTTCTGGGTGCCGTTATGCTTCTTTTTTTGAAACCGATAACAATCGTTCTCGGATTTGCTTATATCGATTATGGAATGATGTTATTCTGCTGGTCGGCGTTGTTGTGTTTGGCACTGTCAATTGATAGTGCTGAAGAATCGGAACGGCGTTGCCTCCTTGTTTTGGCCGGTTTTTTTTCGGGTATGGCCATGGGAACAAAGTATTTCGGCCTCGTTTCCATCGGACTTTCCGGATTGCTCTATCTTTGTGTTACACGAAATTTTCGCAGTACCTTTTGGTACGGAGTGATAACGCTCACGGTGGGAAGCTGGTGGTATATCCGCGCATGGTTGATTTCCGGTGATCCGTTTCATCCTGCGGGGGGTCAATACGCAGGTTACTTTTTGTGGAACGCACAAGATTTGCTTCTCCAGACTGCCGAACAAGGGATGCACGGCGTTGAAAAGAATATTATGAATATCTGGCCTGCCCTCCAAAAGGCCGGCGTGGGGATATTGGCAATGACGCCTTTGATGGTCTTTCGCTGGAAAAGCCTGTCCGCAGGGGTGAAACTCATTGCGCTCTCTAGCATAGCCTATTTCTTTTTTTGGTTTTTTGTAACGCAGGTGGAACGATATATTCAACCCGCACTTCCTCCGCTCGTTTTTCTTATTGTTTACTCGGCCTGGACATTGCTTGTACGACGGAGGGAGTTGCCGAAAGGATATCAGATTCTTGTGATAGTTTTGTCAGCCATTGCTCTGGCCTACAGCGGATATGAAAGAAAAAATGAGCTTGACGACTGGGAGCGGTATCAGTATCCGAAGGAAAGTATCTCTCTTATGGATCGAGCCAATGAGCTTTCTTCACAATATGGGGGAAAGCTCCTCCAGCTTGGCTTTGAAAATTTGATCTACTATTTTCATGGAACGGCATTCGGTGATCACTTCGGCCATTTTAGATATCGGGATTTTCTTGAAAATCCACTTATTATAGAAAATAATTTTTCCGTCAAGACATATCTTGACTATCTTCGCGAGACGCCGCTTATTTCCCCGAAAATGATGTTTGGCATGATGGAAAAACAGAACTGCCGAATGCTTGCCATCAACACGGATATGTTTCGATTTGATTTAAATCTCTATCAAACGTATTTTATTATCCAGAGAATAACGCCACACGGCGTGTTGCTGACACTAAAGGATGGGGAGATATCTTCCCCGTCGTTGAGGTGAATTATGTTGGAATACAATCGTTCTATTGCTGTTATTCTTCCTGCATACAACGAAGAACTAACTATAGCCGGAACCTTGAGGGCCTTTCATGCCGTCATGCCGGATGCTTTTTTCTATGTAGTCGATAATAACTCAACAGATGCCACTGCGCACATTGCTGAAGAAACATTGGCAAACCTTGGCGCCCAAGGTGGGCTTCTCCATGAGGCAAGACAGGGAAAAGGGAATGCCGTAAGACGGGCGTTTTTTGAAATAGACGCAGACGTATATGTTCTTGTGGACGCTGATATGACATATCCTGCCGAAGCATTGCCTCAGCTTGTCGCGCCTATCCTCGCGGGAGAGGCAGATATGGTATATGGTGACAGACTCTCCGAGGGCGACTACGCCCGGCAGAACAGGCGCACCTTTCATGGATTTGGCAACAGTCTTGTACAGGGGCTTGTCAATGCCGTATCAGGAACGTATTTTACAGATATTATGACGGGATACCGTGCTCTCAGCCGGGCTTTTGTCAAAAGTTACCCCGTGTTGGTGGAAGGTTTTCAGCTGGAAACGGATATCAGTCTGTTTGCAGCACAGGCCCGGTTACGTGTGCTTGGCATTCCCATTCGGTATGTGGACAGGCCGGAAGGCAGCTATTCGAAATTGAATACCTTTAAGGATGGATTCCGAGTGCTCTCCACTATTTTTACGATTTTCAGGCAATGCAATCCATTGGTGTTTTTTTCTTTTGTAGCTGCTTGTTGCGTAGTGTTGTCTGTCCTTTGTGGGGCAGTCGTCATCGGGGAATGGCTGACAACACATTTTGTAACTCGCGTGCCCCTTGCCGTATTGTCCGTGGCCTTCGGATTGTTGGGTGCTATTGCCTTGGGCACGGGATTCACTCTCGATGCAATCAATTATCATAGGCGCCTCCAGCTTGAAGCACACCTTCAGCAAAGTACCACACCTCGTTTTTCTCTCCGCCGTTCCTCATCTTCTCCCGTTATTGAACGGAGCTGAACGGAGAGAGGCAACATGTTTACCGGAGAGTGCCGTCACAAGTGTCTTTCCGGTTATCTCTATGTCGAAATTCACCTTTCATTCCGGTTGAGTGCCATAAGAGCACACTTCCTTCACGAAAAGCTCTTTCTTCTTGAGAGAGCATCAAAGTATATCTCATGACGGCACTCTCCAGGATATAATCCCGAGAAAGGCTCCGCATGATAAACCGTATGGGGAGGGGAATCCTCTCCGTTTTATTGCGCTGGAGCGAGCAGTTTTGGATGCGACAGAAGTTTTTCAAAATCTTCATCCAGAACGACGGCGATGTCTTCACCCAACAGTTCGTTGATCTGAACCTTTTTGTCTTTGTTGACGATGAGCACGTCGGCAAGCCGCATACGTTTGACATCTTGGCTTGAAACGGCGGCATCGTATTCTCTCAGATCAATGATTTTCAGCAGATTGTCTGGAATATAGTGTAACATTTCTGCCTGGAATAGATACGGGCATATAATGATGTCTGCACTTCGCTCACCGCAAATGGAAAGTATTTGTTTCCCTGTGTCGGGCTTGAGCCAACCAGTGACGTTCTGAACATCTTTGTCTGTCGAGAGCTGGTAATAAGGATAAATCGTATCACAGGACCATGTGGCCCGTAGAGCGGCTCGATCCGCCTCTTCATGCAGCCCGCTGTCCAGCAGAGCGTAGTGGATATGGTGTCCCCGATCTTTAAGCGCCATGAGGAGCTTGGTATGCCGTTCTTCGTTCATCTTCAGAGGGTAAGGGCTGAGGAACAGTACCCGCATGTGCCCACGGCGTCGTTCGAGCATGGACGGCAGCACAGAGCGGCATGCATGGCAGATATTGATATGTGAAACTGTTTCGGGAGGCATGTGATCCCGTTCAAGAACGTCTTTCCATTTTTCATACAAAATGCGGCTGTTGATTTTTTGGAGTTCGTTCTGTGTTGTCGCATCCGCATCTGCGTAGCTTTGATGCTCAAAATGGATGATAGTGGAGTCCGGCTGATAGAGAACACGTAGCCCGTGAGCGCGAACCTCCATTGCGAGATCGCAATCTTCGCAGTAGGCGGTCTTGTACCGCGGATCAAAGCCTCCGAGCTCTCTCCAGAGGCTTCCCCGGATAAGAATGGATGCGCCGCTGATATAATCCGCTTCCCTAATAAAGCTGCAATGGCCGCAATGGTTGTAGGGATCTCCGTGCCCATAGTTGAGTGCGGACGCATCATTCCAGATAACGCCGCCCGCCTCTTGGATTTCCCCGTTGGGATAGATGAGTTTGGAACCGACAAGACCGGCCTTTTCGTCGGATTCCATCAGCTCGTAGAGTGCCGAGAGCCAGTTGGGGAACACGATAGTATCGTTGTTCAGCAGGAGGATATGACGTCCCCGAGCCCGCTTGGAGGCGTTATTGCAGTTACGCAAGAACCCCATATTTTCAGGTGTCTTGGCGATGACTACGCCGGGGAAAAGAGTATCGGCTTTGATTGTATCGTCTTTTGAACCGTCGTCGGCGAGGATAATTTCGTAACTGATGCTGCCGTCACACGTTTCCAAGATGGAGCTGATGCACGCGCGGGTCAAATGCCATTTGTTGTAGACGGGAATGATGATGGAAACGTCGATGTCCTCTCGCATATGGGGAAGAGGACGCAAAGGCAGTGCGGAGCAATAGGCGGCCCATAGGGAAACCGACAGGGCATCCTGCTCCCAGAGCAGCGTGGTCAGCCTGTGGCGGTTGGCTTCCTCGCTGAAGAGGCGACGCACCTGCTCCTTACTTTCTTCGGACATGCGTTCCCAAACGGTTTCGTCGGTATATGCCTTGATGACCGCATCGGCAAAAGTCTGAGGCTCGTTGGCAATGAAGGTATGTACACCATCCTTCAATCCCATGCCTTCGGCGGCGATTTCAGTACAGATGCAGGGCACGCCGGCTCCGAAGGTCATTGCGACTTTTCCTTTGATGCCCGCTCCGAAGCGCAACGGCGCAACGCCGAGCCTTATGGCGTTAAGCAGTGGCTCAATATCCTTGACGAACCCGTCCACCACAATGCCGGGAATGGTGCTAAGCGCCTTGATGTTGTCGGGAGCTTCACTTCCGACGATATGAAATGTTACTTCAGGAAGCCGGGCATGGATCAGTGGCCAGATTTCCTTGGAAAACCAGAGTACGGCATCCGTATTGGGACGATGTGCGAATCCGCCTAAGAAAAAGATATCCTTTCGGTCGGAGAATGGGGCAGTCTTCTCTACAATCGGCGCATACAGGCCGGAGAAGACGCCCATGGGGGCTTCTGGGAGATACTCCCTGAGCAGTTTTTTTTCGTTTTCGCTGATGACGACGGTGAAATCCACGCGGCGCATGAGTTCCAATTCCCGCTTCTTGGTCTTCATGGCCTGTTGGAGACGCTGTTCGTCGCCCTGGAGTTTGGCCTCTCTGGACTCACGCAGGAAGTAGACGTCCGGTGCATGGAAGAACACTTTCGATTCGGGAGTCGTCTGCCGGATGGTGTAGAGGATTTCCTCGGCCACATCCACGCGGACCAGGTAGAACAAGCCGAATTCAGTTCCATGCTGTGCGATGAAGTCGTTGGGCGTATAGCATCCCTCACAAGAGGTGATGACGTTGATGCCTTGTTCTTTCAGTTGATCGGCGTATTCCGCATCATAATACATATTGGACGGCATGAAGGACACGGTATAGCCCAGCGCCTTCAAATCAAGCAGGATGCCCCATGTGGCCCGTTCGCCTGCGGAAACGTCGTATTTGGGGATACGGTAGTCAACGACGAGGACGTTATCCTTGTTTTCCTTTTTTGGACAAGTCAGATTCGCGGCGTCCCGATTGGCGGGGACAGCCGGCATCCGCTTGAACAACCGGTGTCCTATGCCGGAAAATCCCTCATTCTGCACAATGCGATACAGTGAGCACAACGCCGGAATGACGCCGCCCTTTCGATGAAGGCCCAGAGCAACGTTCAGCGGCATACAAACCAGCAGCTGCACGATTCTGGGATAAGGAGCAACGGCCTCGGAAACACGGTGGGGAGCGTCAAGCAGGCTTCCCAGAAATTCTTTGCCTCCCGCCATATTGCGAAGCCATTCCTTTGCACAGGAGGAAGCGGCAAACGACGCGGGGAGCAGCAGCATGCCGATCAAAAAACGGGACAACAAGCCGCAGTTTTTCCCTAAAAGATAACTGCTGGCAATCCGAAGCGGCTTGGTCAGCCTCCATGAACGCGATTGCAGAACCATATTAAGCTGGGCGGAAACCTGATCTTTCAATGCGGTTGTCTCCGCTAGGGACGCGGAAACCTGATCTAGGGACGCAGTAAGCTGACCGTTGTTTGCAATGAGCTCCCTGTTGTTCCTCTGTTCCTTTTCAATTTCTTGATAAGCTTCGCGGACCTTGGCGAGCAACTCGTCATTCTTGCTTTTTTCTTCTTCCATATAGACGCAGAGCTGCTTGTTCCTCCCGTCCAGAAACTCGATTTCCTTCTGTTGGCGTTCGACGTGCTGTTGCCGGATGGCGACGGCCTCAGAGACTTCGACGGGGTACTTCAGAAGAGAATTGGGAAGAGTCGGAAGCTGGTCGCTTCCGGCGACCGCAATGATATATTTCCCTTGAGGAAGTCCCTGATGTGAGGAAAACGTGTTGCCGTCTTGTTCCACATAGGTAAAACGGTTTTCCGTTTCGGAGGAGACAAGGGAACCGTATTCCAGATTCTGTCGATAAAGGCGGATCTGCGGGAAGAACCCTTGCAGCAGAGCGACAAATTCGTCTTCATACAATTCCTTGACATGGAACTCATTATGATAGCCAGGGATGTCGCTGTAGGTCAGTTTGTCAGGAGAAGAGATGACAAGAATGCCTTCTGGAATCAGAACCCGCCGAATTTCGGCCAGCATTTCCGTTTGTTCCGTAAGGTGCTCTATGGTTTCGAAGCTGACGACCATATCCACCGAATGATCGGGCAACGGAATGGCCGTAACCGACCCGCACACATAGTCAAGGTTGTTTTTTTGGTATTTGTCGCGTGCCGCGTCCACCGCTTCCTGAGAAATATCCACCCCGGTGACGTGCTTGGCCAGCTGCGCCAGAATGGCGGAGCCATAGCCCTCGCCGCTCGCGATATCCAGCACCCTCTTTCCTTCAACGAGTTCGCGCGCCAGGAAATAGCGGTGATAGTGTTCCGGACTCCAATCTCCTGGATAGTCCGGCATGAAGCGTTCTCCCGTGACTTCCATACTTTCTCCTGCTCAGTCTACCGTCTTGATGGTAATGCTTGTCATGGGAATTCCCATGATGCCTGCCGCGCAACTCGTCGAATGTGATTTGAAGATCAGCGCATCGTGAATCCAGTGATGCTGCACATGTTCCTGTTGGGTTCCTTCCGCAACGGCCGGACAGATGCTGTAGTCTCCGCTGGAAAGAACGGGCATCCGAAAAACGAATTCACCGACGAATGTTTTCCCGGCATCTATTGAGAGCGGCTGATCCATATAAACCAAATAGGTGTTGTCGCCAAAAAGGTTTTGCCCGTGGCGATCCTTGATGTAGAAACCGATAATGGGGCGAAATAAGGGCTGGTGCGCCTGACAAGTTATACGCAGTTTGACCATTTCTCCTCCGATGATCCAGCTCAATGGTCTGTTCTGCATATCCGTCAAGGCAACATTGGTGATGGTTGCTCCTCGTTTTCCAAACGAGGACTCGTCAGGATTGAATCGAAATACTTCTATGTCGTTGCGCAGACAGGTGTTATTGATGAATACCTGCCGAAGATCTTGGAAATCTTCCGGATGGGGAGTTTCCGGGACGCCTTGTTTCGTCTTTTCGACGGCGAGGGGATCCTGCCCCTGCGCGGAAAGGCATACATCCTCCAAATACTGCTCCGTGATTTCCTTCGGCGTACCGATTTTTTTGATTCTGCCGTTTTCGAGCATGATGGCGGCGTTACACAGGCTGTTTACCGCGCCGGTATCATGGCTGACGAACAGAACCGTATTTTTCTCCATGAACTGGCGTAAAAAGCGCATACATTTTTGCGTAAAGAAAGCATCTCCGACGGACAGCGCTTCGTCTACAATCAAGATATCCGCGTCAACATGGGCAACTACGGCGAAGGCAAGACGTACCGCCATGCCGCTGGAGTAACTCTTGACGGGCTGGTTGATGAATTCGCCAATATCCGCGAAAGCGACGATGTCATCGTACTTGGCGTCGATTTCTTCCTTGGTCAGCCCTAGAATGGACGCATTGAGATAGACGTTTTCTTGACCTGTAAATTCGGGATTAAATCCGCTCCCAAGTTCCAAAAGGGCCGCGACGCGTCCGTTGCATTCCACAGTTCCCGAAGAAGGGGACAGCGTTCCCGTGATGATTTGGAGCAAGGTGCTCTTTCCCGCGCCATTGCGACCGATGATCCCAACGCACTCGCCCCGCTTTACCTCGAAAGAAATATCCTGCAGTGCCCAGAACGGGCGATAAAACCGTTTGCGCCCATGATACAGCATTTGCCAGAGCCGATGGGACGGTTTCTCATAAATCTCAAAAAATTTTGATATGTTCTTGATGCTGATCGCGGAGTCTCGACTAGAGGACATCGGCAAACCCCTTCTTGGTTTTCATGAACCAGGCGAGCCCCAGCTGGAAAACGACGAAAGACAAAACATACGAAGTCAGGCAGACTCCGGGATCGGGCAACTGCCCGTAGAGGAGCACCTTGCGCGTTTCCTCCACGATCGGAGAGAGCGGGTTGAACTCCAGTATCCAGCGCAGTTTTTCGGGAACAATGGAAATGGGATAGAAAATAGGGGTCATAAAAAACAGCATTTGCGTCAGAATGCTGATGAGTTGCTGAATATCCCGCAAATAGACACCTAGTGAAGCGATGAACAACGACACGCCGCACGAGATGAGCAGAAGCGGGAACAGGGTGAACGGAAACAGCAGCATGGTCCAAGAAATCTGATGCAGCAGCAGAACCGTACCGATCAACAAGAGGACAAACCATGCCAGTCCGAACACGAGAGACGTGAGCACATTCCCGATAGGAAGGATTTCCAGAGGGAAGATGACCTTTTTAACGTAGCTGGGATTGCCGACGATCAGCCCGGCGCTGGAGTTCACGCTTTCGGCGAATACGTTAAACACCGCCATACCGCAAAACATGATCATGGGGAACGCCGCATTGTTGTCGCCGAATCCAGCCCCCCCCCAACGGGATTTGAACACAATGCCGAAGACGAAGGTGTAGACGGCGAGCATCATCAATGGATGGGCAAAACTCCAGACCAATCCCAGCACCGATCCCCGATACCGGCTGGCTATGTTGCGTTTGAGAATCTGCATCAGCAAATCACGATGTTGCGTGAGGATACGAATGCCCAAAAGCGGATTGAACAGTTTTAGCAAAACGAACATCTCCGTGATTCGTTGAGGGGTTGACAACACCTTTCTCTGCAATGAATTTCAGGAAAGGGACGACTGGTTTTACTCGGGTCTGTCTGTGCCTATTCCAGCGAAATATTCTCCCGTCCAATATAGTAGAAGAACTTGGAACGGGCGCTATGGTACTCCATCAGGGCTTGGCTGGCGTCGGTCTCGGCCTGGGTCAGCTTGAGCTGGGCGTCCAGAAGATCGGTGATCGTGCCGGTGTGGGTCATGTACCGTTTGTTCGCCATGTCGTAGCTTTCCTTGGCGGCCTCGACGCCCTTGCGGGATACGCTGATCAGGTCCTTTGCAGCCTTGATGTCCAGCAACGAGCGAATAACATCGGTCTTAGCTCCGGACATGGCATCTTCGTAGTCTTTCTGGAGGGCTTCCACGCGTTTTTTATCCCCGAGATAGGAAAAGGTCGTGCTGCCGCCCGTGAACACATCCCACGACACGTTCAGGCCGACGGCCCAGTAGCTGCGCGAGTAGTCAGTATACCGTTCTTCCTTGTAGTCCTTGTGATACTTCATGTTATCATAAGTGGCGTCGACTCGGGGGAGGTATTCGCCGAGCGTGATGTCCATGTCCTTGAAGGCGATGGCCACGGACTTCTGAGCCATGATCAGATCAGGGCGGCTGAACAGCGCGGTCTTGATGGCCTGTTCCTCGGTATAGCTCACCACGCCGGAGAAATCGCGCAGATCGCCTTTGTACTGGATTGGCTCGTCAGGCGAATAGTTCAGATATTTGTTCAGCTGCACCTCCGCATTGCGGATGGTGTTCTGGACGCGGATTTCCTGCTGCTTGGCCTTGGACAGCTCCACCTGGTTTTGAAGCACGTTGACGTAGGGTGCCATACCGACTTTGACGAAGGCTTCGGCGGCTTTGAGTTGGGTTTCAATGCGAGTAATGGATTCCTTGGCGCTTTTCAAGTCTTCGCGGGCCTTGAGCAACTGGAGGAACTGAAGCTGCACGTTGGCGATCAGCTCCAGCTTGGCCTGCCGGTGTCTGGCTTCCTCCATGTCCACGGAAAGCCGCGACTTGTCCAGATTGTTCAAGTGCGCGAAGCCCGCGAACAGCGACAGGCTCACCCGGAGACCGCGCGACCATGAGCGGCTGGACAGATCGTCCGTGCTGCCCGCGGCACCGGAGTTTTCCAGTTTGTTGTTGCTGGAAACCAGTGACACGCGGGGCCAGAAATAGCTTTGGGCCACGCCGATGTTCATCTTGGCCTGTTCCAGTGTCAGCAGCTTGGATTCCACGCTGGGATTACCCTTCAGGGCGTGCTCCACAGCCTGTTCCAACGTGAATTCCTGAGCTTGCGCCGGAGCACACAGCCACAGAACGGCCACAAGCATCCATCCGTATTTGAAACGATTCATATCGGACTCCATATCGGTTACTCGGTAAGAAGGCGTGCCTGTTTTTTAGCGTATTTTTTCCAGAACGCACAGCGACCCATCCGTCCCTCTGAGGACCAGCAGATCTCCATGAACTTCCCATGTTTTCAATTTGTTAAAAACTTCCACAAACGTTTTGAGGCTAAAAGCCTCCGCCATCCGCAGTGTTTTTTTATCCAAGTGGAATGCGATACGGTTCGCCTCAAGCCTGTAGGAAACATGAACGGCCAAGTCGCGCATGGCCATATCAAGCCGTCCGCGCTCCGTTTTTTCCTGTTGAAACGTACAGCTGAATGTCTGGCCGTCGAGTGTTGCGCGCCAATAGGCTCCGGAAACAAGCCGCTGGAACCGTTCCGGGGTGTCCTGCGGAAGCTTTGGAATGCCGTCCGTGGCGCTCCGCAAACGGAGGATGCGCAGCGAAGCCCCGCTTTCCTCCACGTCCGCGTCGACAAAAAAACGTTCCCCGCACCCGCGCAGTTGTTCGATCTGCGCATCAGGAAGCAGGGGATACGTTTTATTCGTGGCGGCATCTTGTAACACGGCGGTGGAGCCTCCAAACGTAAGCGTACCCATCACGGCGAAGGGAAACTTTTCGCCGCCCTTGCGTAAGGTGACGTTCATATATTTAGGGAACGGAGATTGGACCCCCCAGTACAGGCTTCCGGATCCACCTATATTCAGAACGCGATCCAACCCGTTGCGGTTCGTAAGCTGCAACAGGGAACCATCCCTCACCTGAAACCATGCCCCGGTTAAGGACCGTTCCGAAGGCCGCCCGTCTGCCCGCATCATCCTTTCGCGCAGGATAAAGAGATGGTCCGGGTTCAGAAGCAGTGTGGCGTCGTAACGCACACTTTCGGACTCCACGCCGCCTGAGTAGACGGCGGGGGCCTCCAGAACGGGAAAGGCGACCGCCCCGCACAACGCAGGGGCGGCCGCACAAAGGAAGATCAACCAGAACACTATGCGCATGAACTATTCGCGCAGCGCGCGTTCCCAGTTTTTTAATAGCGGTTCGATCATATAAAAAAGGACTGTGCGTTTTTTGGTCGTGATGAACACTGTAGCGGGCATACCGGGCGAGAGATACAGCTTGGCATCCTTGAGCGCAGAGGGATCTATTTCCACATAACACAGGTAGTACGGCATGACGCCCATGTTCGTGCGTTCCTCCAGGCGGTCGGCCGAGATGTATGACACTTTAGCCGGGATGTGCGGGGTGATGCGCGTATCGAAGGCGTCGAGCTGCACCAGTGCTTCCTGTCCGATATGTATGTCGGTGATCTTGTTGACGGGTACCTGGGTTTCGATGATCAATGGCGTGTTTTCGGGCACGATGTCCATCAGCGGTTCGCCTGGCCGCACGACGCCGCCCTTGGAGTGGACCTTGAGCCCCACCACGCGGCCTTTCACGGGCGCAACGACCTGAAGTCGCTTTTTGGCGTCCTTCAGGGGGCGGACACGTTCACGGGCCTGGAGGATTTCGTTGTCCAGCTTGCCAAGCTGATTGGTGGCTTCTTCAACGAAACGGTTTTTCGCGTCCTCAATGCGCAGAAGCAATTCGGCCTTTTTCTGGCGGGCCTCGGCGATGGACTGCTTCATGCGCCCTCGGTTGCCCTCGTGACTGGCCAGCATTCGTTCGAGTTCCAATATCTGTGATTTTTCCAGATACCGTTCCTCGTACAACTGACGCTTGGCCTTAAGTTCTTCGTTCAGTGTTCCGATGATCGACTGTTCGGCTTGCATCTGATCCTGATAGCCGAGGATTTGGGCGTCAATCTGGGCAATCTGCGACTTAAGCAGAGAAATCTGTCCGTCGAGAGCCTCTCGGCGCGCGGTGAAGATTTTCCTTTCATTGGCGAGAACATCTTCACTGTGGGCGCTCGCGGCGAGCGAGATCAACTCCTCAGGCCACGTAAAATCGGTTTTGAGCTCCTTTTCCGCAGCGGAACGGGTCTGGGCGGCCAACAGGGCGACAAGTTGCTTTTGCAGCATGTTCTCGGAGGCGTCCACCTGTACGCTCTCCAGCACAATGAGCGGCTGTCCTTCCTGCACCTCATCGCCTTCACGGACGAGGATTGAGTCGACGATACCACCTTCAAGATGCTGGATGGTCTTGCGTTCTGTCTCGATTTTGACCTTTCCGGGAGCGACGATGGCGCCGCTGATTTCTCCGAACACGGCCCATGTACCGAGTACACCGAAGAACAGAAACACCACAAGGAGCCCCTGCCGGATGATCTTACGGGGATCCTCAATGCTTTCGCGCTGTGGGTGCTGATGATGAGGCGTACTTTTTGAGGCTTCCGATGCGGGGATGGTTTTGGCTTCGATGGTTGCGCTTTTCACGCCTTCAGGCTTAGACATGGGCTTCACCTCCGGCGTCATTTAGTGCTTCCTGCTTTTGTCGTTCCAGTTCCTCATGCTGGAGGCGAGCCTTGGCGGCCTGCTCCTGCTGTTGCTTCTGGAGATTGGCAAGCTTGGTCAGGACTTCCTGACGCGGGCCGCACATGGCGATCTGCCCGTCCTGAACCAGCATGATATTATCGACGATGGAAAGGATGTTGGGTTTGTGCGTAACCAGCACAACCGTGGCATTCAACTGCTTGAGATTGAGCACAGCCTGCAACAGACAGGCTTCGCCCTCTTCATCAAGATTGGAATTGGGCTCGTCGAGCACGACCACCCGGGGATTGCCGTATAGCGCACGGGCGAGGCCGATGCGTTGGCGTTGACCTCCGGAAAGCACGGCCCCCTGATCCCCGATCTGCGTGTCGTAGCCCTTGGGCAACGAGAGGATCATGTTGTGGACGCCCGCGAGCTTGGCGGCGAGAATGACCCTTTCGGAATCCACGGTGCCCAAACGTGCGATGTTTTCAGCGATGCTACCGGCGAACAATTCCACGTCCTGCGGGAGATACCCGATGAAAGGTCCGAGTTTTTCGGAATCCCAAGTGGCGATGTCGGCGCGATCAATGCGAACCTTGCCGCTCGTGGGGCTCCATATGCCGAGCAGCAGCTTGCATAGTGTAGATTTGCCCGCGGCGCTGGGGCCGATGATCGCGAGCGACTGTCCAGCTGGCAGGCGGAAGGACATTCCCTTGATGATGTGGCGGCCGTTGGCGGCGAAGATTAGGTTTTCGGTGGAAAGTTCCCCAACGGGATCGGGGAGGTCCATCGACGGTGGAGTATTGGGAGAATCCAGCATCTCCTTTAGGCGTTTGTATGCACCACAGGCTTCTAACGACTGTTTGTATGTCGCCATAGCCTGATCGATAGGTGCAAGCGCGCGGCCCATGACGATGGACGCGGCGATCATAACGCCCGCAGTGGACTGATGGCTCACAGCGAGGTAGGCTCCAACGGCGTAAATGAGAACCTGCAGACCAACACGGAGGGACTTGCTGACCGAGTGGAGCAGTCCAGCACTGCGGCTGGCGCGGGTCTGGAGTTCTATGACGATGTCGTTCATCTTGGACCAGCGCCCGGCCACGTTGTTGATCATGCCCATGGAGCGCACGATACTGGCGTTACGCATGGTTGCGCCAAGGAAATTGGAGGCGTGGGCGTTGAGCATGGTCGCAGACTCAAGGCGTTTGCGAGTGAAGCGTTCGGTGAGAAAGCCCAGCACGAAGACCATGATCCCGCCAAAGACAGCAACTAGCCCAAGATCGGGATGTAGGATGAAGATCAGGGCAAAGTAAATGGGCATCCATGGGACGTCGAAAAAAGCGAACACGGCGTTGCCGCCGAGGAAGTTGCGGAGCATCTGCACGTCGCGCAGGCTGCCCTGCTTCGCGGAAGAGCCGCCGGCGGGCCCAGTGGCGCTTTTGAGGTTTTCGTTGAGAACGGGAAGGCTCAACATTCGGTCGAATTCAATGCCGGCCCGAACGAGAAGGCGGGAACGGATCCACTCAAGCAGCGCCAGCACAACGAGGGCGATAACGGCGGCGATGGTGATGACGGCCAAGGTAGACAAGTTATAGCTGGTCAGTACTTTATCGTACACCTGTAGCATGTAGATGGAAAACGTGAGTTGGAGCACGTTGACGAACATACTGAAAAAAAAGGCGTATCCGAAAAAGTACCTGCAGGAGCGTAAGAATTCTTGCATAGGCTCTCTTCTCAGGTAGTTGCGGCCCGCAGATGCGGGCATGCCGGAACGCGTCTTCCGCAATCCTGGAAGGCGCACCTTAACCTTCTGGACGATCCACCGGACCGACCGGGGCACCGTACGGCATGAGAATCATACGGACGGCACTTCAAGATAAGTTTGCTTTACTACGCTGTCCAGCGATGGAAGGCAACAGAAGAATCATATCGGAAAAGTGAGGTACGCCTCGTTCTTAAACGTCACAAGGTGAACGGCAACACGTGGAGGGCGTTACCGCAAAAGGCGTATCGGCTATCCCCCATAAGGAAGGGATGGCGTTCGATGCGCGGGCGATCGAGCCAATGCAGAGACTCATATTCCAGTTGGCCTGCGCAGTTGCGGAATCTGAACGGACGCTGAGCAGTGAGTGTCAGAAAGAAGATATCGCAGCGGCCAGAGTGAAGGGCAAGGTTTTGGGGAGGCCACGTCGGAGGTATGGAAAACTGCTGGCGGCGTTGAAGCACTGCTTGAACAGGCAGGCCCAAGTACAACCTCGAAAACAGGATCGAAGAGGTTATTGGAACCGTGGTGATCGCTTTTGCCATTGGCAGGCACGGCCCGGCAACCAATTACGCACAAGGCACATCTCAAGTGACTGTCAAATCAAGTCCGATCCACTATAGCTAAAGGGATTTCGTAGCCTGTGTACTGCACTGTCGCTATTTCAGGAACGTCATCGGGATGGCTTGCCTTGCTTGTCCGCGTTTTGAATGGGGAGCTTCTTCAGCATATTCTATGCCGGATAGCCTCTCAATGCACAATGCTCGATCCATTAAAGGATCGAGCATTGTGCATTGTGTATGCCTTGGCAGAGCTACAGATTTGAGCACATTAGTTCTTTAAGAGCGCTTTCCCAGTGTGGCATCGGCGGAAGTCCGCAGAGCCTCAGCATCTTTTTTTTCAAACACGAGTTTGCCGGACGACGGGCGGGCGTTTTGTATTCATCGGATGTGCAGGGAATGACCTTTTGCGGGTTCCCGGCAATTTCGAAAATTTTGCAGGCAAACTCATACCAACTGGCTTCGCCTTCGCAGGTCAGATGAAAGGTACCGACAAGCTCCGGGCGCAGCAGTATTTCCCGTAGGCCCCTTGCCACGGCAAGCGCGCTCGTGGGGTTGCCTCGCTGGTCATCTACAACGCGGAGACAGTCGTGGCTTCCATCGGCAAGCCGTAGCATCGTATGCACAAAGCTCGGACCTCCCTGACCATACAGCCAAGAAATCCTCGCGATGATATGGTTTGGGCAATGCGTGCGGATGGCCTGCTCTCCTGCCCATTTGCTCTGCCCGTACACATTGATTCCGCCGTTGGGTGTATCGAATTCCGTATAGGGCTCCTGCGCGTCACCGCTGAAAACATAGTCCGTGGACATGGCTATGAGCCGAATGCCCTGCCTGTGACAGGTGGCGGCCACATTGGTTGACCCCACCGCGTTGAGCTTCCATGCTAGCTCCTTTTCCGTCTCGCACTTGTCCACAGCGGTCATGGCGGCGCAATGGATCACCACATCAGGATGGTGAGCCCGGCACACGGCGTCAAACCCGGCGGCATCGGTAATGTCTGCTTCCGGGAGATCCGTAGGAATCATTTCGAATTCACGAAGTTCAGAGCAAAGGGTGCGTCCAAGCATCCCCTTGCCGCCGGTCAGAAGAACTTTCATAGTTTATTCCCCGTTGGGGCGCGCAGTCCCCTGTCTCCGCTGAGGAGGCTCTTTAGATATGCTTCTCATCTTGTCCGTGAGCAGGGACTCCGATGGCGTTTTGGGGCCGGCAAGTGTTTTACGGTTCCAATTGGTGTCGCAACTCCGCAAAGAAAGGAGCGGCTTCATCCTTGGTGGACAGTTTCGGGGCGGAAATCGGCCATGCCACACCTAGTTCGGGATCATTCCAGCGAATGGAGCCCTCATCTTCCGGGTGGTAGAGTTCAGTGCATTTATAGTGGAAATGGGCGATGTCGCTTGTCACGACAAAGCCATGTGCGAGGCCCGGGGAGATCCATAGTTGCCACTGGTTTTCCTGCGTTAATTCAACTCCGTACCATTGGCCAAACGTCGGAGAGTCTTTGCGGATGTCCACAGCGACGTCAAAAACGCTGCCCAAGGAGACGCTGACCAGCTTTCCTTGAGGAAAGTTTCTCTGAAAATGCAAACCACGCAGAATGCCATAGCTGGATTTTGAATGATTGTCCTGTACAAAGGGAAAATCAATCCCTGCGGCTTCATAGCGTTCCTTATGCCACGTTTCGACGAAGTAGCCCCGGGAATCCCCCCATACTTTCGGCTTGACGAGCAATACGCCTTGAATGGGAGTTTGAATGACTTCCATAATCTACTTCTCCGAGTCCACGAGTTCGAGTAGGTACTGACCATACCCATTTTTCGCCATGGGTTCGGCAAGATGGCGCACATCATCGGACGTAATATACCCTTTGCGCCAGGCAATTTCTTCGAGGCAGGCAACTTTGAGGCCCTGCCGGGTTTCCACGGCCTGCACAAAAGAGCTGGCTTCCAACAAGGAGTCATGTGTCCCGGTATCGAGCCATGCAATTCCACGTCCCATCAGTTCCACATGCAGATCGCCGCGCTTCAGGTACAGATTGTTGACGTCGGTAATTTCCAGTTCCCCACGAGCGGAGGGTTTCACCTGTTTCGCGATATCCACTATGTCGGCGTCGTAGAAATAGAGGCCGGTCACTGCGAAGTTGGATTTGGGCTCCCTTGGCTTCTCTTCAATGCTGAGAACCCGCTGACTTTTGTCAAACTCCACCACGCCGTATCTATGCGGATCGCGGACATGATAGCCGAAAACGGTTGCCCCCGCATCTCGCTGCATGGCGGTCTCCAGAAGAGTTCCCATCCCTTGCCCAAAGAAAATATTGTCTCCAAGCACAAGGCAGACATTGTAGCCGCGAATGAAATCTTCGGTCAGTAGAAAGGCTTGCACCAGCCCTTCGGGGCGTTCCTGAACAACATACTCAAAATGGCATCCCCACTGGGAGCCGTCGCCGAGCAATTCCTGATACAGGGGCAGATGCTCGGGCGTTGAGATGACAGCAATCTCACGGATACCGGAAAGCATCAGTACTGACAAAGGATAGTAGATCATCGGCTTGTCGTAGATGGGCATAAGCTGCTTGCTGACACTGCGCGTGAGCGGATAAAGGCGCGTTCCCGAACCGCCTGCAAGAATAATGCCTTTCCATTTCTTCATCGCTACACCCTGCCCACATAGTTGGTCTGCATCCAGTTACGGTAATCGCCGCTCTGAACGTTCTCTACCCATATTTTGTTGTTCAGATACCACAGAACAGTGTCCCGTAGGCCTTCCTCGAACGTGTGCGTGGGATGCCAGCCAAGTTCGGAAGACAGTTTCGCGCAGTTAATGGCATAACGGAAGTCGTGCCCGGGGCGGTCCGTTACAAATTTGACGAGAGCGGCATACGGGCCTTCGGCAGAAGGGCACACGGCGTCGAGCACATCGCAGATACCATGAACGACCTGAAGATTGGTGCGTTCCGAGTTTCCGCCGATGTTGTAGGTCTGTCCCGTTTTGCCCGCTTCAAGCACACGCTGAATGGCGGAGCAATGATCTTCCACATGAAGCCAGTCGCGGATGTTGGAGCCGGTTCCATATACGGGCAGTGTCTTACGGGCCAGAGCGTTAAGCGTCACCAGCGGGATAAGCTTCTCGGGGAACTGGCGAGGGCCGTAGTTGTTCGAGCAATTGGTGATCAGCGCGGGGAAGCCGTATGTCTCATAGAAGGCCCGGACAAAGTGGTCGCTGGCGGCCTTCGAAGCGGAATAGGGACTGTTGGGACTGTAAGGCGTCGTCTCCGTAAAGGCTGGATCTCCGGGTTGAAGAGCTCCGAAGACTTCGTCAGTGGAAACATGCAGAAAACGGAACGCGTCTTTCCGGTCGGCAGCCAGTTCGTTCCACCATGCTTTGGCAGTACGTAAAAGCGTGCAGGTTCCGAGTACATTGGTGCGTACAAAAGCTTCGGGATCGATAATAGAGCGATCCACATGGCTTTCGGCCGCGAAGTTGACTATGGCCTCGGGCTGGTAGATCTTGAGCAGATATTCGACAAGTTCCTCGTTGCCGATATCTCCATGCACAAAAATATGGCGAGAACTGTCATGTAGCGAAGCCAGATTTTCCAGATTCCCGGAATAGGTCAGTTTGTCCAGATTGATGATCGTGTCACCAGCAGTGCAGCGGGCAAGGACATAGCAGGAGCCGATGAACCCGGCACCTCCGGTAACGAGCAATGTAGCCATATTTTTCCTCGTGACTAACGAATACGGTTATGTATTTGTTTGAGTGTACCGAATACCCCCGACTGATACGCGATCATGCCGAAACGAGCAAGCAGACGGCTCCAGAAAGGGCTCTGAAGAAACCAGTAACTATAGTTTTTTCCTGATTGCCGATAAGATTCTTGCAGGCCTCTAAAACCGTCCCAAAGTCGCATATTGTCCTGAATGCACTGCTTGAGGGTAATCTTATGGTTGTAGCTCCCCGCATGCAAACGCCATGATGTCAATTGGGCAGGGACAAAAGCGAACAATCCGGTTTGGGCGACCTGTATCCAGATCCACCAGTCCAGCCAACGGGGGACGGGGGCCGCAAACGAACACGCCCGCAAGCGTTCCGCTTTGAGCATGGCGCAGGAGAAGGTCGGGATTTTGTTCTCCACAAGTAGGGAGGATTGCAGAGAGTACGCTCCGCCAGATCGGATGCTTCGACGTTCATGTTCCCGCATGACGCGAGGGACATAAATGTCAAACCATCCCGTACCCGCTCCCGGCATGGGAAGAGGTCGAATCGCATTCAATACGACGTCGGCCCTCGTTTGTCGGGCTAGCTCCATGCGCCGTTCCAAGCATTCGGGTTCCCATAGATCGTCAGATTCGAGAAAAGCGATCCAGTCTCCTCCGGCCTCCGCAATGCCGAGGGACAATGTTTCCGGGAGGCCGTGATTCTTCCCGTCGGGATGTTGCAATACGCGCACGCGGGGATCGTGTTCGGCGAACGAGCGGGCTAGTGCTACGGAACCGTCTTTCGAACCATCATCAATAACGAGCAGCTCAAAATCTATCCACGTTTGGTTCAAGACACTCTTGATGGCCTCCCCTATGTACAGTTTATAATTATAACTGGCCATCAAAATAGATATCATGGGCGAATCTTCCTTGTAACGTGCCTAGTATGCTTAATAAAATATATAATTACGATAGAGGATTTTTATACTTACCTTCACTTGTTTTTATGCAGACAGATGTAAAAAAATGATAAAAAACAGTTTAATAACTAAAAATAATTTAAAAATTTATCTGTCGTTTTGCATAAAATGAAACCCTCCCATAGGAGGTTGGCTTTTATAGTTTGGGTGGTTGATTTGAACTTTTGGCCTCTGCGTCTCGAACGCAGTGCTCCACTTGGTTGAGTACAGTCAGCAAAAAAATGCTTCAGCTCATAATGAAGTAAACCACAGTTTTTATATTTGATGAACAAATAGTTTATTTTTAAATATAAATTTATAACAATATTATGTTAAAAGTAAAATTATCCGGGAAAGTTATCCTGAATTGTATTGACGTCTATAGTCAGGACTCATAATTAAAGGTAAAAAATGACGTTCCTTCAGTAGCTGCAGTATTCTGGAAGGGGTAAAAGAATTCTTTCCATTTGTAATCGGAGCCTGCCCTTTGGGCAACAAACGCAGGATAGGTCGCCTGGCCTCGCAAACGGCGTGAAGTTTGGAATTCGAGTCCCTCTTTTTTGCGCTTTCGATGAGCGGTTTCCCCTGTTACCTAACATAGCAATGCGTTGGACACAAACTCCGGCTATTATCCGAGCGCAGATAACACGGGGCTCCATGTTTGCTGACAAGTCGTTACAGAACTTCAATCCCCCGACCGGAGCGAGTGCTTTCGGTTACCTCAGTGCCCAAACATTCACGAGAGTATCATTAATACCCTATGTTCGTTCCTTTGAAAATGACAATTTTTGATACTAGTCCAACAAAAAATGGATTGGTATGCAGATTCCAGTGAGGTGAAACGGCAGAAGAAACTATTGTGAGTGCCTTTGCATTTCCTCTGTTTGTGCAAATAGTTATGAAAAAAGGACTCAGATTTTTACATCCAAGTCCTTGATTCCATATCTGGTGCGCCCGGCGCGATTCGAACGCACGGCCTTTAGCTCCGGAGGCTAACGCTCTATCCGACTGAGCTACGGGCGCGGAGTTTCCCCGGAAGGGGACACTACAGAGTTGGGAAGCTAGCTCTTGTGCCGCGTCCTGTCAAGCTGTATGCTCCGGTACCGGGAGCGTGCTGCGGCTCGTTTGGTGTCGGAGCCGTGTTTTTGTGTCCATCCGTTTGTTACGCTTCCCCTTCTTTTTCTTTATCTTAAGGAGTATTCCATGAGCGTTTCCGTTACTTGGTACGGTCATTCCAATTTTAAGGTTTCTTGCGGCGACGTGACTGTTTTCATAGATCCCTTCTTCACGCATAACCCTTCCTGCCCCGTGACGTGGAATGAGGCCGGAAAGCCGGATTTGGTGCTCGTCACCCATGATCACGGCGATCATACGGGTGACGCCGTGGCGATCTGCAAAAGCAGCGGCGCAACCTGCGGCTGCATCGTCGGTACGGCCGAACGCCTGATCGACGCCGGGATGCCGCAAGTCAGCATTCCCGCCGGGATCGGCTTCAATATCGGGGGCACCATCGAAGTGAAGGGCGTCCGGGTCACCATGACGCAGGCGTTCCATACTTCGGAATCCGGGGCCCCCGCAGGGTACGTCGTGACCATGCCGGACGGCTTTACCTTCTATCACGCGGGCGATACCGGCCTCTTCTCCTCGATGGAGCTGATAGGTTCGCTGTATCCGCTGGATTTGGCACTGTTGCCCGTGGGCGGCTTCTTCACGATGGACGGGTTGCAGGCCGCCCATGCCGCGCGTCTGCTCAAGCCCAAGGCCGTGATCCCCATGCACTGGGGGACATTCCCGGTCCTTGCGAAGGACACCTCGGCCTTTGCGTCGCATCTCGCGTCCGTGGCTCCAGATGTCCGCCTGGTCTCCATGAAGCCCGGTGATAGCGCCGCGTTCTAATCACGGAGGTATCACATGACGCTCATCGAACACGGCGAACTGGTCCGCCGCGCTTTGGAATATGTGCAGGAAGAACGCTGCCGCCGCCCGGATGCGCCGCTTTCCTCCCTGCTTGACGAAGCGGGTATGCGCTTCAATCTGACGCCGCTGGACGCGGCTCAGCTTGCCCGCCTTTTTTCCGAAAAAGGACAGGAGCCTTCCGCCCCGTGCAAACGCTAACTTCGCATCCTTACAGGACGTTGCCCGATGCCTTCGCTTCTTCAGAGACAGATATTTAAAGAAATCGCCAACCTGTTCGTTCTCGCCGTGGGGGTGCTGCTGACGCTCATCCTCATCAGCAGGGCGGTGCAGATGCGGGAACTGTTTCTGGGGCTGGATCTCGGCATCTTGGATACCGTTCTGCTGTTCGGCTATATGACCCCGCTGTTCCTCATGCTGGTGATTCCCATCGCCTGTATGCTCAGCGTCTTCCTGACCTTCCTGCGCATGAGCACGGACCGCGAGCTGGTCGCCCTGCGTGCGGGGGGCATCAACATCTATCAGATGCTTCCCGCGCCGCTCCTGTTCAGTGTGATCTGCATGTTGCTGACGCTCTGGGTATCCCTGCATTGGCTGGCGTGGGGCATGGGGCATTTCCGGGAAACGATCCTTGAAATCGCCAATACCCGCGCCCGTGTCGTGGTGCAGCCCGGCGTCTTCAATACGGACTTCCCCAATCTGGTGCTTTTCGCCCGGCAGGTGAACCCCGGTGACGGGGATATGTCGCAGGTTCTGGTGGACGACCGTTCGCACCCCGAGCGCCACATGACCATCCTCGCCCCGGAAGGGCGCTTCGATACCGATACCGAGCGCGGCGAGCTGGTATTCCTGCTTGAGGACGGCAAGATCTACACCACGGATAAGAAGGGGTCCTCGGTGCTGGCCTTCGACGAATACAAAGTGCGGCTGCCGCTGGATTCCCTCTTCAAGAGCCTTGATCTCGGAGATGTGCGGCCCCGCGAGATGTCATGGAGCAAGCTCTCCAGCATCACGCGGGAGGAAGCGCTAAAAGTGGACGCCAACTACGCCAACAAGCTGGAGGTGGAGCGCCACAAGCGCTGGGCCTATCCGGTGGCGTGCATCGCCCTGACCCTCTTCGTGCTGCCGCTGGCTTCGGCCTTTGAGGGGCTGCACAGGCAGACGGGGCTCATGTTGGCCCTTGCCATGTTCTTCGTGTATTACAGCCTGATGTCGCTTGGGTTCAGTACGGGCGAGTCCGGGGCCATCCCCCCCTCCATAGGGTTGTGGGTCCCGAACATCCTGTTCCTATGCCTCGGCATCTACGGGCTATGGCTGACGGCGCATGAGCGAACGCCGCACGTGGCGACCTTCTTCCGCAACCTGCGGACACGGAGGACGTCATGAGCTTGCTTTTCCGCTATCTGACCAAGAACAACGCGATGATCCTGCTGCCGACCCTTGCCGTCGGCATCGGCCTGTATGTGCTTACGGACCTGTTCGAGCGTCTCGACAACTTCATCGAGGCCGGGCTGTCCGTGGGCATGGTGCTCACCTACTTCGTCGTGAAGATGCCGCTCGTGATTTCGCAGATCCTGCCGGTGATCTTCCTGCTGTCCACGGTCATCCAACTGTGCATCATGGCTCGCAGCCGCGAACTGACGGCGTTGCAGGCCGGGGGCATCTCCCTCGGCGTGGTGGCAAACTCCATGATCCTTTGCGGCATTTTCTGGGGCGGCGTCCAGCTTGGTTTCTCCGAATATCTGGGCGTTGCCGGGGAACGCGAGTCCGCCCGCATCTGGCAGGAAGAGGTCCGCAAGAAGAACCTCGCGGCAACGGTGCTGAAGGATGTCTGGTTTACGGATGGGGACTGGATCGTCTCGCTCGGCACGCTTGATCCCCAGGCGCACGGCACAGGCTTTTCCGGGTATGAACTGTCCGACGACGGCCTGAGCATCAAGCGCATCGTGCAGGCGTCCACGTTCACCGCCGAGCCCAACCACTGGGCCTTGCAGGATGTGCGCGTCTACACGCCCGACACCTTCACGCAGGAGCAAGAGCCGGATTTCGTCCTCCCGCTCAGGCAGGATCCCGAAACCTTCCGGCTCGTCAGTACGGGCGAAGCCGCAGCAGTTGCCGCTCTGGCAGCTTGGGGACGCCATCAGCCAGTTGAAATCTTCCGGTTCCAACGTGGAGGCGCTCCGTACGGCGTGGCACGCCAAGCTGGCCTATGCGGCATCGATTCTGGTCATGGCCTTCGTGGCGACGGCCATTGTCTCGTGGAAGGACAACATCTATATCGCCGTGACCGTCGCGCTGCTGTGCACGTTCCTGTACTTCGCGGTGTATACCCTCGGTACGACGCTTGGGCAGCGCGGCATCCTGCACCCGTTCCTCGCCGCGTGGACCGCCAACCTCATCGCGCTGTTCTTTGCGTTTTGGCGGCTTATCCCCTTGCTGCTGCGAAGGGAATAATTTACCGGAATCTTTTAAAGATTTGAGGGGCGAGAGAAACGTTCTGAAGAAGGGGGGAGCCCCCACGTTTCCCTCGCCCCCTCCAACCTTCCCCCACTTTCTTCCAAAATTTTCCCTTTATCGAATCCCACCCGACCGCTTTTCCTGTGGCAGACAAATGTGTTCTTTGGGGTTGACGAGGGAGCTGTTTTTTGAACGGGGCCAGCGGGAAAAGGCGTCCTTTCGTGGGCGCAGTCTTGATATGAATCCCGCTTGAAGCCTTTCAGCATTGAAATACGCATTCCCCAGAAGGAAAGCAGACTCAAGAAAGATTACGAACAGGGATTCGATAAAGTCGAAAGTCTTTGAAGAGGAGAGGGTGGGGTTTGGGGAGGGGGAGGAGAAACTTTCTTCAGAA
>OGOV01000995.1_pt1 | contig 27473 bp, 21 predicted proteins | sample 1552711 | NCBI WGS metagenome assembly OGOV01 (sample SAMEA2580216, study PRJEB22360) | human gut metagenome | biome: human gut; feature: human-associated habitat; material: faeces | place: Denmark | collected 2008/2010 | reverse complement strand
GGCTAAGTTACTGAGAACGGAGTGAACAGTAACAAAAATTTATTTATGAAATAGAGGATATTTATAGATTTTTTCTTTAAGCTATGGTATTATATTAAATTGGCTGTCTGACGACAGATCCGAGTCAAAATATTACAAGAGATATGAAAAGTATGTAAGAAAGGGATACGATACATAATGCTGAAAATCAAAAGCTATGTAAAGGTAAACAGTCTGGCGGAAGCTTATGAACTGAACCAGAAGAAAACAGCCCGTATTCTTGGGGGAATGGTCTGGATGAAAATGGGCAACAGAGCAATATCCACAGCGATTGATCTTTCCGGTCTGGGGATGGATGCGATTTCGGAGAATGATGACGAATTTGTCATCGGATGTATGACTCCGCTTCATGACCTGGAGACAAATGAAGCTCTGAATACCTACACACATGGAGCTATGAAAGAAAGCCTTTGCCACATTGTAGGCGTACAGTTCAGAAACTGTGCCACTGTGGGAGGAAGCATTTATGGAAGATATGGTTTCTCAGATGTTCTGACCATGTTCCTGGGAATGGATACATGGGTAGAATTATATGATGCAGGCCGTATTCCACTGACTGAATTTGTAAATATGAAGAAGGACAATGACATCCTTGTAAATATCATCGTGCGAAAAGAGCCACTTCTTACCTGTTACTTAAGTCAGAGAAACATAAAAACAGATTTCCCGGTGCTGACCTGTGCAGCTTCTGTGATCGGAAATGAGGCAAGGACTGTGATAGGTGCCAGACCTGCACGTGCCATGATCGTGGAAGATAAGAAGCAGATCCTGAAGAATTTCCGGAACATGACAAAAAAGCAGAAGGAAGAGGCGATCGAAGCCTTTGCAGAATATGCGGCAGAGAACGTTCCTACTGCAGGCAATATGCGAGGATCAAAGGAATACAGAACCCTTCTTGTAAAAGTACTGACAAGAAGAGCCTGGGAAGCAGTAGGAGGGATGAAAAATGAATATTAATTTCTGGCTTAACGGAGTGAACCGCCACGCAGAGATCTCCCCGGATACACTGCTGATCGATTTCTTAAGAAAACAGGGCTGTTTCAGCGTGAAAAGAGGCTGCGAAACTGCGAACTGTGGTCTTTGCACAGTTCTTATGGACGGTCGTCCGGTGCTTTCCTGCAGTACACTTGCAGCACGCATTGAGGGAAAGAAAATCGTTACATTGGAAGGAATGCAGAGAGAAGCGCAGGAGTTTGGAAGTTTTCTGGCGAATGAAGGTGCGGAACAGTGCGGTTTCTGCAATCCGGGATTTATCATGAATGTATTTGCGATGCTCAACGAGATCAAAGATCCCACAGAGGAGCAGATCAAAGAATATCTTGCGGGAAATCTGTGCAGATGTTCCGGTTTTGTTTCCCAGACAAGGAGTATCCTGAAGTTCCTGAAATATAAGAAAGCACAGGAGGAAGCATAAAGATGAAATATGTAAATCAACCTGTACGTAAAACAGATGCAATGTCACTGGTAACCGGAAAGCCTGTCTATACAGATGATCTGGCACCAAGGGACTGCCTGATCGTGAAGATACTGAGAAGTCCCCACGCCAACGCCTGGGTGGAAGATATTAAAACAGGTACTGCCGAGAAGGTGGCCGGAATTGCATGTATCCTTACCTATAAAGATGTGCCTCAGAAACGTTTTACCCTTGCCGGCCAGACTGCACCGGAGATGAGTCCGGATGACAGACTGATCCTTGACCGTCATGTACGTTTTGTGGGAGATGCAGTTGCCATTGTTGCGGGTGAGACAGAAGAGGCGGTAGATAAAGCATTGAAGAGAATCCGCGTAGATTACCGCGTGGAGACACCGGTTCTGGATATCCACAAGGCAAAAGATAATCCGATCCTGGTCCATCCGGAGGATGACTGGAAACTGAAAATTCCTCTTGGCGGAGACAACAAAAGAAACTTATGTGCATCTGCAGTGGAAGAACATGGAAATGTAGATGAAGTTCTGGCAAAGTGTAAATATACTGTAGAGCGCACTTATCATACAAGAGCAAACCAGCAGACTATGATGGAGACTTTCCGCACAGCCTGCTATATGGATCATTTCGGCAGACTGATCGTTCTGTCCTCAACACAGATCCCATTCCATGTGCGAAGGATCGTTGGAAGGGCACTGGACATTCCTGCTTCCAAAGTACGTGTGATCAAGCCAAGGATCGGTGGCGGCTTTGGTGCAAAGCAGACCTCTGTCAGTGAGATCTATCCGGCGATCGTGACCTGGAAAACAGGCCGCCCGTCCAAGATGATCTTCTCCAGATATGAGTCCATGATCTGCTCTTCACCGCGCCATGAGATGGAGATCACAGTACGCGCAGGTGCAGATGAAAATGGTATCATCAAGGCAATTGATCTTTATACTTTGTCCAACACTGGGGCATACGGAGAACACAGTTCTACAACAGTAGGACTCAGCGGTCATAAATCAATCGCTCTTTACAGACATACAGAAGCCCACAGGTTTGCTTTTGATGTTGTCTATACAAATGTGCAGGCTGCAGGTGCCTATCGTGGTTATGGTGCAACCCAGGGTATTTTTGCAGTGGAATCTGCAGTAAATGAGCTGGCACATAAGATGGGAATGGATCCTGTTAAGGTAAAAGAAATGAATATGCCTGTAGAGGGCGGTCCTCTTCCGGGATATCCGGATGTTCCTTATGCACAGAGCTGTTCCATGGACCGCTGTATGGCGCGCGCCAAAGAGATGATGGACTGGGATTCCAAATATCCGTGCAGAGATATGGGAAATGGCAAGGTCCGCGGAGTCGGTGTTGCCATGGCTATGCAGGGATCCTCTATTGCAGGAGTTGACGTAGGCGGCGCAGATATTAAGCTGAATGAAGATGGTTCTTATACACTGGCACTTGGATGTACGGATATGGGAACCGGCTGTGATACTGTTATGGCGCAGATTGCGGCAGATTGTCTGAATACACCTATGGATAACATCGTAGTATTCAGTGTGGATACGGATATTTCTCCTTATGATTCCGGTTCCTATGCTTCCGCCACAACCTATACCACAGGTGTGGCAGTTATGAAGGCATGCGAGGAGCTGAAGAAAAAGATCTGTAAGCTTGGCGCAGAGATGATGGAAGTAGATGAAAGAAAAGTCGATTTTGATGGTTCCTGTGTATTCTATGATGAGACACTTGAGATAAGCGATGGGGCAGAGGGAAATGCAGCAGGTCATATGACAGATGCAGAAGAGGGCTATAGTGTTGATATGGATGCCATCAGTTCTGAAAATGCCCAGAAGAAAGTTTCATTGGAAGATATTGCATTAAAGAGCACTTTCTTTAACAATATCGAGCTTCAGGTTGTGAAACAGCATTCTTCACCGATCTCGCCGCCGCCGTTTATGGTAGGTATGGCAGAAGTAGAGGTGGATACAGAGACAGGCAGTGTGGATGTCCTGGATTATGTGGCAGTTGTTGACTGCGGTACACCGATCAATCCGAATCTTGCACGTGTACAGACTGAGGGCGGTATTGCACAGGGAATTGGCATGGCTCTCTGGGAAGATGTACAATATACAGATAAAGGTAAGATCCGCAACAACTCTTTTATGCAGTATAAGATCCCAACCAGACAGGATATCGGAAATATCCGCGTGGATTTCGAGTGCAGTTACGAAAAGAGCGGTCCTTTTGGTGCCAAATCCATTGGTGAGCTTGTAATTGATACTCCATGTCCGGCACTGGCTGAGGCAATTTATAATGCAACAGGTGTGCGTCTGACAGAGCTTCCGATGACTCCTGAGAAGATTGCCATGGAGATTTTGAAAAACCGCGAATCCATCCGGTCAGGGACAAAGGTGGAAGAATGAGAGAATTATGCCTTGCCTGTGCAGGTTTTGCCCTGGAGTTTATAGTTTTTTATGCAACAGGCATTGTTCTGGTCCGGATATTGAAAGTAAAAGGGGATTGTTCCCTGACTTTCATACTGGGATATCTGGTTTACTTTGCAGTGTTTGAACTGGTGATCGTGCCGATGACACTGAAATGGGTATCCCTGACAGCTGCGGCTTATATATGGGCAGGAATTATGGCTCTGGTTATCTGCGCAGCTGTGATCTGCACAATAAAAAAACAACGGAGAATACGTGCCGGACAAATGGAAACATGTAGTGGGATTTTTGGAAGCATTTCTGAAATATGGAAAAATCACTCTGTGATGATTATCCTTGCAGGTGCCGTAGTATTGCTGCAGTGTCTGATTGTGATCTTTTACGAGGATACAACAGTAGATGCGGCGTATTATGTAGGTACAGTGAGTACTTCTGTATACACAGATACTCTTGGCAGATATAATCCCTTTAACGGGGCGATTCAGAAGGCTTTTCAGGCCAGATATGTTTTTTCTGCATATCCGATGCATAATGCAGTGTGGTGCAGACTTCTGGGAATCCATCCCATTGTGCAGGCAAAGCAGGTAATGTCATGTATGAATGTAGTGACTGCCAATCTGATCATTTATCAGATCGGTAAGAGACTGTTTGACGGAAACAGGAAGAAAGCAGATCTGATGCTTGTCTTTGTCTGTGTTTTACAGCTGTTTTGCGGTACGATTTATTCCTCCGGAACTTTTTTCTTTACCAGAAGCTACGAGGGAAAAGCCATCCTTGCCAACATTGCCATCCCTGCAGTTCTCATGTGTGCCGTCTGGTATCTGCAGGAGAAAAACAGCAGGAATGTCTGGATCATATTGTTTGTCACAGCGGTCAGTGCGCTGACATTTTCCGGTTCTGCGATCATCTTTCCGATTGTGATCGCAGCGGGAATGGCTCCGGCAGCAGTTATGAATAAGAGATTTTCGGGGCTGGTATATTGTGCGGTGTGCATGCTTCCGTCAGCATTATATGCGGCTGTATTTTTCGCATGCAGAATCGGTCTGCTGACGCTGGCTGCATCATAATACAGAAAGGAGAGAAAAATGGCAGGTGTAACAATTCAGGAACTGGGACTGCGCTTTGTTGATGCATGCATGAAGCTGTACTGGGGTTCCTGCTGGTATCCTCTTCTGTTTGCTGTGGGACTGATCTGCACACTGGTCCGGGGGAGAAAAAGAAAGTCCGGGATATTTATCGGCTATACAGTGTTTCTGCTGCTGACAGTATATAATCCGCTGGTTGTAAAATATCTTATCGCAAAGGTGAAGTTTGAGAATGAATATTACCGGTTTATCTGGATTCTTCCTGTGATCCCGGCGGTTGCCTACTATGGAGTCAGACTTGTGACTGCTTTTAGAAAGACCTGGATAAAAGTTCTTATGGCTGCAGCTGCGCTGACAGGTTTTGTGATCCTGGGAAATCCGCTGGACGGGGTAGTGACCAATTTTGCAATGGCAGAGAATATTTATAAGGTGCCCAATGATCTGCGTGCAGTCTGCGACGTGATCCACCAGAACCAGGAGAATGATTTTCCAAGGGTTGTTTTTGACGGCAGTCTTAACAGCATTGTACGACAGTATGATGCGGGGATCGCCACTGTAATAAGCAGAAATGCAAGTATCTACAGATCAGGCAGTACAGTGGCGGGAAACTATGATGAGAACAGCAGTTTCTATAAAAGACAGAAAGCATTGCTGGATGTGATCGATTATCATATCTATGAAGATAAAGAAGGGTTTCAGGCTGCGTTGAAGAAATCAAAGACAGATTTCGTAGTAACACAGATCGGGCTGGTTGACCATGATTTTCTGACAGAGTGTGGTTGTGAACTGATCGCACAGACGGAATCCTGCTACATTTACAGATTTGATTATAGCAATCCTCGTAAATAATGCATATTGATCCGGCTCATCAGAGCGTGAAATTCTGCCAAGCTGTTTCAAATGCATTAATTAAGAGGCGTGCTATGATCGAAATATCATATATCTTACAAGAGAAGGAGAAAAGAAATGAAAAGTAACATAAAAAGACTTTCGCTCTGCCTTTCAGCACTGATGCTGCTGATACTGGCAAGTCCGCTGACTGTACTTGCAGCAGAGGAAGAGGTGGCTGCATCTGCGAAATTTTACGGCACATTCTGGTCGTTGGTTCCGCCGCTTGTTGCCATTGCACTGGCACTGATCACCAAAGAAGTATACAGTTCACTGTTTGTAGGAATACTGGTTGGTGCACTGTTTTACTCTAATTTTAATTTCGAAGGAACAATCCTTCATATTTTTGAAGGCGGAATGATCAGCGTTCTGACAGATTCTTATAATATGGGTATCCTGATCTTCCTTGTTATTCTGGGAACCATGGTATGTCTGATGAACAGGGCAGGCGGTTCCGCAGCATTCGGACGCTGGGCCGGTAAGAGGATTAAAAGCAGAGTTGGTGCGGAACTCTCAACCATCATTCTTGGTGTACTGATCTTTATTGACGATTATTTTAACTGTCTGACAGTAGGAAGCGTTATGCGTCCTGTGACAGATAAGCACAATGTGTCCCGCGCAAAGCTGGCGTACCTGATCGATGCCACAGCAGCACCGGTATGTATCATTGCACCGATTTCTTCATGGGCTGCGGCAGTCAGCGGATTTGTAGAAGGAGAGGATGGAATTACCCTGTTTGTACATGCAATTCCCTATAACTTCTACGCACTGCTTACGATCTTCATGATGGTGGCAATGGTTCTTATGAAAGTAGAATTCGGACCAATGGGTGTTCATGAGACAAATGCTTTAAAAGGTGATATCTACACAACACCTGCACGTCCTTATGCAAACGCGGCTGAAGATGAGAAAAGTAATCCGCGTGGCAAGGTGATCGATCTTCTGATCCCGATTGTAAGCCTTGTAATATGCTGCGTAATCGGTATGATCTATACAGGTGGTTTCTTTAGCGGAACTGATTTTGTAACTGCATTTTCACAGAGTGATGCATCTGTGGGACTGGTGCTTGGAAGCTTCTTCGGACTGGTTATCACGATTGTTTTATATCTGATACGTCGTGTTATGAATTTCAGAGACTGTATGGCGTGTATTCCGGACGGATTCAAGGCAATGGTACCTGCGATCCTGATCCTTACTTTTGCCTGGACATTGAAGGCCATGACAGACAGCCTTGGTGCATCTGTATTTGTATCTGCAATTGTTAAAAGCTCTGCAGGCGGGCTGATGAATTTCCTTCCTGCAATTATCTTTGTGATCGGGGCTGTTATCGCATTTGCGACAGGTACTTCATGGGGAACCTTTGGTATTCTGATCCCGATTGTTGTTAATGTATTCTCAGGAACAAATCATGAACTGATGATCATCTCTATTTCTGCATGTATGGCAGGTGCTGTATGTGGAGATCACTGTTCACCGATTTCCGATACAACCATCATGGCATCAGCAGGTGCACAGTGTGAACATGTAAATCATGTCAGCACACAGCTTCCCTATGCAATGGTTGCAGCAGCAGTATCTTTCCTGACTTATATTATCGCAGGATTTGTACAGACAGCATGGATCGCACTTCCGGCAGGAATCATTCTTATGGCGATCACCCTGGTGATCATCCGATTAAAATTCGACGATCTGAAAATGTAAATAAAACCGGGCAGTCAGCACAATGCATGACTGCCCATAATTTTTGACTTGTAACAAAATAATGCATCTTTTGTAACAAAATAAAAAACTTTACTTTTTTCGGTAATTATGATAATATAGACCTTGTATTAAATAAATTATATAAATCCTTTGAAAATCAGATTTTCAAGATACGCGCCTGTAGCTCAGTGGATAGAGCAGTGGTTTCCGGTACCATGTGCGGGGGTTCGATTCCCTTCAGGCGTGCTGCCTGGGACGTATGTACAGTTCCGGTGCGTTGTATCACAGGAGTTATCAGAATCGGGAACTGTCAGAAATCGTATGCGGTAGTGAACGGAGCAAACGGTAACTCATAAGGAGGACAAGAACTTGGATGATTTTAGAGAATGGTTATCAGATAATCTCCGGTATTTTATGCTGGGTGGAGCTATTCTGATAATTGTGGTTGTCCTGTTTTGCGGCATTCGAGCCTGTTCCGGAAGTAATAAGGGGAATTCCGGAGATGAACAGAAAACCACATCCGAAGACCAGGGAAATGTTCCTTCTTCTCCGATAAGTGAAGGGGAGTCTGACGAGAAGAAAGAAGACGCCAATCCCATGGAAACAGCAGATGCAGACGTTACTGCATTGATCACGAGCTATTATCAGGCTCTGGGGGAAAAAGATATTGCAACGCTGAAGACTCTGGAAGATGATTTCACACCGTCTGATGAGTCAAAAGTCACAAATTTGAAAGATTATATCGAAGGGTATGAAGTAGGCGATGTGTACACGAAGAAAGGTATGACAGATGATTCTTACGTGGTTTACGCCTGTTTCTCGTATATCTGTCAGGGCGTTGAGACCAAGGCCCCTGCACTGACTCAGTTCTATGTATATAAGAACAGCGAAGGAAACTGGGTGATCAATAACGGAGCTTTACAGGATTCTGAGATTTCCGCATATATGGAAAAACAGTTATCAGACAGTGATGTTTCAGCTCTTATAAAGAAGGTGCAGAATGAACTGGATCAGGCACAGCAATCTGATCCGTCTCTTGAAGAATTCCTGAATGGTCTTGGGGAGGAAGCAGGTGTGTCAACAGAGGCAGAAGATGGCACGATGCTTACTGCTTCGGAGGAATGTAATGTACGCGCAGAAGCCAGCACAGATGCTGATATCCTTGGCGTGATCTCAGCAGGTGATCAGGTTCAGAAGACAGGTACTGATGGTGAATGGGTTCAGATCGACTACGACGGTCAGACCGGATACATCAGAGGAGATTTACTTGAATAAAATTGAATATGGAACGTAAAAAATACAGGCGGTTATCCTTGTGGTAACTGCCTGTATTTTTACGTTCCGTTTTTCTGACATTGTTTTTGTCAGCTTCTGCTGGAGATTTTGCTGTTCTTATTACTTTTCGCAACTTCCGCAGGGGACTTACTTGATTCGATTAAATTCACCGTATGTAACTCCTGCCGATAATTCTGTCTGATGAAGGGAAGCCAGTTCGTGCACTGTTACAAGCTGATAGCCTTCTTCGATAAGCTGCGGGATCAGGATCTCGGCTGCATCTACAGAGGTGCTGAAAATGTCATGCATCAGAATAATGGAACCATCTTTTACATTATTCATGACTTCCTCAACCGTAGATTCCACATCCTGCGTTTTCCAGTCCAGAGTGTCAATGGACCACAGAATCATCGGGGTTCCCACAGTTGATTTTACCGTATCATTAACAGATCCATATGGCGGGCGGACCACCGAAGCTCCCTCACCTGTAAGATTTACAAGCTGTTCATCCACTCTTGCAATTTCTGAACTGATCTCATCCGAAGAAAGAGTCGCCAGATCCTTATGGTCATAAGTGTGGTTTCCAAGTTCACAGCCCAGTTTCTTCATGCGTTTTACTTCGTCCGGAAAACTGGCAATCTCAGTACCCACCATAAAGAAAGTTGCCTTTGCATTATTTTCTTCCAGACAGTCCAGAAGACGGTCTGTAAAAGAGCTGGGACCATCATCAAAAGTAAGGGCAACCGACTTCTTTGCCGTAGATGTACCGGACTTGTCAGAGGTAGCTGACTTATCTGAAGATTTCTTCTTCGAGGATTTTTTCTTTGGCGTATAACCTTTCAGAGAACCATCTGTATCCAGTTCATAAGTTTTCTTATCTATTATCACAGTCCCTGTCTGCAGAATGCCATCCATATCAAAATAATACCGCTTCTTTCCGATATCTGTCCAGCCTGTCTGCATAATACCGGTCTCATCCATATAGTACTGTTTCCCATCTGTATCTGTGAACCATCCAGTGTATGGTTTATCATCCACCAGAAACATCCAGTTACTTCCGCTGGAAGCCCAGCTGCCCTCTGATGCCTCAGGCGAGATATCAGTGCTTAATGCAGGACCGCCCGGAGAAGTTTCAGATGAATCTGAAGAAGTGCGTCCAAACAGTTTCCCGGAAGAAGAATCCGTAAAATTATCATTGCTATCAGTCAATGTTTCCTCAGAAGTAAACTCCGCAGAATCCTGATCTTCTGACACGAAAGCTCCGGCATCGCTGATGGCATCTGCCTGTGAAGTCACAGCGGAAGAACGGGTGAAAATTCCTCCAAGTATCAGACACAGAATAACAGAAAGTGCGATCAGCCACCGGTTTGTACGTGGTAAATTATCTGACATGAAAGCCTCCTTTTTGATAAAATCAGTGACAAAAAAGATATCCTGTCATTCGATATCATACAATAAAATCTGACAAAATACAAGGCGATTCCCCATTCCTGCCCTTTTGAAAAAAATTCCATCAAAATTTCACCGTTGATAAGATGTACAAAAAATTATATAATAGAACAATGGACGAAAAAATCAGAATAAACAAATATTTAAGCGAGGCAGGCATATGCTCCAGACGGGAAGCCGACCGGATGATCGAAGAGGGAAGGATTACGGTAAACGGAAAAAAAGCAGAAAGCGGTCAGAAAGTCAGCCTGGAAGATGAGATCTGTGCAGACAATATACCTGTCCATAAAAATGAAAAAAAAGTACTGCTTCTTTTTAACAAACCCAGAGGGATCGTGTGCAGCACAAAGCAGCAGTTTGATGAGACGACGGTAACAGATTATCTGGATTATCCTCTGCGTGTTTATCCTGTGGGCAGACTGGATAAAGAATCACAGGGCCTTCTCCTTCTGACAAACGAAGGAGATCTGGTCAATAAGATCATGCGCGCCGGAAACTATCATGAGAAAGAATATTTTGTGACAGTGAATAAGCCGGTGGACAGGGAATTTGTCCGAAGGATGAGCAAGGGAGTCCCTGTTCTTGATACAGTGACCAGACCATGCAGAGTGGTGCAGACAGGAGAATGCAGCTTTCGGATCATTCTGACACAGGGACTGAACCGGCAGATCCGCAGAATGTGCCGGTATCTGGGATATGAGGTACAGAAGCTGAAAAGGATCAGGATCATGAATCTGACTCTGGACGGGATCAGAGAAGGCGAATACAGAGAGATCACAGCACAGGAATGGGAAGAACTGAACCATTTACTGGAATCTTCCACAAGTGAAACAGTGATCAGAACAGGAGAACAGAATGGAAACAGCAGCGATCATGCGAATGAAAGAGCTGGTGCAAAAGCTGGACAGGGCAGCAAAGGCGTATTACCAGCAGGATACAGAGATCATAAGCAACAGAGAGTACGATCAGATGTACGACGAGCTTCAGGCTCTGGAGAAAGAGACAGGCACTGTTCTGGCAAACAGCCCAACCGTAAGCGTAGGGTACGAGGCAGTTGATCAGCTTCCAAAAGAAGAACACGAATCCCCCATGCTGTCTCTGGACAAGACTAAGGACAGAGAAGTTCTGAGGGAATTTATCGGGGAACACAAAACGCTTCTGTCATGGAAGCTGGACGGACTGACAATCGTTCTTACCTACGAGAATGGAGGACTTGCCAAAGCAGTTACACGTGGAAACGGTGTGACAGGAGAGGTTGTCACCAATAATGCCAGAGTATTTAAGAACGTTCCTCTTAAAATCCCGTATCAGGGAAGACTGGTGTTGCGTGGGGAAGCGATCATTACCTATTCGGACTTTGAACGGATCAATGAATCCATAGAAGACGTTGATGCGAAATACAAGAATCCGAGAAACTTATGCAGCGGTTCTGTCCGCCAGTTAAACAATGAGATCACAGCCCGCAGGAATGTGCGTTTCTACGCATTTACGCTGGTAAGCGCCGACGGGGTTGATTTCCATAATTCAAGAGCCCGGCAGTTTGAATGGCTGAAAGAACAGGGATTTGATGTAGTGGAATACAGGACAGTCACAGCTTCAACGTTGGATGAAGCCATGGAATATTTTTCAACTGCGATCACTGAGAATGATTTTCCGTCGGACGGACTGGTTGCTCTTTATGATGATATTGCATACGGAGATTCCCTTGGAAGAACAGCGAAATTTCCCAGAAATGCTTTTGCATTCAAATGGGCAGATGAGATCAGAGAAACCCATCTTCTGGAGATCGAATGGAGCCCGTCAAGAACAGGGCTGATCAATCCGGTGGCTGTTTTTGAACCGGTTGAGCTGGAGGGAACCACTGTGAGCCGCGCCAGCGTACACAATGTGAGCATTCTAAAAGAATTGCAGCTTGGTATCGGGGATACGATCACTGTATATAAAGCAAATATGATCATTCCGCAGATTGCAGAAAACCTCACACGCAGCAGTAAACTGGAAATTCCGGATACCTGCCCTGCATGTGGCCATGGAACACAGATACAGAAGGTAAATGATGTGGAGGCACTTTACTGTACAAATCCTGACTGTGCCGCAAAGAAGATCAAATCCTTTGCACTTTTTGCAAGCAGGGATGCCATGAACATTGACGGACTGTCAGAAGCAACACTGGAGAAATTCATTGCAAGAGGCTTTATTCATGACTTCGGAGATATTTTTGAGATTGGAAAGCATCGTGATGAGATCGTGGAGATGGACGGATTCGGGGAGAAATCCTTTGAGAACCTGATGACCAGCCTTGATAAAGCTAAGGAGACTACTCTTGCGAAGGTGATCTACAGCCTTGGAATCGCCAATATCGGTCTTGCCAATGCAAAAGTGATCTGCAAGCATTTTGATGATGATCTGGAGAAGATCCGCCATGCAGATAAAGAGGAGATCAGCTCTATTGATACCATCGGACCGGTAATTGCCGGAAGTCTGACTGATTATTTTTCAAACGAGGATAATAACAGAAAACTGGATCATCTGATGAGCCATCTGACTGTTAAGAAAGAAGAAAAGACAGGTGAGCAGATTTTCCGGAACATGAATTTCGTTATCACAGGAAGTGTGGAGCACTTTGCAAACAGAGCACAGGCAAAGGAATTTATTGAGTCTCTGGGAGGCAAGGTGACCGGATCAGTAACATCGAAGACGAACTACCTGATCAATAATGACACAACTTCCAATTCTTCAAAGAATAAAAAAGCCAAAGAACTGGGAATTCCAATCCTTTCGGAAGAAGATTTCCTGAAGATGGCACAACAATAAAATAATAAGAACAGGAGATAAGATAATGCCAATTAAAATACAGAGCGATCTGCCCGTAAAAGAGATTCTGGAAAAAGAAAATATTTTCGTGATGGATGAGTCACGTGCATCCCATCAGGATATCCGCCCCATTCAGATCCTTATTCTGAACCTGATGCCTCTGAAAGAGGAGACAGAGCTTCAGCTTCTGCGTTCCCTTTCCAACACACCGCTGCAGGTAGATGTCACTTTTATGGCAGTACAGAGCCATGAAGCGAAGAATACATCTGTGAGTCATCTGAATAAATTTTATCAGACATTTCCGGAACTGAAAAATAACAAATACGATGGAATGATCATCACAGGTGCTCCTGTAGAGCAGATGGAATTCGAAGAGGTAGACTACTGGAAGGAACTGGTAGAGATCATGGACTGGACAAACACCCATGTTACCTCCACCATTTATCTGTGCTGGGCTGCACAGGCAGGACTCTACCACCACTATGGACTGAAAAAACGCAAACTTGATAAGAAGATGTTCGGTCTTTTCTGGCATAAAGTGATGAACCGTAAGATTCCGCTGGTACGCGGATTCGACGATATGTTCCTTGCACCTCATTCCAGACATACGGAAGTTCCCATCGAGGATATCCATAACTGTAAAGAACTGACAGTGCTTGCTGAATCCGATGAAGCAGGGCTTTTCCTTGCAATGGCAGACGGCGGCCGCAAGATCTTTGTAATGGGACATCCGGAATATGATCGTGTGACTCTTGACGGTGAGTACAAACGTGATGTCAGCAAAAACCTGCCCATCGAAATCCCGGAGAATTATTACAAAAACAACAACCCGGAAAACAGACCGCTCCTTATGTGGAGAGCACATGCGAACAACCTGTATACAAACTGGCTGAATTACTATGTCTACCAGTCAACTCCGTTCGACTTGTATGGAACACCGGATTTCAGCGAGATCTAAAGGGTTTGCGGAATTTACAATTTTACGTATCTTACCGTATTTTTACATGATTTCACGCAAAAATGGAGTAAAAATGAGGTCAAACATGTGAGAAAATGGTGTCAAAACTGAGCAGTACAATGCAGATACAGTAGTGACACTGAAAGATTTTCCGAAAATCCCCATGACATTTGCAGAGATGTTTGAGAATGTAGAATAATCAGTTGAGATAAGAAAGGACACAACAATCATATGAACATAGGAAACAATATAGGAAATATCATGAAGATCACAGGCGCATGGAACACCTTTAAGAGCAATCATCCCAAGTTCCCGGCATTCTGTCAGGCGGTTTCACGCAAAGGACTTAAAGAAGGAAGCATTATTGAAATTGCGATCACCACTCCTGAGGGAGAGAAGATAGAGACAAACCTGAAAGTAAAGGACAGTGACCTGGAATTACTGAAACAGTTGTCTGACCTGAAAATGTGAAAAAGTTTACAAAAATTTTATTTGAATAACAGGTATAAATCTGCTATAGTATTCTATGTTGGTTAAGTTGATTATTATTCGTTCCCATATATAAGAATGATAGGTTCTCAAAAGAAAGAAGAGGAAGAAAATTGCGTAAAAAATCACATATTTTATTAGCAAGATACCTTGCGGATCAGATGCAGACCACAGCAAGCCTGCAGTCTCACAGAAAGGCTTTCTGCCTGGGCAGCATTCTGCCGGATATCAAACCGTCCTTTATCACCAGGAGACACGAGTTCTACGGAACATTTGAAGATGTCAAGAACCGGATGAAAGAACTGGCAGATATCAGACCGGATGAGAGTAACCAGAGAGTTTACTGGCGGCGGTTCGGCGAAGTGATCCACTATATGGCGGATTATTTTACCTTTCCTCATAATAAAACATATACAGGAAGCTTCAGCCAGCATAATCATTATGAGAAAGTACTTAAGAACAGACTGAAAGAATGTATACAGCAGGGAGAAGCACATGCATATCTGGAACCGGCCATCCGCTTCGCAGATTTCTCCACCCTGATCGATTATATCGAAGCTACTCATGAGAAATACCTCAACAAGCTCCGCAGCGTGGAAGAGGATATCCGTTTTATCCTGAATATGTGCTTTCAGGTAGTGCAGGGACTGATACAGATTTGCATTGGTAATAAGAACTTTGCAGGAGCCATTCAGGCAGCCTGACAGAGATACGCTAAGAATACAGGAAGGCTGTGTGGAAATCATATCCGCACAGCCTTCCTGCATTCTGAAACATATCTTCCTCACTGCTTGTTGCTTTTCGCAACTTCTGCAGGGGGACTTACTTGATTCGGTTAAAATGTGACAAAAAAATGAATTTTGGTCAAATCTGGAATTTACCTGCCCTGAGCTGTTGATTTCAAAAAATGATTATGCTAGAATAAAACAGGTTAATATTTTGGGATAATTCACTTATGAAATAACATAATAATGTGAAAAGTAATTTAGACAGTATGCCCTTATAAACAGGGGGTAAGGACATGCTCACAGTAAGAAGGGAGCAATTTAGATATATGAAAAACAAGTATCTTACCAGATTCTTATGTCTGACATTGATGTCAGGAATGGCATTATCCGGTCCTGCGTCCGTACTTGCAGCAGAGGATACTGCTGCGTATACAGCAGACGGTTCTGATTTCAGCGATTCCGGTGATTTTGATTCAGGATCAGAGGATCCGGCGCCGGCAGATCCGACACCTGCAGAGCCAACACCTGCGCCGGTAGATCCGACACCTGCAGACCCGACACCTGCACCGGTAGATCCGACACCAACAGATCCGACTCCAACACCTGCAGAGCCAACACCTGCACCGGCAGATCCGACTCCGACACCAACAGATCCGACTCCGACACCTGCGAATCCTACACCAACACCGTCTTCACAGATTACGAAGGCAGCCCAGGATGTGATCGACAGAATCAAAGAGTTGAACGCACAGACCATCACGCTGGAGAAGAAAGCCACTGTTCAGAGCATCCGCACTGCATATAATGCCCTGTCTGATACAGAGAAGGCACAGGTTTCTAATTATAATCTGCTGGTTCAGGCAGAAGCGACTATTGCTCAGCTGGAAGCGCAGAAGAACAATGCGAATACGAATAATCCATTTACGAGTAATACCAGTGCTGCACAGACCGGAACTCCGGTATATTATGCGTCCAATATCCACGCAGGTAAGGATTTCTATCTGGACAGCCTGAAGAATAACTACAATCTGACCTTCTCAGATGATTTCGCTTCTGTTATGGATGAGATCGAGAAGGAATATAAAGAGAAGAACAAAGTAGCAGATGCCAGCGATGTAAACGGCAGCAAGACCACCACATCTGCAGACAGTCTTCTGGTAAGAAACTGGCAGGATATCCTTGCAGTCTATGTATATCAGCAGAGCCAGGATGGAAAAACAGAATTTACCCTGGATTCTTCCTGCAAGAAAGACCTTGCGAAAATCTTTGCAGAGATGAACCCGATCGTAAGGGACAAGCAGGATATCACTCACGTTACATACGCTAATCGTAAAACCAACTACTATATTAAGAAAAATAAAATCGCAAAAAAGGATCGTACGATCCTTAAGAAATATGTGGAGACAGACTGCAAACTCCTCTGCGCGGTAGTAACAGCTGCCAACGGTTTTGTCCGCGAGAGCGTAGGAGATGATGTTTCCGAGGAAAGAGTAAATGTTATCTCCGCAGCCTATTCACTGGTTGGTAAAGTCGGTTACTTCTGGGGCGGCAAATCCACAGTGATCGGTGAAGATCCAGGCTGGGGAACTAGCGAGAAGGTATCAGCCGAGGGAAGCAAGAGCACCGGAACCATCCGCGCATACGGACTGGACTGCAGTGGTTTTGTCACCTGGGCAGTGATCAACGGATATCAGGATAAAGCAATGCAGGAAGCTGTAGGCGACGGAACTTCCGATCAGTGGGAGAAAGCAAACGTGGTAACTGAGGCAGATGCACAGCCCGGAGATCTGGTGTTCCAGAAAGGACCGGAAGCAGGAAGCGATAATCATGTAGGTATTCTCTGCGGTAAAACAGACGCAGGTGACTGGATCGCAGTACACTGCTCCTCCGGCAAGAATGGAGTAACAGTAGGCGAAGCATACAGTGCAAGCTTCCGTTATATCCGCCAGCCATCCTTCTACCCGACACAGGAACAGGTTCAGGAAATGCAGAGCAGCAGTACAGTAAGCACAATGACAGATGATGCAGCAGCTTCCACAGGAACAGATATCTTTTCTGCAAATGTGACAGTAAGCAATACTCTGCAGGATGCGATGAAGTCAAATACTTCCGACTCAACAGGATTCACAACATCAGAATCCACTGAGAAGACTTCCATCCTTCCGGACAAGATTGATCTGTCAAAAGAGAAAGTCGCTGTATTTAAGGCAAAATAAAATGGATAAAAGAAGGGAGAAAGTCATACAAAAAAGTCTGGCTTTCCCTTCTTTTTTGATATGTAAACTTTTTATCTGCCAACTTAAACGATTAAGTAAAAACTGACGGATTTGCGTGTTAACCTGCGGAATATGCTTCAAAAACGAAAAAAATATTCGAAAATATGGAAACAAAAATTGACAAAGTGTACGAAATATGTTAACTTTAAACCAATAATATAATGTCAGATAAAAAAAGGAGAAATTCCTTCTTTTTTTGTTGCTGATATTACAGTAAAATTTGAAGATGAAACACCAACAGATGATTTGTTCTGTAAACAGTGAACACACTGTTGTGTTCGGAAAAGAGATACACAGATGGCATTAAGACGTGAGAGAATGAGGCTTGGTGACATGCTCATCAGGCAGAATGTACTGACTGAAGATGAATTAAAGAAAGCCCTGGAATTGCAGAAGGGAAGCGGCAAGAAGATCGGTGAAGTTTTGGTAGATAATGGCTTTATCACTGAGGATATGATTGTTCGTGCCCTCCAGATGCAGCTGGGGCTTAAAGTCGTTCAGCTGACAGGCGTGACGATTCCCAAGGAAGTCAGAAATCTGGTCAGCGTGGACCTTCTCAAGAAATATACCTGCATTCCATTTGAACTGGATCCCTACAACGCAAATATCCTTCATCTGGCAATGGCAGATCCGATGGATATGGCTGCAATCGATGACATATCTATCGTGACTAACCTCCAGATAGAGCCTTACATTGCTACAACCAGAGATATTCTTGCGGCAATCGACAGATGCTACGGCGCATCAGAGACACTGGATGCAGCCAGACGATTTACTCAGGAGAGAGCACAGCTTCGTGGAGGAGCAGCAGACGACGATACAGACACAGACGTAAGTGATGCACCTATTGTACAGCTGGTGCGTTCCCTTATTGAACAGGCGATCCGCCAGAGAGCCAGTGATATCCATATCGAAGCTCTGGAGAACAAAGTCCGCATCCGTTACAGGATCGACGGTGCACTCTATGAGCGTATGGTATATGACAACAGCCTTCTCCCTGCGATTTCCACCCGTATCAAGATCCTTGGAGGCATGGATATCTCAGAGAAAAGGAAACCTCAGGACGGACGTATGTCCATTATGGTAGACAGACAGGATTATGATATCCGAATTTCCTCTCTGCCTACTGTACACGGAGAGAAGATCGTAATGCGACTCTCTTCAAAACTGAACCTGACACGTAACAAGAAAGATCTGGGACTTCCACCCGATGAGATGGAACGTTTCAACCATATGCTGGCTAGTCCTTTTGGGATCATTCTTGTAACAGGACCGACAGGAAGCGGTAAATCCACTACCCTGTATACCGCATTAAGTGAATTAAATAAAGAAGCAGTCAATATCGTAACAGTAGAGGATCCTGTGGAGGCAGATATTGAGGGTATCAATCAGGTACAGGTCAACAACAAAGTAGACCTGAATTTTGCGTCAGCCCTTCGTTCCATTCTCCGTCAGGACCCGGATATCATTATGATCGGTGAGATCCGAGACAGGGAGACTGCTGCTATTGCAGTACAGGCATCCATAACAGGACATCTGGTTGTATCTACATTACATACCAACAACGCAGTAGGTACTCTGAATCGTATGGCGGACATGGGAGTGGAGAGATATCTGATCGCAGATTCTGTTGTAGGAGTTATCGCACAGCGCCTTGTGCGTAAGCTGTGCAGCCACTGTAAAAAAATGCGCCCTGCCACTTCTGAGGAGAAGAGAGTGCTGAGGATGAACACACAGGAGGATGTAAATGTCTATGAACCCTGTGGCTGTGATTTCTGCAGCCATACAGGATATTACGGGCGTATCGGTGTGTTCGAGATCATGGAGGTCAATGACGAGATCCGCGACCTGATCGCAGAGAATGGCACAACAGAGGAACTGGAACGTGCAGCCAGAAACAGCGGTATGCGCACACTGAGAGAGAATGGTATCAACTATGTGCTGAACGGTACCACTTCTGTGGAAGAGATGCTTAAGGCATCTTATGAATGATTGAGACTTATAGATTATTAATTTTACGACTATTAATAATATAGAAGGAATTCCTGCGGAACCGGAGTTCTCCGGAGATTCTCAGGGAGTTACGAGGCAGATTAGGAAATATGTATAATTTAGACGAAATACTGATACAGTCAGTGAAGGTAAAGGCTTCCGATATCCACCTGACAACCGGTCGGCCGCCCAGCTACCGGATCGATGGTGTACTGACCCCCATAGAGGGAGAACGCCTTACCCCGCAGATGCTTGAAGACATTCTCATGCCCCTGATGGATGTCCGTCACAGAGAAGAATTACAGAACAATGGACAGACGGACTTCGCATATGCCATCTCAGGTGTGGGACGTTTTCGCGTAAATGTGTTTAAACAGAGAGGAACACTTGCTTCCGTTATGCGAAGCCTTCCTTTCAATATCCCGGAACCTGAGGAGCTTGGTATTCCTGCAGAGGTAGTGGAGATGACCACGCGGAAAAGAGGTCTCATTTTGGTAACAGGACCGACAGGAAGCGGGAAATCAACTACACTGGCTTCATTGATTCATGTGATCAACAGGAATTATCCTTACCATATTATTACACTGGAGGATCCAATCGAATATCTGCATAGACACGATAAATCTGTGGTAAACCAGAGAGAGATTGGAAGTGATTCTACAGATTATGCCCAGGCATTAAGAGCAGCACTTCGAGAAGATCCGGACGTGATTCTGGTAGGAGAGATGCGAGATCTGGAAACGATTTCCACTGCGATCACAGCAGCAGAGACAGGCCATCTTGTTTTCTCCACTCTGCATACGATCGGAGCAGATAAGACCATTGACCGAATTATCGATGTTTTCCCTCCAAACCAGCAGCAGCAGATCCGTATTCAGCTTGCTTCTGTGCTGGAGTGCGTAGTGTCCCAGCAGCTTCTTAAGAAAGCAGATGGAAGTGGGCGTGTGGCAGCATTGGAGGTACTTTTTGCAAACAATGCAGTGCGAAATCTGATCCGTGAAAGTAAGACGTATCAGATCGCATCCATCATGCAGACCAATAAACGTGCAGGTATGCAGACCATGGATGATGCGCTGTATGACTTATATATGAGAAAGCTTATTGATGCGGATAATGCGGTAACTTATGCTCAGGATCCGGTAAGCATGAATAAAAAAGTCAACTTTGACTTCTAACAGAGAATGATCTGGCAGACGACAAATAATTGACTGGACAGAAAGAAGTGATAAGATGCCAGGTTTTTCCTACGTGGCAGTAGACAAAAAAGGAAAAGAGAAGCGAGGAAGTATAGAGGCTGATACCAGGGAAAAAGTTGTAGACATTCTGAAGAATGACGGTCTCATCCCGGTCTCTGTCAAAGAACAGGGAGCCTTGAATAAAGAAATAGATTTTTCCATAGGAAAGAAAGTAAAGCCGCGAGATCTGAGTGTATTCTGTCGCCAGTTTGTCAGCATTACCCAGGCGGGTGTGCCGATGAAAGAAGCCTTGCAGATGCTCTCAGAGCAGACTGAGAATAAATGGCTGAAACGGGCGATTTCGGAAGTACTTCTCAGTGTGGAGAAAGGTAATACGCTGGCGGATTCCATGAGAGGACAGGCGGATGTATTTCCGCCGATGCTGATCAACATGGTAGAAGCCGGTGAGAACTCCGGTAGTCTGGAGATGGCTTTTTCACGAATGGCAGTACAGTTTGAGAAGGAAGCCAAGCTGAAAGCTACCATTAAGAAAGCAACTATTTATCCGATCATTCTGATCATTGCAGCGATCGGTGTTGTTGCGGTTATGATGCTGTTTGTTATCCCGATCTTCATTGATATGTTTGCAGATCTGGATGTGAAGATGCCGGGAATTACCATGTGGGTTATGAATACCAGCAAATGGGTAACAGCTAACTGGTACCTGATCCTGGCAGGAATTATTATTGTAGTTGTGGCATACAAGCTGATCTACAAGACAGAACAGGGCAGACTTAGCATTGATAAAATCAAGATGAAGATGCCACTGTTCGGTAAGCTGACAGTGAAAACCGCATGTGCACAGTTCGCCAGAACCATGAGTACGCTGTTATCATCCGGTATTTCAACGATTGATGCGTTGGAGACAGTGGCGAAGATCGTCAACAATATTCATTATACAAATGCGCTGATGAAAGCACGTGAGGAAGTTATGAAAGGTATTCCACTTTCCGAGCCTCTGGTTGCATCCGGGATCTTTCCTCCGATGGTATGTCATATGACTGGAATTGGTGAGGAGACTGGTAATATTGAGGACATGCTGGAGAAGTTGGCGGATTATTATGATGAAGAAGTTGAGATGACTACTCAGAGCGTGCTGGCGGCTATGGAACCGTTGATTATTGTATTTATGGCGTTGGTTGTTGGTACACTGGTTATCGCGGTTATTTCGCCGATTGGGGCTATGTATAATGGATTGGATAATCTGTAAGTTTCTTGCGATTGGGAACCGCATTAAAAGTTTCTGAAGAATTTGGATGTTTCACAGCTTGCATAGGGGCTGTGTTCATCATAGAAATCATGTAAATGTCGTGTTTTCTTAATGACATGGAAGGGGGCGCGTGGAAAAAGCGGGATTTAAGTGATTTTTGAAATTAAAAGAAGAAATGATATTACCGGGTGGACGCTCCGAGACGTAGATGTATTTGCCTACGGCTTCGGGGCCAGTCATGCTAAGTATGACTAAGACTCCTGCAGATGTAGGCAAATACATCTACATCTCGGAGCTGGTATTGGTAATATCTCAGTAAATGATATTTCTTCTTTTAATAAAGCAAAGACAAAATGTAACATGAAAACTGAATAACGAGTTTATAAACATAACTCCCTCCCTCCTGGAAAAGCGATTTTTACAGGGGGGGGGTGGAGAACCCATCAAGGGTTCTCGCTCGTTGAATCAATCACCGGATAGTGACATTCGTGATGACAGCAACAGGAGAGTTATGTATTCATCGAAAAGTTGAATATATTGTCTGGCATGTAAAATGTGCTGCTCTTGTATCTTTCGACACGATATGATTCTATCCGGATTGAAAAAGATTTAATTATTTTTTGAAGGAGAATGAGTTATGTTTAAATTTCTGAAAGACAGAAAGAAAGATAACAAGGGATTCACTCTTGTTGAGTTGGTAATCGTAATCGCTATCTTAGCAATCTTAGTTGGGTTATTGGCACCGCAGTATACAAAATATGTTGAAAAGTCAAGAAAATCTGCTGATGTAAATAATATGGATGAATTAATCAAGGCAGTAGAGGTTTATGAAATTGATAATGCAAGTAAAACAGCGATTTCTGAAAAAGAAGTTACAATTACTATGTCTAAAACTGCAGAAACAACAGCACTGACATCTGGTGCAACAGCTAATGATACAGATGTAGTAGCTGCTTTTGATGAGTATGTTAAGAATTGGAAAAATGTTCGACTGAAATCTAGCTGGACAAATGGAACTGTTACAGCTAAAATTAAAATTTCCGCAGAAGGTGGAGTTACAGTAGAAGAATATACTCCAACAGAATTTGCAACATATATGCAGAAGGGTGAGGCTAAATAAGCTTTTCGATGAATGCATAACAATTCTTTGCTATGCATGAACAATGTTACTATCTCAATGAAATAAATTTAAGGAGATAGTAATATGTTAAAATTATTTAACAGAAAGAAAAAAGATAACAAAGGTTTTACATTAGTAGAACTTGTAATTGTAGTTGCTATTCTTGCAATTTTAGTTGGTATCCTTGCGCCACAGTATACAAAGTATGTTGAAAGATCAAGAAAAGCAGCAGATGCATCTAATCTTGATAATTTAGTTACTGGTGTAAAAGTTGCAGCAGCAGATGGAAAATATGATATTGTAGGTTCTTCTGATATCGAATATACACTTTCTATAACTGCTACTAAGACTACATTAACTTCAACAGCGACTGGTAATAAGGCTGATGTAATTAAAGAAGCATTGAATGAATATGCTGGAGATGCATGGGAAAGCACAACATTAAAATCAAAGGCATGGGATGGTAGTGTTGCTAACACAATTACAGCTACTATTACAATTGGAAGTAATGGATCTGTTACAGTTGAGTATGATCCTCAGGATGTACAAAATAAAGTAAAAGAAGACTAATATAATTTTATATGAAAGGAAATAACCTATGCTATTTTTCCTAGAACTTATCCCTTACATAATAATCTTCATATTCGGAATCACCATCGGCAGTTTCCTGAATGTCTGCATCTACCGAATCCCCCTTGGGGAGTCGATAGTGACGGCCCCCTCCCACTGTATGACCTGTGGGCGGAAACTGAAGTGGTATGATATGGTTCCGGTGTTTAGTTGGTTAGTATTAGGTGGTAAGTGTCGTAACTGTAAATCAAAAATTTCAGTACAGTATCCGATCATAGAGGGTGTCAATGGCATCCTCTATGTGATGATATGTGCAGTGAATGGCCTGGAATGGAGCAGTGTGATCTATTGCTTCATGGCATCAGCCCTTCTGGTGCTGAGTATCATTGACTGGCGTACTTATGAGATTCCGTTTGGAATCAATGTATTCCTGTTCGTACTTGGCATAGCAATGACAATCCTTGACAGAGGAAATCTTGTAGAGCATCTGATTGGAATGATCTGTGTCAGTGTTCTGCTGGGGATTTTGTATCTGTTAACTGGTGGCAGAGCTATTGGCGGGGGAGATATCAAGCTGATGTTTGCCTGCGGCCTGATCCTTGGATGGAAGCTGATTTTGCTCGCTTTTTTCCTGGGATGTATTATTGGTTCAGTGGTTCATATCATTCGTATGTCTGTAAAGAAAGCAGGACGTATGCTTGCGATGGGTCCATATCTGTCAGCGGGAATTTTTCTGGCTGCTTTATGGGGCAATGCATGGATCAACTGGTATCTGTCATTACTGGGACTGTAAAATTTTAACTGGAAATCGAAAAGTTTTTCAGTTAGAAAAATATATTTTAGCCGTGAGTTAGAATGTATTTTTGTAACCGAAAAATACGAGAGCAGCTGTTTGAAAAAATGGCAGGCTCTCATACGGAGGAACGCACAAATGGCGAAAATTTTAAGCATAGAAGTAGAGGCATCTCAGGTCAGAGTTGCGGAAATCGAAGTACGTGGTAAGAAAGGCAGGATTTTTAACTGTTTCTGCATTCCGGCACCTCAGGGAGCGGTGGAAGATGGACAGATCCGGGATACCAAAAGTCTTGCAGAAGTTTTGAGGGAAGAACTTTCTCAGAGAAAGATAAAGACAAAAAAGGTATATTTTGCAACTGGTTCTACCAGAATTGCCAGCAGAGAAGTTCGGATTCCGTTTGTAAAGACAAACAGGATTCAGAGCATCATTGAGGCAAATGCTACAGATTATTTTCCGATTGATGTAACGAAATATATCTTATCTTACAGCGTAACAGATGTAGAGACTCAGAAATCAGAAGATGGAAAAGAAGAAACCAAACAGTATCATCTGATGGTTTATGCGGCGCCGAAAGCGATTTCTGCAGCTTATAGTGAATTTGCTGAGAATGCCGGACTGACAATGGCTGGCATTACCTATACAGGTGACAGTGTTTATCATGCTGTCAGGGGAGAATATGCGACAGGAACACATATCCTGGTGAAGATTGAATTAAAAGGAACCAGCATCAGCATTATCAATAATGGCGAACTGGCTTTGCAGCGTAACATCAACTATGGTGTAGACAGCGCTGTTGAGACAGTGAGAGCTTTTCCTGAATTCGGAGACAGACTGGATGTGGGAGAAGCGCTGGAAGTACTTTGTAATAGAAGATGTATTTATTCCGCTCTTGATATGATGCCAGCAGATGAGATGGCTTCTGACGAAGATAAAATGCTGGAAACAGCCAGAGCAGAAGTGACAGAGAGCCTGAGATATATGATCGGAAATATTTCCCGAATCATGGACTATTATATTTCCCGCCATACAGATGCGACTTTTGAAACGATTGACTGCTGTGGTCTTGGTGCGCAGGTGCAGGGATTGATGGAGCTTCTTACCAATGAACTCGGTCAGCCTGTAAAAGTTCTGGAAAAGGTGGAGAATTTTGCCCTGCCGTCCAGTGCTGAGAATGAGGGCGCTTACCTTTATGCTACAGTTATGGCGCCAAGTATTTCAGGTGTAAACCTGATGGAAAAGACCAGCAGAAAAGCAAAAGAAAAGAAAGATACTTTAAGCGGCGCGACCGTTATTTTTGTAGTTGGAGCTGTAGCGGGTGTTGCACTGACTGCCGCGGGATATGCAAATCGTATTTATCAGCAGCATGAGCAGGATCGCCTGAATCAGAGGATTTCAGAAGAGAGTTCTATAGAAGATATTTACAATGCTTATAATACAGCAAAGTCGCAGTACGACAATTACCAGAATATGTATCAGTACACAAATACTCCAAATGAGGGACTTAAGAACTTCATTGAGGAGATGGAGGAAAAAATGCCTTCTGATATTACAGTGGAGAGTTTCAGTTCTACCGGAAGTCAGGTCAGCTTTTCCATGCGTGTGACCAGCAAATCAGCAGCAGCGAATACAATCATGCAGCTTCGTACCTTTGAGAGTCTGGCGACCGTAACGACTACAGGTATCGATGAGGCAGAGGACGGAACCGTGTCCATGAGCGTAGCTTGTACTTATGCAGACCCGGCACCGCTGGATCAGAGCACAGAATAAGGAGGCAGATATTATGGACATGAATATTTCTATGCGTGATAAAAAATTACTGCTGATGTTTTTGGGTGTAGGGATTTTTGCATGTGGATATTTCTTTGGATATCGTCCACAGATGGAAGAAGCGGAGAACATCCAGGCATCCAATGTGCCGCTTCAGGAACGCTTAAATGACCTGCTTGAACTGGCAGAAAACAGAGAATTTTATCTGGAAGAAACGGATTCGATCAATGCAAAGATTGATGAATATACAGCGGAATTTCCATCGGACATTCGTTCCGAGGATGGAATCGTGCTTTCCAAGAATATGGAAGAATCTCTGGATATGAGCATTTCCAACGTAGGTCTTGGAACCAGGGAGTTTATCGCAGCTTTGGACGGAAGCACAGAAGATCCACTGATCGACATGCCGGATGAAACCCTTTCTGAGCAGGCAAACGCTCAGACTCAGGCACAGATTGACGAGATTGAAGGTATAGACACACAGGGCGAGAAAGACCTACAGAATGCATCTGACGAGGAAGTCGAAAACGCTGCCATGACTCTGACAACACCAGTACTTTACCGTACACAGGACAGTATGCAGTTCACAGGTACATACGCAAGCCTAAAAGATATGGTAGACTACCTCGCAGACCAGAGTGGCAGAATGACACTGGACAATGTAAATGCTTCCTTTGATTCTACAACCGGAAATCTCACCGGAAGCATCACTGTAAACCTCTTCTCCATGGCAGGAACCGGCAAGACCTATACAGAACCGGATGCAGGAAGTGTGGCATACGGAACTGATAATATTTTCGGAACCATCGAATCAGGCAAGAAGAGTAAGAAAAACAAAAAGAGCAAGAAAAAAGCAGCAGAAGCGGAGTCTGCACAAAGTACAGATAACACAGCAGATCAGACAGCTTCCAATACTGGCGCTGACGGCCAGAACACCAACAGTCAGGAAGGAGAAAATACGCAGGATGCAGCAGCCCCTGCTGATACCGCCGAACAGGCACAATAAAGGAAAGTATGTTAGAGGGGAGAAATACAGGGCCCCTCTATCTGTGTTTTTATATTAGAAAGAAATTCCACTGAGATTTTCCCAAAATGACGTAAAAGAAGGGAGCATACACTTGGACAGAAAAAAGAATAAGAACTCAAATGCAGGTATGACACTGCTAGAAGTAATCATTGCAGTGAGCATCTTTTCCATAACTGCGATTGTGCTCCTTCAGAGCTTT
>OGOV01000955.1_pt1 | contig 28135 bp, 20 predicted proteins | sample 1552711 | NCBI WGS metagenome assembly OGOV01 (sample SAMEA2580216, study PRJEB22360) | human gut metagenome | biome: human gut; feature: human-associated habitat; material: faeces | place: Denmark | collected 2008/2010 | reverse complement strand
CTAATTGCTTCAATGGGAATATCAAAGTTTCCTGGTACCAGATGCGGTCTTTTTTCTGACTTTTCGCATTAAACACTTCACCTATACGTCCTTCCAATCTCTCCTGAAGTTGTCGGTCTATAAACAAGGAAGTCCCTTTTGCATCACCTTCCACGCGTACTTTTGTCCATTTGCTTTCAGGCAAACGATAGGCATGAAATACAAATTCATAGCCATCACGACGGAAAGCAAACTTACCTGTATTTTGCCAGTTCGTTATAAATTCCGAATGAGGTCCCTTGAACAATATAGCATCAATGTTTGGAATAGAATCCGGACAAATTTCAAACTCTACGGCATAAGGATAACCGATCTCATCAACAGAAGTAGTCACTACATCCGTACCTGAAAGCGTTATCTCTTTATCTGTATCTGTTAATACCGTACGCCGAGGAACCTTCGCCAGCAAATTCACACCCGGAGCCTCGGGAGTTAACTGACAAAGTGCTTTAAACTGAGCATACGATACATGCTGTACATTTTCACCTTTCCACATCTTTTCACACACAACCTGCAACGCCGGAAAAGTACGGACGTGCACATCCTGTTGACTGATTCCATTACCTACCCGGTCATTCCAAACGGCTAACATAGCTCCCAAGAAATTTGGATTACGCTTTTCAACCTTTGGATCGTCCTTCCTCATCATTTCAGGCATCCAGGATTCGTATAACCATTGATAATCCAAAAAATCATGATAATAATTTACGGCCGGTACCAGATACAAAAGCCAGTCACAAAGATTCACCACTTTGGCCCCTGCTTCCAGACACGTATTCACATCCATCCAGTTATAATTCCAGGCACTCACGACCTTTCCTTTCAAGTCGACAGGCGTTTCTCCTTTCATTATTTTCAAGCTCCCCCATAAACGCGGCATCTTACCATATTTAGCTACCAAATCCATGCAATGATTCGTGAAACGACGAAACTGTTCAGACTCTTTCACATTATACTCATCTGTACCGATATGTACTTCCGGTCCTACAAATACCGGATCTTCACCCGACAAATATTCATCGAAGAGAGAATCTACAAAATCGTAGACTTCCTTTTTATACAAATCCAGATGATCCATACCGTACGCCTTATTATCAGCTGCCAGTCGAGGATTATAATGTGTAAAAGCTAAAGAATGAGCCGGCACATCAATCTCTGGAATCACATTGACCCCATAAGTAGCTGCCATCTTCTGAAAATCCCGAAACTCAGCCTTTGTATAGGAACCATCCTTGGCCGTCAGCCCTGGATAACGTTCACTTTCTAGGCGGAAAGCCGCATACGTTTTGTTCCAGTCATTTTCGAAAAATTCTACAAATCCATTGTCATTCAAATGAACCTGCAATTCGTTCAATTTATAAAATGAAAGAATCTTTACATAATCACGTAAGTAATCCATCGTAAAGAACTTACGAGCTACATCAATCATAAATCCACGATTCGGATACAACGGGAAATCCGTGGCGAGTCCCTTCATTAATCCTTCCGGCTGATTATGAATCATCTGTAATAAGGTTCGTGTACCCCAAAATACTCCTTTGGAAGTAGGCGCCTCTATGGTTACCCCATTACGAATATCCATCCGATATCCTTCGTCACCCAACGTCTTGTCCGGTTTACTTAATGTCAAATAAACAGCTTCCTTCTCCTTTTTACCAACAACCACACGGTAATTCCAGCCAAACATTTCTTTCAAATCTTGCACTAATATTTCAGCACTCTGCTTCAATATTCCTTCCTCATCCGAGGACACAATCACTTTGCCCGATTCCGGCAAGACCAGTTTACCTTTGGCTGGTTGCCATTGCTGCAACGCAGGGATTACTTGTGGAACACTTTGGGCTACAACCGAAACCAAGCTACATAGCCACACCATACCTACTAAAACCAGATGTTTCATTGTATCAGATTTAATATTTAACAAATCATTGAAATTCAATTTATAAAACTAAAAAACACGAAAAAATTTTCCGCAATTATTCCAACAGTTAAAATTACATAGATTTATCGTATGGCAAGTCATTATTATAAAGAATTTGTACGATAATAAAGGAATCTACAAAAAGGTCGCAACAAATTCAATCAGCTACAGTCTGCTAAGCTATTTAAACAACAATCAATATCATATGTTCCAAGCCATTCCAAACTCTTTAAGAAAATTTCTATCTTTCCTGCAATGAAAATACAATTCGGATAAAAAGGGAAGAGAATATTCGCTTAACCTCCTTCTATCCATGATAATTCCCAAATAATCCTTATCTTTGCGCATCGTAAGGTTGCAACTCAAAATAAACTATATACGTATATGGAAAAAAAATTCAAGCGAACGACCGTGACATCGGCTCTGCCTTATGCCAACGGTCCGGTCCATATCGGCCATTTGGCAGGTGTTTACGTACCGGCCGATATTTACGTGCGCTATCTGCGCCTGAAAAAAGAAGATGTGCTCTTCATAGGCGGTTCTGACGAACATGGAGTACCTATCACTATCCGTGCAAAGAAAGAAGGAGTTACTCCACAAGATATCGTAGACCGCTATCATACATTAATTCGTGACTCATTCAAGGAATTCGGAATTTCATTTGATGTTTACGGACGTACCTCTTCAAAAATTCATCACGATACAGCTTCCGATTTCTTCCGTAAATTGTACGATAAAGGAGAATTTATCGAAAAGACTTCCATGCAGTATTACGATGAGGAAGCTCATACATTCCTTGCCGACCGTTATATTACCGGTGAATGTCCTCGCTGCCACGCACAAGGTGCTTATGGTGACCAGTGCGAGAAATGTGGAAGTACACTTTCTCCTACCGAACTGATCAATCCGAAGAGTGCTATCAGCGGAAGCCAGCCCGTCATGAAGGAAACCAAGCACTGGTATCTTCCACTCGACAAACATGAAAGCTGGTTACGTAAATGGATTCTGGAAGATCACAAGGAATGGCGTCCTAATGTATACGGACAGTGCAAGAGCTGGCTGGACATGGGATTACAGCCTCGTGCCGTAAGCCGTGACCTCGACTGGGGTATTCCTGTTCCTGTAGAAGGAGCTGAAGGAAAAGTACTGTATGTATGGTTCGATGCTCCTATCGGTTACATCTCGAATACGAAAGAATTATTGCCCGACTCATGGGAGAAATGGTGGAAAGACCCTGAAACACGTCTGATCCATTTCATCGGAAAAGACAACATTGTATTCCACTGCATCGTATTCCCTGCCATGCTGAAAGCAGAGGGAAGTTACATCTTGCCGGACAATGTTCCTGCCAATGAATTCCTTAACCTGGAAGGTGACAAGATCTCAACATCACGCAACTGGGCTGTATGGTTGCACGAATACCTGCAAGATTTCCCGGGCAAACAGGACGTTTTGCGTTATGTTTTGACTGCCAATGCTCCCGAAACAAAAGACAATGACTTTACATGGAAAGATTTCCAGGCACGCAACAACAATGAATTGGTTGCTGTCTACGGAAACTTTGTCAACCGCGCCATGGTATTGACAAACAAATACTTTGAAGGTAAAGTTCCTGTTTGCGGTGAGCTGAATGACTACGACCGTGAAACACTGAAAGAATTTGCCGACGTAAAAGCTGAAGTTGAAAAACTGCTGAATGTCTTCAAGTTCCGTGATGCACAGAAGGAAGCGATGAACCTGGCACGTATCGGAAACAAATACCTCGCCGATACAGAACCTTGGAAGCTTGCCAAAACAGATATGAACCGTGTAGCTACCATCTTGAATATTGCTCTGCAATTGGTTGCTAACCTTGCTATTGCTTTCGAACCATTCCTGCCGTTCAGCAGTGAGAAGTTACGTCACATGCTGAATATGGAAAGCTTCGACTGGGAACAACTGGGACGCACCGACTTACTGGCTGCCGGACATCAGTTGAACAAGCCGGAATTGCTGTTCGAAAAGATTGAAGATGACGCCATTCAGGCACAGGTAGACAAACTGCTTGCTACGAAAAAAGCTAATGAAGCAGCCAACTACAAGGCTAATCCTATCAAACCGACTATCGCATTCGAAGAATTCGAAAAGCTCGATATCCGTGTAGGAACCGTATTGGAATGTGAAGCAGTTCCTAAGATGAAGAAATTGCTGAAATTCAAGATTGCAGACGGACTGGAAAACCGTACAATCGTAAGCGGTATTGCACAGCACTATCGTCCGGAAGAACTGGTAGGAAAGCAAGTATTGTTCATCGCCAACCTTGCCCCACGTCAGTTCAAGAACGGACTGGTAAGTGAAGGTATGATTCTGTCTGCCGAGAACTTCGACGGTTCACTTGCCGTTACTTCTGTACTGAAAGAAGTAAAACCCGGAAGTGAAGTGAAATAATATTCTTTTTAAACTATACTCAAGCGAAGAATCTCAAATTTCACTCTTTTGAGATTCTTCGCTTTCATTACTACCCACATCCATTATTCTAAAATATTGTGACATGCCCGAACAATCACTGAAAGAAAAAACCGCAAAAGGACTTTTGTGGGGAGCCATCAACAACGGCGTTCAACAGGTTCTCGTCTTAGCATTCGGTATCATACTGGGACGCTTGCTCTCTCCGTCGGAATATGGTATGGTAGGCATGCTTACGATATTTACTTTAATAGGAAACTCATTGCAAGAAAGCGGATTCCGTGCCGCATTGGTCAATCTGAAGGAAATCAGGCATGAAGACTACAACGCCGTATTCTGGTGCAGCACATTTATTGGCATAGCAGCATACCTGATTTTATTCTTCTGTGCCCCGCTAATAGCTCATTTTTACAAGGAGCCGGAACTATTGCCATTATCCCGTTATTGCTTTCTTGCCATACCGATAGCCAGTCTAGGAACCGTACAAGGAGCCTATTTATTCCGCAACCTAAAAGTACGCCAACAGGCCGTATCGGGAATCCTCGCACACATTATATCCGGATGTCTGGGAGTCACATTGGCTTTCTATGGATTTTCATATTGGGGCATTGCGACCCAAAGCCTTACCTATCTCATAGTGGTTACCATTTGTTCATGGTATTTTTCCTCATGGCGTCCTACTTTACATATCAATTTCAGCCCGCTGAAACCCCTGTTCTCATTTAGTAGCAAGATTCTAATAACCAATATAGCCAACCAGATAAACAATAATATCTTATCGGTGATATTAGGTAAGTTTTTTAGTTCTCAGTCGGTAGGAAACTACAATCAGGCAAATAAATGGAATGCAACAGGACATCAGTTCATTACCGGTATGCTAAACAGTGTTGCACAGCCCATATTTGTCAAAGTACGTGACGACCGGGAACGCGAATTGCGGGTATTTCGAAAAATTCTTCGTTTTACAGCATTCATTGCCTTCCCGGCCATGTTCGGCTTGTCGACCGTTACCCGAGAACTGATCCTCATCACGGTAGGAGAAAAATGGATCGGAAGCATCTCACTGATGCAACTTTTATGCATTGGAGGAGCTTTTATTCCGATCAGCACATTGTTTTCCAACCTTATTATCAGCCAAGGGAAATCGAATATATACATGTGGAATATCATATCACAAGTGGTACTGCAACTGATAACTGTTTTAAGTATTATCATGATGAAAGGCAGTATACAACAAATGGTGATAGTTTATGTCTGCATCAACATCCTATGGCTGTTCATCTGGCGGATTTATGCCCATCGGTTCATCGGCCTCAAGTTTCGCATGCTACTGTCCGATTTGCTTCCTTTCATGCTGCCGGCCCTCGTAGCCTGTTTCATCGGAGGAATAGTGGCATCCTTCACAGGAGGTCCTCTCGCACTGACATTTATCATTAAGATTGCGGTAGCAGCCATCTGCTATCTGGGAATCATGCAACTGAGCAATGCTGAAATTATGCATGAGTGTATGAATTACTTACTAAAGAAGAAAGTATCATGAACGGTAAATTGTATATTGTAAGTGCTCCCCGATTCATCTTCGACGGGCTGACCTCCGACAAGCAACAACGAATCGTATATCTTCCCGATTTTTTGAGCTTTCCCAAGACTCGTATCAAACAACTGACACGAGCCTTACTCGTGGGACGTATCCGTCTGCCCAAAACGATTTTATATACCTGGTTTGAAAAGACATACCTGGATAAAATGCTTCAGGCCAAAGCCGGAGATGCCATCCTGATATACGAAGGATGTAATGTGAATGTACTGAAGGCGATCCGTTCTTTACTGCCTGCCGGAGTGAGATGTTATATTTATTATTGCAATCCGATTCATACGACATTCAAAAATCCATCGAAAGATTTAAAAGCCATCCGGCAATTGGGATACGAACTCAGCACATTCGATCCCCAAGATGCCGAACAATACGACATAACGTTTACGAACCAGTATTTCAGATACCCTTCTGAAAAGCTACCGGAGCAGGTGACCTCCGACTGTTTCTTCTGCGGACTGGCAAAAAACCGAATGGAAGAACTACAGACCCTGAAGGAATTGCTGGAAAATAAAGGACTAAAATGTAATTTTATCATACCCAATACCGCCAAGGAAGGCATTTCTTATCCGGAGTATCTCCGACAACTCTCCTTGTCTCGATGTGTCATAGATATCAATCAAGCCAATCAGGTGGGACTGACGAGGCGCCCGGTGGAAGCCTTATTTTATAACAAGAAACTGATAACGAATAACACGGATATTCGCCGGTATGACTTCTACAATCCGAAAAATATTTTTATTTTTGGAGAAGATTCCCTTGAAGGCATCAAAGAGTTTGTCGAAAGTCCTGTCACCGAAGTTCCGGAACAAATAAGGCAACGATACGATATCAACACATGGATTGAACACTATTTACCCTGAAAAGACCATGCAGACACCCGTCAATTACATAACAACCTGGTTCTATAAAGAATCGAAAGAGGAAGCCAGTTTCTATCCTCAGCTGGGACAGAAAGGAAACTCTTCGCTTGTACATTCCATTTACATGCAGATACAAGTGCCTTTCTTCGTAACGTTCAAGTATTATAATCCGGAAGCAAAATTTATTTTCTTTACGAATCTGACAAAAGAAGATTTGCCCGATTACCTTACTCGGTTGTTCTGTAAACTGGACGTAGAGGTAATTACGTTACCCTATACGTGCAAGCCTCCCAAAGACTGGTACCCGGCATGGCAAAATCAGTTCTATCTGTACGATATCTTAAAGTATATGGACACCCGTATGCAAGAAAATGACACCTTACTGATCAGCGATGCCGACTGTCTGTGCCATACCTCTCTCGAGACCTTGTTTGAGGCTGTCCGCAAGGACGGTAGTGCTCTCTATGAATTCATTACCGACAGACAATATTCCATCAACGGAATTACGCTTCCCCAAATGGAAGAAGTGTACCGAGCCTGTTACGGAAAAGAGGTAAAAGGTTCCATGACTTACTACGGAGGTGAATTTGTAGCCTTACGAAAAGATGTAATCAGTAAAATCAATACTGCATTTCCGGAGCTGTGGACTTTCAACCTGGAGTATGAGAAGCAGCATCCATTCAAGTTAAATGAGGAAGCCCATTTACTGAGTCTGCTTGCCGAACATTTACAAATACGCAATACGACAGCCAACCGATACGTGAAGCGCATGTGGACTACCCCTCATTTCAACAATGTGCAACCGGGAGATGAAAACTATCCGGTATGGCACTTACCGTATGAAAAGAAGCGCGGGTTGTATTATTTATACAGGTTGATCGAAAAGAATGGAGGAGAAATAGCCGACGAAACCGATTTCTGGAAAAAGGCTGGAAAATATACGGGTATTCCTCATATCAGCCTGCACAAGAGAGTGAAAGACCGCCTCACTACCTTGTGGATGAAATTGAAATAATTGCTCACGACAAACAACTGGTATGATGAAAATCTTGACAATCATTGTTTCATATAATTTCGAAAAGTGGATAAGCCGATGCCTGAATAGTCTGAAAGCCTCATCCCATTCCACGGATATCCTCGTGATAGACAACTGTTCGAAGGACCGGACTGTAGACATCATCCAAAAAGAATATCCTCAGGTCCGACTGATTGCGAACAACGCGAATTTGGGATTTGGCAGAGCTAATAACATCGGTATGCAGATAGCCCTGAAAGAAGGCTATGATGCTGTCTTTCTGCTGAATCAGGATGCCTGGATAGGGAATGATACACTGGCTTTGCTTGCCGCTCAAGCTGTGCGCCATCCGGAATTCGGTATTCTTTCTCCCGTACATTTAAATGGAAGCGGGAAAGAACTCGACAAGGGATTTGCATCCTATGCCCACCTTGCAGGTATCAAAGATCTACCCGACGGACAGGAACCGATAGTTTGTCCGTTTATCAATGCGGCTTTTTGGTTTATTCCAGTCAGTACGTTGCGTAAGGTAGGAGGATTTTCTCCTCTATTTTATCACTATGGCGAAGATAAAGATTACGTCAACCGTCTGCATTTCCACCAATATCAGATAGGTTATTTACCGACGGTATACGGCTGTCACGACCGCGAGTTCCGGAAAGTGTCGTTCGACGGATTCTGTCGGGCAGAACGTGTCTATCTGCTTTCCGAATACACCAACATCAATTATCGTTTCACCCAAGCGTTTGCCTATGGTATCTTGGCAGGAATCAAAAAACTGATTCTATCTCTCTCGAAAGGCAACCTCAAATATGCCAAGGGATATATCTCTATAGTTGCCACCTTACTTGCACAAAGTAAGGCGGTGATGCAAGTCCGTAAGCAAACCAAACAAAATTACGCCAGTTATCTTTAAACCATGACATACGCACCCATTCTGTTATTCGTCTACAACCGACCGGAACATACCCGTCAGGTTGTTTCTTCACTGCTTCGTAATCAGGAAGCAGCCGAAAGTCCGCTGTTTATTTACGCCGATCAAAGTAAAACTCCCGACAATAATGCTGCCGTACAGGAAGTACGCCGCTATATACACAGTATCAGCGGATTTAAGAGTATTACCATCATCGAACGTGAATCCAACTGGGGACTTGCCCGCAACATCATCGACGGCGTAACAACGCAAGTCAACGAATTTGGAAGAGTCATCGTACTGGAAGACGACCTGATAGTTGCTCCTTATTTCCTGAAGTTCATGAACGATGCGTTGGAAACTTATCAGGATGAACAGCGAGTCGGTCACATCCAAGCCTGCGACTTTACCAAGGATACCTCACTACCCGACACCTTCCTCATCAAATGGACGGGAAGCTGGGGATGGGGAACCTGGAAGCGTGCATGGAAATATTTTAATCCCGATGGAAAAGAACTGCTTGCCCAACTGGAAAAGCGCAAGCTCACACGATATTTCGACTTCAACGGTAACTATCCTTTTACCCGGATGTTACGCCGACAAATTGCAGGACAAAACAACTCATGGGCTATCCGCTGGAATGCCAGCCTGTTCCTTGCCGACATCTTATCGTTGAACGTGGGAAAATCGCTGATACAGAACACCGGATTCGACGGAAGTGGAACCAACTGTGGCGGAGGCGGTCTGTACGACTCTACCCTATGGCAGCAGCCTCTTCCCGTCAACCTTATTTCTCCCATAGAAGAGAACAAGGCAGCACGAAGAGTTTTCGAAAAATACTATCACCACACCAATTGTTTTTGGGCAAAAGCCATTCGCCGTATCAAGCGTACCCTGAAGGGAGATTTTGGCGCCTGATACAGACAAGAAAAAAGAAAATGAATTACCTTTGCACAAAATTCAGGAAGCAATGAGAGTATTAATCATCAATACTTCCGAGCGAATCGGAGGGGCGGCAATAGCGGCAAACCGCTTAATGGAAGCGCTGAAAGGACAAGGCATAAAGGCCAAGATGCTGGTACGCGACAAACAAACCGATCAGGTTACCGTAGTACCGCTGAAAAAGTCGTGGAGACACATCTGGCAATTCGTATGGGAACGTGTAGTGATCTGGAAAGCCAACCATTTCAAGAAACACAATCTCTTTGCCGTCGACATTGCCAATATGGGAACAGACATAACCTCTCTGCCGGAATTTCAGCAGGCCGATGTGATACATCTGCACTGGATCAATCAAGGAATGCTCTCCCTGAAGGACATACAGAAAATCATCGATTCAGGAAAACCAATCGTATGGACTATGCACGATATGTGGCCCATTACTGGTATCTGCCATCACGCACAAGACTGTACCAAGTATCAGACGCAATGTAATACATGCCCGTTGCTGTACAAAGGCTACAAGCACGACTTGTCGTATCGGGTTTTTCTGAAAAAACAAAAACTATACAAGAAGGCTAACATCACATTCGTTGCATGCAGCCGATGGCTCGAAGGACTGGCCAAGCACAGTGTGCTGGCACTGGGACATACCGTAACCAATATCCCGAATCCCATCAACACCAACCTGTTCCGTCCGCTGAACAAAACACAGGTGCGCAACAGTCTGAACCTGCCTACCGACAAGAAACTGCTTCTGTTCAGTTCCATGAAGATAACCGACCCGAAAAAGGGCATAGACTATCTGGTAGAAGCATGTAAACTCATCCAACAGCAGCATCCGGATTTTTGCAGTTCACTGGCAGTTGTGGTAGTAGGAAAAGAATCGCAGCAATATGCCGACCTCTTCCCCTTCCCTATCTACTGTCTGAATTATGTAGGCAATGAAAAAGAATTGGTAAACATTTATAATGCAGTCGATCTGTTTGTTACTCCATCGTTACAGGAGAATCTGCCGAATACCATTGTAGAAGCGATGTCATGCGGAGTACCGTGTGTAGGCTTCAACATCGGCGGTATTCCGCAAATGATCGATCATCTGCACAACGGCTACGTAGCACAATACAAATCGTCGGAAGATCTTGCCAACGGTATATGCTGGTCGCTGAACGAAGGAGACTACGCCAGCCTCAGCGAAGAAGCCCGCCGAAAAGCGGTAGAGACCTATTCCGAACAGAATGTTGCCATGAAATATATAAAGATTTATAATCACATCACAGGGGAAAATGCATAACATTACACATCTGCATCCAAAGTTTTCTATTATTACTGTAACCTATAATGCCGAAAACGTTCTGGAAGATACTATTCAGAGTGTTATTACCCAGACTTACAGAAACGTAGAATATATCATCGTAGACGGTAAGTCGACCGACAAGACGATGGAAATAGTCAACCGTTACAAGGATCACATCCACACCATCGTGAGTGAGCCTGATAAGGGCTTGTACGATGCCATGAACAAGGGGATGGCACTGGCAACGGGAGATTATGTCTGTTTCCTGAATGCCGGCGACGAACTTCATGAGGATGATACCCTGCAACTGATGGTACATTCGCTGGCTGGCGTCAACGAATTTCCGGATGTGATGTATGGAGAAACTGCCATCGTTGATGAAGAAGGACATTTCCTGCGGATGCGCCGCCTTTCTGCTCCCGAACAACTAACATGGAAAAGTTTCCGCGAAGGAATGCTGGTTTGTCATCAGGCCTTTTTTGCCCGCCGTGACAGACTGGTAAACTACGACCTGCATTACCGCTTTTCTGCCGATTTCGACTGGTGTATCCGTATCATGAAGCAGAGCAAGACGCTTCATAATACCCACCTCACCCTGATAGATTATCTGAACGAAGGAATGACAACCCGTAACCACAAGGCTTCGCTGAAAGAACGTTTCCGCATCATGTGCAAGCATTACGGATATTTTTCAACCATCTTGCGACACCTATGGTTTGCATTACGCCTGCTACTTCACAAATAATAACGCTATTTTATTGGATGGCCTGATAAAAGATGGTACATTGCGCGGCAGAAACCATCAATAAATAGAACAATGAAACAATTCGCTTTAACTTTGTTCTTCTTGTGTACAGCATGCACAGGAATGATCGCCCAGAAACATATTACGAGCCTCAGTCCGTCAATTTATATAAAAGGCATTGTAAAAGATGATATTGGAAGCATCAAGGCAGGCACTCCGTTCACACTCCAGCGTTTCGTAAAGCTGACCCAATATCAGCCAACGGATCCTAACTACCGGCAAGCAGTTCTGATTATCAACGGTCAGCAGCAAGGTGTCGCGCTGAACGACATGAACAGACTGGAATTTACTCCTACCGATCCGACAACTTTCTGGTTGTCGGAACAAATCAACTCCGGACTGATAACGTATTACGAGAGTAAAGGACTTCAGGAAACCATGAGAAAAGAAATGGAAAATGAAGCCAATACGTACCTCGACGAGCTGGAAAGAGCTAATATGATTTACGAGGATGCTGCCATGGAAGACTATGTACACTGCCTTATGCTGAGCATGATTCCCAAAGAATTCATCGCCGACCGATATGGAATGCCTTATGTACGTATCCTGAAATCTCCGAATCCAGACATTGTGATGTTGAGCAACAACTGTATGCTGGTTTCAAGCGGACTGCTTACGCTGCTCGATACGGAAGATGAGTTATTCAGCATGCTTGCCAGAGAAATGGCACACTATGTACTCGACCACGCCGTGATAACTGTCAATAAAAACATAAGTCGTGCCAACCGGGCTGCATTCTGGGGTGCCGTGGCCGATGTTGCTACCACAGCCATAGAAGCTGCACTTTACAATAAATTCGAAAATTACATTCCGGGAGCTGCCTTTACAACCAACGACATTGTGCAGGTACTGGTAAACTATGATATTTACAACCGGATGGGACTGAATTACTCCAAGCAACAGGAAAAAGAGGCGGACAATACTGCTATTCAGTTCATGCAGTTCATGAAAAAAGATCCGACTGCACTGGTTTCAGCCCAGAACAAGATTCTCCAGTATTACGAAGAGATAAAAGATAAAAGCGTACTGGAAAAATACGGTATATACAGCAGCTTGGAAGAGAGATTGGAGAAGTTGCAGAAAGACTATCCGCTGAAGGAAACAACCAAAGATCCTATCTATCTGAAACGTACCAGCGGCCTGGTAAGCTTTTCTGCATCCATGATGGAGTTCAACAGAGATTACATGCAGGCCATGAAGCTGGCTCAAAAGAACATCGATAACAAAATGGCTTGTGCCGACGATTATGTGGTTATGGCAAAATGTATCATGAAGCAGAGCAATACCGCAGAAAGCAATCGGGAAAGCAAGGAACTGCTGGAAAAAGCAGAATCTATGAGTGAATTTCCCGATGTGAATATCTCGAAACAGAAAATTCTTTTACTGCTCCGCGACAACAAGCAGAAGGATGCCGTAACCGAAGTCAACCAGTACATTAAGTTATTGAACGATATCCATCAAGCTCCTCACAGCGAGGACGACGAACAATGGCTTACCAAAGAATATCATTGGGCAAATACCCTGCTGAAACAGTTGTATATCCTATAGCCGATCCCTAAAAGAAACCTTCAGAGAGGAAACAGAAAATTCGTTATATAATAAGAAAACGTCAGGACATCTCATTCAAAATGTCCTGACGTTTTCTTATTTTTTGTACAAAAGTTTTTTTCTTTTGTACAAATTCTTTCGAAAGATTGCAACGGATTTTTCCGAATCTTCCTTATGCTTCTTTGCGCTTACGCAGTTGCAATACGATGGCCACGATAGCTACCACTGCCAGTATACCCAATGCGGCAAAAGCAATGGCTTCGGTTACATGCAGCGATCTCGGATCGAAAACAAAACGTACCGTATGCTTTCCTGCCGGAACATTCATCGCACGGAGAATGTAGTCGGCACGTCCGTGAACAGTTTCTTTTCCGTCAACGTATGACTCCCATCCCGGATAATAGATTTCAGAGAATACGACCACTCCACCCTTCTGTGAGTTAACCTCATAAATCAGTTCATTAGGCTCGTAACTCTTCAGCACGACGGTACTCAGACTATCTTTTCCAGCACCCGAATCTTTCACTTCGTCAGCAAAGCGCTTGTCCACGACAGCTACCTTTGCCGGATCGATATGATGGATAGCCTCTATCTCCTCATTCGCATTGTTCACATACTGTACCTTATCTACAAACCAGGCATTGCCCAACGCATACGGATTGTAAATAGGAACGGTAGAACCTCCTTGAAGAGGGAAGATGAAGTAACGAGTATTCAGCATATTCAATACAGAGAAATGAGAAGGATCGACCTGTGTCATATCGCCACCTACAGCAGGAAGCTCCTTAAACAGATTACCCATTTCACCTTGTATATGTTCTTCTATCATTTCCTGATAACGGCGCAATTTGGCAGCGTGATAACCTCCGATGCTCTTGTGCCAGTACGAAGTCTCGTTTTCATTGAAAGTATTGCTTGCCAGATTCAGTACACGATAGTCGAGTGTCTTATCCTCCAAAATCTTCTTATCCGTTTCCGAAGGCTTCAGAAAAGGCTGCATCTCGGTACCTTTTGCCACGAACTGCCCGTCGTACAGATAACGCTTGTTCACGCTCCACATATCTACCAGACACAATACAGCCAAAGCCGCTACCAGAAAACCTGCTTTCAGCTTTCCGGCGCAATATGCCCACAGCAAGGCTACACCGATGATGATGATAAAGAAGCTTCTCCATGCATCCGATGTAAAGATCGCTACGCGTATCTCTTCCAGATTCATCAGTATAGGAGCAAGCTGCTCGGCCGGGATAGCGTTTTGCAAAGCGCTCATCTCCATGCTCGAAACATAGGTCGGGAAAAACACCCGCGGAGCAATGGCAAACAACAACGACAGTCCGCCTGTCAGTCCCAGACTGATATAGAAAGCTTTTGCCTTTTCCTTTAACAGCGAAGGACGGTCAATCACTTCCTTCAATGCCATGATAGCCAGCAATGGAATCGTAAATTCGGCAATGACAAGAATAGACGATACCGCACGGAACTTATTGTACATTGGAATATAATCGATAAAGAAATCGGTCAGTCCCATGAAGTTCTTTCCCCACGACAGTAAAATAGAAAACAGCGTGCCGCCCAGCAAAGCCCATTTCATCGGACCTTTTACGATAAAGCAGCCCAAAATGAACAGGAACATCACGAAAGCTCCCACATATACCGGTCCCGATGTACCCGGCTGTTCGCCCCAGTACTGACCAATCTGGCTGTACAGTCCCATGTAAGTCGGGTCGGCTTTCTTCATTGCCGTTTCGTTCTGTGAAAGAGGAACAGAAGCTCCACCCTTTACGTTAGGCACAAGCAACGAGAATGTTTCCCCGATGCCATAACTCCACTGAGTAATATAGTCACGTTCCAGTCCGCTTCCCGTCTGATTAGCCGAGTGTTCTTTTACCAGTTCACTCTTTCCACGCATACTCTCTTTACTATACTGATACGTATGGTAGATATTCGACAAGTTAATGCATATACCCAAGATACCTGCAACCACAAGTACTCCGGTCGATTTCAGGAACTGCGGGAAACGCTTTTCCTTCCATGCAGAAACTCCATAAGCTATGGCGATAAACAACATGACAAAGAGGAAATAATACGTCATCTGCATGTGGTTCGACACAATTTGCAGTGCCACGAACAAAGCAGTCACCAAACCACCCCACAAATACTTACCTCGATATATCAAGACCATACCTGCTATGGTAGGCGGTATGTAAGCAAGTGTCACAAACTTCCAGATATGTCCGGCAGCAATGATGATAAAGAAGTAGGAAGAAAAAGCCCAGATAATTGCTCCCAAGGCAGACAACCAGACTTTAAAATCGAATGCGCGCAGCAAGATGTAGAAGCCCAGCAGCATGATAAAGATGTATCCGGCATAAGTAGGGAGAAACAGCCGGTAGATTTCCTGAACAAAATTCAGTGTACGGCTCGATTCATATCCCGGAGCCAGCTGATAAGTCGGCATTCCACTGAACAACGAGTTTGTCCATCGGGTAGCTTTGCCATGCTTTTCGTAATATTCCTGATGTTCTCTTCCGGCTCCGATACCTGCTACAGCATCGTGCTGTGCCAGGATACGTCCTTCTGTAATGGCCGGAAAGAAATAAGCGACCGATATTATTGCAAAGAGCACAATCGCCACAATATCAGGGAGAAGTTTCTTTAATTGATTCATACAGAAATAGTTTATTAATTAATGTTTTCAGACAGCAAAGATAACACAATAGTCCATGAAAAATAGTAACTTTGTCAGCGAAAATCATAAAATAATATGAAAATAGGAATCATAACCGCCATGTCTTCAGAGCAGAAGCAGCTGGCTAACCAACTGAGAGAAAAAACAGAATGTACCAAAGGTCCTTTCAGCTACATCGAAGGAACCATCAAGAACAATACCATTATACTGATGCAATGCGGTATAGGCAAGGTGAATGCGGCTGCCGGAGCAGTAGAGCTGATCCGCAATTTTGAGCCCGACTGCATTATCAGTACGGGAGTAGCCGGAGGTATCGATACCTGCCTGAAAGTAATGGATGTGGTAGTAAGCCGACAAATCGTGTACCACGACGTATGGTGCGGCGAAGGAAATGCATACGGACAAATTCAGGGACTCCCTACTTTCTTCAACGGCGACGAAACGCTTTACAACTGTGCCATGTCGCTCGATACGGAAACAGCGATCCACGGCGGACTGATTTGCAGCGGCGACAAGTTCATTACCGACCGCAGCGAACTGGATACCATTAAGGGTAACTTCCCCGAAGGTCTTGCCGTCGACATGGAATCGGCAGCCATAGCTCAGGTTTGTTACTTGTATAAAGTTCCGTTTATCAGTTTCCGCATCATCAGCGATACACCGGGAGCAGACAAGCATTTCGAACAATACCAGAATTTCTGGGGAGAAATGGCCGACCGTTCCTTCCACGTTACAGAAACATTCTTAAAGGCTTTGCCAAACAAATTATAATTAAATCAAGAGGATTATGAAAAAAATACCAAGTTTTACCGTCGACCATATCCGTCTGTTACGTGGTATTTATGTATCACGCAAAGACACTGTAGGAAACGAAATCGTCACAACCTTCGATATCCGCATGAAAGAGCCGAACCGGGAACCGTGCCTTAGCCCTTCGGCTATCCACACCATGGAGCACCTGGCTGCTACCTTCCTGCGCAACCATCCGGTATGGGCCGATAAAATCATCTACTGGGGCCCTATGGGCTGCCTTACCGGCAATTATCTGGTTGTAAAAGGTGATCTCGAATCGAAAGATATCCTTCCACTGATGCAGGAAACCTTCCGCTTCATTGCCGATTTTGAGGGCGATGTACCCGGAGCCAGCGCAAAAGACTGTGGCAACTACCTGATGATGAATCTTCCGATGGCACGTTGGGAAGCAGCCAAATACCTGCACGAAGTATTGGAAAACATCACCGAAGCACAACTTCAGTATCCGGAATAAACCGGATACGAATCCTATAAAAACAAATCGAGCCGCCCTTTCTTCAAGAGGCGGCTCGATTTGTTTTCTGTTGCAGCAAGTAACGGATTACTTACGCAGACCGAGTTCCTTAACGATAGCACGGTATCTCTCGATATCGCGGTTCTTCAGGTAAGTCAGCAAAGAACGACGCTTACCTACCAGTGTTGTCAGAGCTCTTTCAGTGCTATAATCTTTTCTGTTGAGCTTCATGTGCTCAGTCAGGTGAGAAATACGGTATGAAAACAATGCAATCTGTGCTTCAGGTGAGCCAGTATCAGTGTTAGACTTTCCGTACTTTCCAAAGATTTCTTGTTTTTTAGCTGCGTCTAAATACATAATTTTGACTGTTTAAAATATATAAATTTTGATTTTGCGGTGCAAAGGTAAAGATAATCTTCCATATAACAATGAGTTAAGCGAAAAAATATTGATAATCGCCCCGAAATATATTCCTGCGCCTGTCATCTGCACACGAAATTCATCGACAAAGATTTCAAGTATCACGTTTTCAACACCGACCAGTAGAGCCCGGCTGCATCATAATCTGGCAACTTTATTCACCCAAAATCAAGATTTTCACTACAAATATCAAAGAAAAATCGTAACTTTGCACTCCAAATAATATTTCTATTAGGTATAGTATGCAAGATATCAGAAACATTGCCATTATTGCCCACGTAGACCACGGAAAAACTACATTGGTGGACAAGATGATGCTGGCGGGACACTTATTCCGCAATGACCAAACCAATGGCGAATTGGTGCTGGATAACAATGATCTGGAACGTGAAAGAGGTATAACTATCCTTTCGAAGAACGTTTCCATCAATTACAAGGGTACAAAAATCAATATTATCGATACTCCGGGACACGCCGACTTCGGTGGAGAAGTAGAACGTGTTTTGAACATGGCAGACGGATGTATCCTGTTGGTCGACGCGTTCGAAGGCCCGATGCCGCAGACACGTTTCGTATTGCAAAAAGCTTTGCAAATCGGTTTGAAGCCGATCGTGGTTGTCAATAAGGTAGATAAACCTAACTGCCGTCCGGAAGAGGTTTACGAAATGGTATTCGACCTGATGTTCAGCTTGAACGCTACCGAAGACCAGCTCGACTTCCCGGTTCTTTACGGTTCTGCCAAGAACAACTGGATGGGTGAAGACTGGAAAACCCCGACCGGCACCATCACTCCGCTGCTGGATGCCATCGTGAAATACATTCCGGCTCCGAAACAGCTGGAAGGAACTCCGCAGATGCTGATTACATCACTCGACTATTCTTCATATACAGGCCGTATCGCCGTAGGCCGTGTACACCGCGGAACTATCAGCGAAGGCATGAACATTACACTTGCCAAACGCGACGGTACGATGGTTAAATCAAAGATCAAGGAAGTACATACTTTCGAAGGTCTGGGACGTAAGAAAGTACAGTCTGTATCTTCAGGCGATATCTGTGCCATTGTAGGTGTGGAAGGCTTCGAAATCGGTGATACTATCTGCGATTTCGATAATCCGGAACCGCTGCCTCCTATCGCTATCGACGAACCGACCATGAGTATGTTGTTCACCATCAACGATTCTCCGTTCTTCGGCAAGGAAGGTAAGTACGTAACTTCTCGTCACATCCACGACCGTCTGATGAAAGAGCTCGACAAGAACCTGGCATTGCGTGTGCGCAAGACAGAAAACGAAGATGGTAAATGGATCGTTTCCGGACGTGGTGTGTTGCACTTGTCTGTCCTGATCGAAACCATGCGTCGTGAAGGTTACGAACTTCAGGTAGGACAGCCTCAGGTTATCTTCAAGGAAATAGACGGCGTAAAATGTGAACCGATTGAAGAGTTGACCATCAGCGTACCCGAAGAATTTGCCAGCAAGATGATCGATATGGTTACCCGCCGTAAGGGTGAAATGGTTTCTATGGAAACTCAGGGCGACCGTGTAAACATCGAATTCGATATGCCTTCACGTGGTATCATCGGTCTGCGTACCAACGTACTGACAGCTTCACAGGGAGAAGCTATCATGGCTCACCGTTTCAAAGAATACCAGCCATACAAGGGTGATATTCCTCGTCGTACAAACGGTTCTATGATTGCTATGGAAAGCGGAACAGCATTTGCTTATGCCATCGATAAACTGCAAGACCGTGGTAAGTTCTTTATCTATCCTCAGGACGAAGTATATGCCGGTCAGGTAGTAGGAGAACATGTTCACGAAAACGACCTAGTTGTCAATGTAACCAAATCGAAGAAACTGACTAACATGCGTGCTTCCGGATCGGACGATAAGGCTCGTATTATTCCTCCGGTTATCTTCTCACTGGAAGAAGCTTTGGAATATATCAAGGAAGACGAATATGTAGAAGTAACTCCGAAGAGCATGCGTATGCGTAAAATCATTCTGGACGAAACAGAACGTAAGCGTGCAAACAAGAACCAATAAAACAATCATCTATACAAACTAAAAACAGGAAAGGGCAAGCTCAGCTTGCCCTTTCCTGTTTTCGTATATTCTCTTCACGCCCATACCGGACGCAACATTACCCGGAATACAGGAATCATTTCCTGTAAACCAGATTGTTTGTATTCATGCGCTGCATATACTGCTGGATAAACGATTTCAGTTGCGTTTCCATTGCCCGAAGTGTATCCTGAGGCATAGTATCCTTCACATCATCTTTCAGCAGGCGGTCGGTACGGTAACGGTAAGCCTTCAATACTTTCTCACCATCAAACTGAATCATGTAATTTCCTTTCACAAACTGATAAACATTCGTACCCATCACATTATTTACCGAGAACTTATCAGCTGCCGGAGTATGAAGAGCATCCTGTCCGAAACCTACATACGGACGGTCGTAACCCAACAGTCCCAATACGGTAGGCATGATATCAATCTGTTCTACAATCTTATCTTCCATTCCACGAAGTTCCGGCATACCGGGAGCATAAAACAAAATAGGTACACTATACAGTCCCAAGTCGGTCAGATACTCAGGATATGTACCAAAGCTGGTATGATCGGCAGTGATTACAAACAGTGTATTCTTGAACCACGGCTGATGCGAAGCCTTCTCAAAAAAGAGCTGCAAGGCATGATCTGTGTAACCGATACAACGCTGAAGCGGAGTAGGTCCGTCGGGGAACTTACCTTCATAACGTGCCGGTATTGCAAACGGATGATGGGAACTTGCCGTAAACACGGAAGTAACAAACGGCTGTTTGAATTCCGTCATCTTGTCACAATAGTATTGCAAGAACTCTTCGTCCCAGATAGCCCATGTACCATCGAAATCCTCATCCCCGTGATAACGCGGATCTTCATTGTACTCCGTACGTCCGAAATAATCGGTAAAACCAGCTGAACGGGCAAACGCCTGGAAGCCCATCGAACCATTCATGGCTCCATGAAAGAAAGCCGAATAATATCCTTTATTCTTGGTCAGCTCACCGGCTATACTGGACACATCGTTCAGCGAAGCCGGAGTAAGGAAGAACGGCTCAACAAAACTCGGTATAGACGACAAGACCGAAGGCATTCCCTCAATACTCTTTCGCCCGTTAGCATATGTATATGTAAAACTCAAGCTCTTTGTCAACAGCGAATCGATAAACGGCGTATACCCTTTGTACTTTCCATTATCCAGATCACGGTTCAGACTGCCCACAAATTCCTTAGTAAAGCTCTCCCAGATGATTACAACCACATTCATTGGTTTGAACTGTACCGAATCGGCAGGAACATGCACCGGAGAATATACGGCAATCGCTTCACTGTCCGGCATATAATTGGGTACAACAAACGGTTTTTTGTCTAATGTACGGAAAATAGAAAACGGTGTGTTCAAGACTACTCCTGCATCCAGCGGACGGTCTACGTACTGATTAGCATTACTGATTGTAATCGGGCGCGTAGCAGTTGTCATACCTCCACGCATCCCAAATACCGTAAACGGTATGGCAATCAGTAAGGTAACCGTCTGCAACACATAATACTGCCATTTACTATATACCGGAATATTCCGCGGTGCCCGATACAGCTTATAGATACCATAACAGAAAACGACAGCCAAAATCACCAGATACCAGTGCGAAATAAACTCATCCATGAAAATAGAAGCCAAGTTACCTCCGCCTTCATGTCCAAATTCCTGAAAAACACTCATCGTAGTGCGTCGTCCGGAAAAACGGAAATACACACAATCCACCAGATTCGATATCAGGAAAAAGCCGTTGACCACCGTAAAAATCCAGCGGACAACCTTATAGAAAGTAGCATTTTCTTTCCAATGGAACGGCAACAGAAACAACAATATAAACAAGGCATTACTATACAGAATAGCCGTCGTATCGAAGATAATACCCGCCCCGAACATATTCAGCGCATATTTCCACGTCAGATTCTCACTGAACAGACGGAAGTTCTCGAGCAAAAAGGTCAGACGACAGAGCGAATAACACACATAGATAATGAGCAAATTCCATATCAGGGAAAGCACATTCGAAAACAATTCTTTTTTCATTGCCAATGTTTTTGGAAGTTAAGAACGGCAAAGTTAACGATTATTTTCTAAACCTGCCTAAGACCTTATTTTAAAATAACTTTTCGGCAAAACAGAACACAAAATAAGAAACTTCAAACACCTTTCCTTATATTTGCAACTGAAAACCAATCTATCACAACATGAAAAAGAAAACTATCATCCGACTTAGCGTCACACTGATTGCCATCGTGGCACTCGGATTGTGGATTAATTCACGCTGGAGCGCATGGTTCCACAACGAAGAAGAACTTCCTTACGCACCACTGTCAGAGCCCGGGAGGGTACTGCTGACCTTCGGCGATGAAAATGGGCTGTCACGCAACATCAGCTGGCAATACGACTCCATAGTCGTACCGTCACACGTCGACCTAGTAGATACCCTTTTTCCCAAAGATACCATACAGATTGAAGCACAGGGAGAAACCTTCCGTTCGCGCAGTGGAATAGCAGCATACTATGTTGCCAAGCTACGTTCCCTGCACCCCGACCGTTATTATACCTATCGGGTTTGCAATGAAGACAAGGCATCACCCTGGTATAGCTTCCGCACATACAATCAGTCCCCCCGAAAAGACTATTCATTTATGTATGTAGGTGATGTACAAGACAGCATCCATGGAAAAGCCAACGACTTCTTCCGCGAAGCTCTGCGCCGCCATCCCGATACCGAATTCCTTGTCTTTGGGGGTGACCTGACCGAGCGTCCGACTGAACAACGCTGGGAAGAAACATATCGCGGGCTGGATTCCATCGGACAACGCTATCCCGTCATTACGGTTACCGGAAATCATGAATACCTGAAATACATCATTCGCAAGCTGGAACGCCGCTTCTCACTGGTATTCTCTTACTACCTCGACTCAATGGTTGGAGAGAATCAAGTATATACCCTGAAATACAACGACATGCAAATCTTCTGCCTCGACAGCAATCGCGAGTTTTTCTATCTGTGGACTCAGAAGAAATGGCTGGAAGAACAGCTCAAGAAAAGCGATGCACGATGGAAAATCGTCGTGCTCCATCATCCGCTGTACTCCATCAAAGGAAGCATGAACAACCTGTTCCAGCGCACCATGTTCAACCCGCTGGTAGAGAAATATGGTGTCGACCTCGTACTGCAAGGACATGAACACGCTTATGCCCGTATGACTAGCCATGGAGAAAACGGAGAGCCTCAGCCCCCTGTTTATACCGTCAGCCACTGCTCACCCAAGAACTATCTCATCGAGTTCGACAAACGATTTGACAAGTTCGGTACGGGCAGCCGTTATTACCAGCAGATCCATGTGCATGGCGATACCCTTACCATGAACGCCTACGATGCCACCACCAACGATTTATACGATGCTGTCGATTTAATAAAAGATAAAGACGGAAAAGTCCGACTGGAAGACCGTGGAAAAGAAATCCCCGAAGCTCTGATATTCCATTCCAACGGCAGCAAGAAAGAAGAAGCTTTTCAGAAACGAATCGATGAATATAAACAGCGGAAAGGAATCCGATAACTAAGAAAAGTCGCATCAAACTCATATAGAGAGTAATGATGCGACTTTTTTGTATCTCAATAGCGGAGGAAAGTCCTCTTATCTGCCCAACAAATAAAACTTCACGGCATTGCAGAAATGCTTGAACGAACGTTCCAACTTTCTACCGAACTTATGGTCGCGCCAGCTTCCATACACCCGATGCTCCCCAAACGCATCCGGACTATGCTTGAAACGGCTTCTGGGTGACAGCCAATGCGTAGGATAAATATCAATACCCTTCAGATGCTGTTCTTCTTCCTTGCAGACATATCCCCTACGCTCCGCAATATTCCGCATGATATACGGCGAAACCGTCTGATCCAGCGAACCGTCGGGACGAATAAAATCACGCGTCTGGTAATATTCAAAGACCTCCTTACAGAAATCATTTCCCTTTGAACCGATAAAGAAGGCAGCCTGAATACCATAATCAGTCTCTCCTTCCTCCCACCGTTCATTGAATGTAGCACATCCGGTTTCAGGAATAAACCGATCGAAACGCTTACGCAGATAAATATCACTGTCCATATACACACCGCCCTCTTTATATACGGCATAAAAACGGACAACATCTGCTGCAAACGCCCATTTTCTAACCGACAACGCCTGGTCTATATACTTACAACCGATAGCTTTTGCATCCTCGTACGTCCAGACACGCACTGTATAATCGGGAAGCACACGCTTCCAGCTTGCAAGACAAATCTTAATTTCCAATGGATAAGGATCCTTGCTGAACCAGCACAAATGAATAATTTTCGGGGGCATGATATTACGATTTTTTAGTGTTCCACGACATTTTCAACCATTCTTCTTTCGTCCGCTTCCACCGGTTATGACTCCATAACCAATAAGCCGGAGCTTCCTTTATCTGCTGCTCCAGATGCTCCGAGTACATATCCGTCAGCCGATATTCAGGTAACTCGGCAGGATGCAAGGTCAGCAGTTCAAAAGACGCATGATAATACCCACGTTTTACTCTGGTAACCTTCAGATAATAAACAGCCGCATCCAACCGACGACCGATACGTTCCGTACCCTGAAAGAAAGCTGTATCCCGATGCAGGAATGTGGTCCAGTGATCCATCCCCTCCCATCCCGGAGCCTGATCAGAAATAAAGCCTATCATCACCTTCTTCTCTTCCCGACTGAGCGTCACCAGCCGGCGCAACGTTTCCTTCATCGGAATTGACTCACCACCAAACTGTCCGCGAAGTCGGAGAAACAACTTATCGAAAGCTTTATTATACAGAGGATGATAAATCTGTCCACAATGTATCTCTGGAAACCAGTATTGCAAGGAAGCCACATACTCCCAGTTACAATAATGACCCAAATAAAGAAAGCAGCATTTTTTATTTTCCCTTCCCAATGTTTCCCGCACCTCATCCAGTCCGCTAAAAGTCATACGCTTCATCATCTGCTTTTTCGACATGGAAAACAATTTGATGGTTTCTACCACATAATCGCAGAAAAAATGATAGAACTCCTTTTCTATCTTCAGAATCTCCTTTTCACTTTTTCCCGGAAACGAACCGGCAATGTTGCGGTGTACAATATCCCGGCGATATTTCAAGCCATAGAATAACGGTACAAACAGCAGGTTGGATATGAAATAGAGTACCCTCAATGGCAGCAAAGAGAGCAGATACCAGAAGAAAAAAACCAGATAATATATGAATTTCATTGAATTGCCATGTTTCAGTTAAATTGCAAATTTATAAAATAATATGCAAAAGCCCCCTCTTTGTATCAAAGAAAACAATAAATTACACTATCTTTGTGCACTATATTATAACAGAAGTATTTCCTGCATGAAAGAATTTTTCCAAATGATGCGGCGGTTTATCTCGCCCTACAAGAAATATGTTATCGGCGCAGTAGGTCTAAACCTGTTGTCCGCGGTATTCAATGTCTTCTCTTTTTCACTTCTCATCCCGATACTGAACATCCTGTTCAAGACCGGCGATTCAGAAAAAGTATATCATTTCATGGAATGGGGAAGCGGCGAACTGAAAGACGTTGCCGTAAACAATTTCTACTATTACGTATCCCAACTGATAGACAAGTTCGGTCCTTCTACTACACTGCTGTGGCTGGGACTCTTCCTTGCAGGAATGACATTGCTGAAAACCGCATGCTATTTCGGTTCTACAGCCATCATGATTCCACTTCGTACCGGTGTAGTGCGTGATATCCGTATCATGGTTTATTCAAAGGTAATGTACCTGCCGCTCAGTTTCTTGTCGGACGAACGAAAAGGTGACATCATTGCCCGCATGAGTGGCGACGTAGGTGAAATAGAAAACTCCATCACCAGTTCACTCGATATGTTGCTGAAAAACCCGATTCTTATCATTTCTTATTTTGCAACTCTGATCGTAACCAGCTGGCAACTCACCCTGTTTACCATCATTGTACTACCGGGAATGGGATGGATCATGGGACGCGTAGGACGACAACTGAAACGTCAGTCACTCGATGCTCAGAACAAATGGAGTGAAACCATGTCGCAGCTGGAAGAAACACTGGGTGGTATGCGTATTATCAAGGCATTTATCGCTGAAGATAAAATGATAAACCGCTTTGTAAAATGCAGCAACGAATTCCGTAATGCGACCAACCGAGTAGCCATGCGCCAGAGCCTTGCCCACCCTATGAGTGAGTTTCTGGGAACCGTACTCATCGTACTTGTACTTTGGTTCGGTGGTTCATTGATTCTAAGTGCTAACTCTACCATCAACGCTTCCACCTTCATTTTCTATATGGTAATACTTTACAGCATCATCAATCCGCTGAAAGATTTCTCCAAGGCAAGTTACAACATCCCGAAAGGGCTCGCCTCAATGGAACGTGTGGACAAGATTCTGAAGGCTCCCAACAACATCGTAGAACGTCCTGATGCCGAACACATCACCGAAATGAAAGAAGGACTGGAGTTCCACAACATTTCGTTCAGCTACGGTACCCATGAAGTGCTTCATAACGTCAGCCTGAAAGTACGCAAAGGTCAAACTATCGCCTTGGTAGGACAGAGTGGTTCAGGAAAATCGACACTGGTCGATCTGGTTCCTCGCTTCCATGATGTACAAGAAGGTGAAATTTTGATTGACGGAAAGAACATTAAAGATCTGGTGGTAAAAGATCTCCGCGGACTGATCGGTAATGTAAACCAGGAAGCCATCTTGTTCAACGACAGCTTCTTCAACAACATTGCCTTTGGTGTAGACAATGCCACCATGGAACAAGTCGTTGCCGCTGCCAAGATAGCCAATGCACACGATTTCATTATGGAAACAGAAAAAGGTTACGATACCAACATTGGTGACCGTGGCTGCCGCTTGTCAGGAGGACAGCGCCAGCGTATCTCGATAGCCCGTGCTATTCTGAAGAATCCAGCCATCTTAATTCTGGACGAAGCGACTTCTGCTCTCGATACGGAAAGCGAACGTCTGGTACAGGAAGCACTGGAACGCCTGATGAAGACCCGTACTACTATTGCTATCGCACATCGCCTGTCGACTATCAAAAATGCCGATTGCATCTATGTACTTTACGAAGGTCGTATAGTAGAGAGCGGTAAACACGAAGAACTGCTTCAGAAAAACGGCTATTACAAACGCTTAAACGATATGCAGGCTCTGTAAATTCTTACCATATCAAACGCATAATATTACAAAAGGTCTTGTACTATTTTTCTTTAGCACAAGATCTTTTATTTTCTCTTCGGCCGCTTTCTCAATTATTTTTTGTACAAAAGTTTTTGGGATTTGTACAAAAAATAAAAGGACAAGCAGTTTTTTTAAAAAAAGAACATTTTACATATAAAAAGAGAACTATATACTATAACATATATAAATACAAAGATTTTAAAGATATAGAATTGTATGTATTTACTAAATATCTTAACTTTGTATTTTAAACCTTCTCGATAAATATCCTAATAAAAAATCATTTTAATATGGACATATCAAAGGAAAGAGAGAATAAAAAAATAGCCATTATCATTCCAGCTTTCAAACCTGATTTTTTACAACAAACATTAGAATCTATTAGTTCACAGACTTGTAAAAATTTCAGAGTATACATTGGAGACGATAATAGTCCTCATAATTTACAAAGAATTGTTTCCCCATACATTAGTCAATTAGATATTATCTATCACAAATTTGAAGATAATATGGGAAAACAGGATCTTACTAGTCATTGGGATAGATGTATCAAACTCTCTCATGAACCTATTATATGGCTATTCTCTGACGATGATATAATGCCTAAAGATGGGATAGTTCGTATTATGGAAGCACTTGCTATTTATGGAGAAAATAAGATACTATTTCGCTTCCCACTTAACGTAATAGATGAAAATAATAATATAACAACATTAGGAAGAGGAGGATCTGATACAACAGCAGTAGCATTATCAGCAGAATTAAATGCATCAAGATGCTACATATATTCAGATGTTGATGGTATATATACAGCAGATCCAAGAAAAATACCTAATGCAGATAAACTAACGAAAATATCTTATGAAGAAATGTATTCATTATCAAGTGAAGGAGCAAAAGTACTTCATGATAGATGTGTAGAAATAGGAGAAAAATTTGATGTACCAATAATTACAGAATCAACATTTAATGATAAAAAAGGAACTTAAAAAATGATGCCCAGTGGTAAAATGTAGGACTTTCATCAATATAGC
>OGOV01000920.1_pt1 | contig 28694 bp, 24 predicted proteins | sample 1552711 | NCBI WGS metagenome assembly OGOV01 (sample SAMEA2580216, study PRJEB22360) | human gut metagenome | biome: human gut; feature: human-associated habitat; material: faeces | place: Denmark | collected 2008/2010 | reverse complement strand
AGTAAATTTTTCGGTAATGGCGCTAAGTTAGCGCTAACCCTGTTGGCAATGTGCGGTATGTTCGCAAGTTGCTACGAAAAAGACGAGATTGATGTTCCCAAAGTGACCGACCCTACAGCTACGACGTACCAAGTAGCAGGTATTGTTACAGATGCTGAAAGCAATGCTGTAATGGACGGTGTCACAGTAACCAATGTCACAAACTCAAAGTCAATGACTACCGCAGCAGACGGTAAGTATGTTCTGGAAGCTAAAGTGGGAGAAACCAACGTAGTAACTTTTGCAAAGAGCGGTTATAAAACAGTGACAAGCTCGGTATTCGTTACTAAACAGGAAAACGGTTCTATCGTAGCCTATACCATCGACGCTAAAATGGAAAAAGGCAAAGAAACAAAACCGACAAAAGATGTAGAATATCAAATTGAAGGTTCTGTATTTGATGCGGAAAGCGGTGAGCCTGTAGCTATCAAAACCGCAACTATGCCAGGCATATTGACAGCAACCATTCAGAATGGTAACGAATTCACTATGTCCAATGTAGGTCTGGGTCAGCACACTATATATATCACTGCTGACGGATACAAACCGGCTACTGCCGACGTTGTGATCAGTGAAGTAGCCGGGCCGGAAGGTGAAGGTATTTTCATTGCAAAAACTTCGGTAACTGTTGCTATGCAGAAAAAAGAAGTAGAGGTTGCCCCTAAATACTATTTGGCAGGAAATATCTACAATCAGGATGGTGGCATGGTTACTAAGGCTGAAGTAACACTGAACATGTCAGGATACGAAGTAACAACTACTGCTTCCAACGGTTTCTACAAATTCGAGATTCCTGCCGACAAAGTAAAAGGTCTGACTAAAGCAACTGTAACAATCCGTCATAACAGCTATAAGATTTATGTATATACTGCATTTATAGCACCGGTAGACAATGGCCAAGTATCTAACACCACAGTCAATGTAACTCTGATACTGAAACCGGATACAGAAAAACCGAATGATGACGATAATGTATTTATCGGTGGCAATGTAGAGATTGAAGTTCCAACAGAGAATGCTGTTGAAGCCGCACCGGAAAAAGCAGAAGGTGAAAAAGTTCCAAGTAAATCTGCTGTAGAAGAATCAATTAACAAGGTTTTGGAAGCTGCTGGATCGGACATCAAGATTACTCCGGCACAAGCAGAACAGGTGGTTAACACTATGGAAAAATATGTAGCCAACGGTACTTTGACAGAAATCGATAAGGTAGCAGTTCTTCCGATCGAGAAAGAAACGACCTTCAAACTGGAATCTAAAGTAATTGATACTAATAATGATAAAGAAGAAACCGTTATTGACGAAATCGTTCTTCCGGCTAACACTATAATCATTTTTACAAGTGGCGTAGCAAGCACCCTGAACATCAGCCGTACTGACGAAGGTAAAGAAGGTGCTTCTGTCCGTGAATACGACGGTACTCCAACCGGAACTATTTTCGTAACTCCGATGGAAGTGAAATTTACTCCTGCAGTTGTCGTAGCTCAAGGAGAAACTCCTGAAGTTGCATTGGCTACTCTTTACTTCAATGAAAAGACTAATACTTGGGAAGCTGAAGAAAACTATGCTACTTACCAGAACGGAGTATTTGTTGGCAATGTTCACCACTTCTCTAAATTCAAATTCGGTTTCGAAGAAGCCGACAGCAAAGCTACGGCTGAAGCAGCCTTGGATTCTATGAAATTCGACAAAGCATGCTACACTGAAGGTGAAACTGCCAAAGTAAAAATGGAAATCAACTGGAAGGGTGGTATCAAGTGCGAAGGTGGTGCTTCTGTAGAAGAAATTATCAAGAAAGCACATTCCACACTAACTACAACTACTATCAAGATGGTCAGCGCAGCTTTGGAAGAAGCTATCAAAGACGATAATGCCAATGTTACTCCGGGAGCTGCATTTACAGACAAAAAGTTCACATATGAACTTGAAGTACCAGCTTATACTCAGTTGACAGGATTCGACGTAACAAAAAACGTTATCAAGACTACCTATGTATTGCCGTTTGCTGTTTATAATAAAGCAACGAAAGCAATCGAAAAGAAAACAGCTGAAGTTACAATCAGCAAGATTTCTTCAGTAGTTGTTAGAACGATTGAAGCGATCGGTCATGGACATGGTCATGGTCACGGCGATGACCTGAATGCCGGTGGTGGTATTATCATCTCTGAATAACCGAGAGAATAAAATGTAGTAATTGAAATCATTGAACCGAAAGCGTAGAGAATGTATACAGTAAATTTAAAACGAATCTTCATAGTATCGCTATTTATAGCTATACCCTTTATGCTTTCGGCTCAATTGACCTACGGTACTACAGGATTGCTGCATGCTCCCTCGGCAGAAATGCAGAAGGACAAAACAGTCATGCTGGGTGCAAACTTTATGAATAAGGAGATAACTCCTCCAACGTGGTACTACCACACGTACAATTACTACCTGAATGTAACCATTTTACCTTGGATGGAAGTAGCATATACCTGTACCTTGGTAAAGGGAGTTAAAGGTAATTATTGGCCTGAACAGACTTGGGGAAAATTTCGTAATCAGGACCGTAATTTTTCAGGAAGGCTCCGTTTATGGAAGGAAGGCTGGTGGAAAGAATGGACTCCTCAACTTGTATTGGGAGCCAATGATCCCGGAAGTTTTGATAATAATGGTGGTGGTAATATCAATTTTAATCAAGAAGCTGGTACTCATAATTATTTCAATCGTTTTTTTCTGGCTGCAACGAAACATTTGTTTTTTCAGAATGTGGGGGAATTAGGGCTTCATATGGCTTATATTTATAGCAGGGCTACTGGCTTGAATTATGAAGGACCTGCATTAGGTGTTAATTTTCGGTGTTGTTTGCCTGATACTTCTTTGGGAAATAAGATATTGAATGGACTGAATTTGATGGCGGAATATGATGCACGAACCATTAATATAGGTTTTAACTATGCTGTTTGGAAAGATCGTTTTAATCTGATAGCAGAATTGAATGATGGTAAATATCTGAGTGCGGGACTTTATTTCAAAATCTGTTTGAAGTAAACAGGTATGAGAGTTGATAATGATAGCCACATATATGATCATAATTTTTTAAATAATACTACTATGACTATGAAAGACAAATTAGCATCCTACAACCACTTGATCGAGACCTTTGTGATTGTCACCGAGACCTTTCTTTGCGGTCTGCTATTCCTGCTTTTCAGCAAGCTGTCCAATGAGATGCAGTGGGATAGCCTGCAGGTTGGTGGAACCACCGTTCTGCAAGTCATGCTTACACTGATGTTATGTTACGCCCTTTGCGCCATCCATTCAGGAGTAGTGCTTCACCGGAGGAAAGTGCATTATTCCCTTCAGATATGGAAACGTGTGTTCGAGAATATGTTCCTGTTTGTCCTCCTGGGCGGTCTGGTCCTTTCTGTAGGAAAGTATGCGGATATAGCCTCCCTGTTCATGCTGGAGTACCTTTTCCTCCTGTTTCTGTGTCTTGTTTCGTTCCGTTTCACTCTTCGTCTTCTCATCAGGCTTTACCGTATGAGCAAGAAACATACGCGTTTTGTAGTACTGGTAGGAAGTACGGACAACAACCTGGAAATCTACCATGAGATGTCGGGCAGTGAAGATACAGGTTATTCGGTCGTGGGCTATTTTGACGGTCAGGCGAATCCTGCTTTCCCGGTAGAATGTCCGTATTTGGGCCAGCCGGCGCAGGTACAGGAATATCTGGAGAAACATGATTATGTACATTACCTGTTCTGCTGCCTGCCCTCAAAAGACAGAGAGGTCATCGTTTCTCTGATTGATTACTGCGAGAACCATCTGGTACATTTCTTCAGTGTGCCCAATGTGCGCAATTATCTCCACCACCGTATGTCGTTCAACATCATGGGGAACGTCCCTTACCTGGGCCTTCGCCCCGATCCCTTAAGTTGGCCGGGGAACCGCCTGCTGAAAAGAACCTTTGACATAGTAGTCTCATCGGTGTTCCTTTGTACGTTTTTTCCGGTTATTCTGATTGTGGTGGCGATAGTGACCGGATTGACCATGCCCGGCCCGCTGTTCTTCCGCCAGAAACGGAACGGGCTGAACGGCAGGGAGTTTTATTGTTACAAGTTCCGCAGTATGAAAGTAAATGCAGATGCCGACAGGATACAGGCCACGGAGCATGATCCCCGCAAGACGCGCTGGGGCAATATAATGCGTAAGACGAATATAGATGAGCTGCCCCAGTTTATCAATGTGCTGTTGGGGGATATGAGTATCGTGGGGCCTCGTCCTCACATGCTTCTCCATACGCAGGAATATTCAAGGCTGATCAATAAATATATGGTGCGGCATTTTGTGAAACCGGGTATAACGGGATGGAGCCAGGTTACGGGTTTCCGTGGGGAAACGAAGGAACTAAAAGACATGGAGGGCCGTATCCGTGGTGATATCTGGTATTTGGAGCACTGGAGCTTCGGTCTGGACCTTTACATCATGTACAGGACGGTGGCGAATGTCTTCCGTGGCGAGAAGAATGCCTATTAGTAAAACGGGCTGTTCTTAACGATCCTTCTCGATGAGGGTCCTTAGTAATTTAGCAGTTAAAAAACTTTGTTTTTGCAGCCTGTTATTTCCGTCTGCCGGCCGGAAATGGAACATAGCCGGCACTAATGTTAGATCAGAACCCTTGTCCTTTGTGAAAAGTGCAGGGGGAGCTCCGGGAACGAGAGCGCTTGTTCCCGGAGCTTTAATAATAAAGAAGATTATCCGATCAGGATTTATTCAGCTTTAAAAATAAACGCGGATTATACAATAACCCGTAACAGGAAGGATTTTTATCTATATGATAGTCTGTTTCGGTGTGTCGGTACCGGCCGGATGATCTTAGTAAAAAATTCCCTCTGCCAGTAGTATCACTCTCTACTTGAGAGCAGAAACGAACACTGGCAAAAGGAAACCTTGGAAAAAGAAATTACCTTTCCAAATATCCGAACACCCCTTCCGCGTCAAAACACGGACAAGCCTTCGGGATGCTTCCGCTCATATCCCTATGTCCCCTTATCCGGGCACCGGGAAAAAGCTTTGCCAGACGCATCAGCAACAAGGTAAGCTGTTCTGTCTGCTCTGCGGTCCGGGTGTCTGCCGGATGTCCGTCCGCATCCAGACCGCCCTCGTAGCAGATGCCGATGCTGCAACGGTTCCAGGGACGGCAGTGTGCCCCCACTTCCAGCAGTTTGCGGTGCTGGGTGATGGTGCCGTCGCGACGGATATAGAAGTGGTAACCTACAGTCCGGAAACCACGGGTCTTATGGTCACGAAGTAATTGCTCGGCAGTATAGTCTTTGTCACAACGTGTGGCGCTACAGTGGAGGATGAGGTATCGCACTGATTCGCGTCCTTGCATCAGCGGTCCGTCCTCTACGGTGAGGAGTTGGCGTTCGTTTTTCATTTCTTCCTCACCGATTATCATTGGGAATGTTTCTTGTATCATAATAAATTGAGAATTGGAAAATGTTGTGTTTGTTCTTTAGATGAGGGATGCGCAACTGGTAATGCCCAAAGCGGTGAGTGCCGCGATGGCTGCCTGGATAACTGCCCGGAGGATTTGTGTCCAGGTGATTTTCTTGGATTCGTGGTTGGATTCATTCATGGAAATATCTGTTTTTTGTCAGTTTAAAATGCGAATGGAACAAAAGGAGGTTACGGAACTGGCGGACGGACACGGGGGAGTGAAAGAAGAGTCCGTGTCGCCCGTGTTCCATAATCACATCATGCTATCTCTGTGGAGCGGAACAAGCCGGTCAGCTATTTTCGTCTGCCGGTTCGCCGGAGGCGGCTGGAATGCGGGAGGCGTCAGCGTCGTCAGCGGCAATGCCGACGGCAGAAGAATTGCCCGTCAGGTCTACCGTAGTCTTTCCGGCCTTCAATGCCTTCACTACTTCGGCGGCTGCCTTGCGCGTGGGAACCAGTTGGAATTCGGCATCTTGGCGCAGGTTGTTGAAACGGACGCCCGGAGCCCACAGTACGTTCACCTCGGTGATGTTCTCCACAGTGAACTCTGCCATCGAATGGGCGCCGAGGCTTCGGATACTGTTCGAAAATACGCCCAGATCGCCCATCTGTATCTGCTGTCCGTTCAACAACTGCTCGCGCAGGCAGTCCACGGCAAGAATAAGGATGGCTTGGATATCGGCGCGCGAGTATACACATCCGTGGCTGGCAATGTGGTAACAGAACTTGTCCAGTGTCATTACTTGTGAGTACTGGGCGTTGGCATACGCCTTCTTGGCCGCGTCTTTGTCGGTGGGGTTACCACGCATGCAGGTGCTGTAGTTGATCATGATAAATAGGGTTTTAAGAGATGAAAAATAAAAAATGAATTTCGTCAGTGAAGAGGGAGAATACTTTACTTTTCTTGCGGATTGCACGTAGGTAACGTGTAAGGCTGAAGGTTAGTAACGTATGGGGTTACATGTTAGTAACATGCTAGGCCGAAGGTTAGTAACGTATCGGCTCCCTCATTGTTGACATTGCAAAGATAGGTACTGTGAAATGCGTGCTGACGCTTTATGACACCTTGTGGCACTTTATGGCTTTCATCCTGTTCCAAAGAGCTTGCAGGGCTATCCGGGGCTGCCCAGATGCCGGTTGATCAGTGTCACTTGGCGGCTCGTGAAGACTTTTTGCGAGGTATGGTAACCCGTTGCGGATAACTCTTCCATCAAAGGGGGACAGCCGTTTATCCACCTCATCAGATGCCGGGTGGCTATCCGGGGATTTGAACCGGGAAAATAGAGCAGAGCCAGGCTACCTTTTGTCATGGATGGGAAATAAAGGAAATCTTTCATATTTATACATTTTAAATTCAGGAATCTTGCAAACTTGCAGAACTTGCACTCTCTCTCACACCCACACACGTACGTGTGTGCATGCGCGCGTTGAATTCGTATTCGCCACGCCCCACTTTGACCAGCTGTCCGCGTTCGGTCATACGTTTCAGCAGCGAGTCCACCGAGCCTGCCGGAACTCCTACCTGTTCTCCTTTGTCGATGGCTTCGTTGCGGGTGAAGCGCAGGGGAAGGCAGTCGAACAGGGTTTCGGGAGTCATGTTCGCCGATGGTGCGGTGGGGGTTCCTGCGGGCAGGAGCGAGAGAATGTGGCATGCATGGCGGTACAGAGGTTCCACCAGGGCCAGCACGGCATAAAAGTCGTCGGTGCGGATGGAGAGGTTGAATTGCGGTACGATTCCGTCTGCTATGTTTTCTTGTGGAATATGGGCCGACGGGGTCAGTCCGGGACAGTTCAGCAGGGTACGCACGATGTTTTCCTGTGGTTCACCGCTCCTTTCGCCTCCCGGCAGCAGGGATTCCAGAGAGCGCAGCAGGGCGATAATGCTTATGATGCGGAAGATATTGATGGCAATACGGGTTACGGCGCTTTTCATCTGGTTACCGTGAATGGCGGAGGCTCGTCCGAATACACGGGCAAAGTGGAAGTTGAATATCTCTTTTTGCTCGTGGGTGAGCTTCATGTTGATGTTGCTCACCGAAGCGGTGATGGCGTCCAGCACTTCTTTCCATTGTGCCCCCCATTCCAGGAAACGGGAGTCATAGTCTGTATCCGCTTCGTTGAACTGGTCTTCCCATTCTTCAATGGCAGGCATATAGTAGAACAGCTGGCGAGAGAACAATCCGTTTTCGGCCGATGGGATAAGGGGCTTGATTTGTGCAGGCGTGCCGCTGAGAAGTACGCAGAGGAACGTGACGTTACATTCGCGGTATTCGTGATTGGTGCGCCGGTTGTAGGCCAGCCGGTCATGGTCGAAACATTTCCGGAGGAGGTCGCTCCAGTGTCCGTGGTCGCCTCCAATGGCGGTGCTCACGGTGTCGGCCTCGGTTTCGCATATCAGTCCTACGCCTCCGGAGTCCATCAGGTTTTCCTGTATGCCTGTACCGGTATTGTCGCCGGCTATGAGGAGCATTTTCAGCTGGGGCTGTTCGGGTTCGGGGGTATTTGCCTTTTCCTTCCCCAAAGTGTCCCATTTGGTCTTTTCCATGCGGTAGGTCTTTATTTTTTCCCGGTAGGTGTCCAGCAGCGCGTTGTGTATGGGTTCTGCCAAACGGCGTACCCAGGTCAGCGCACCTTTGCCGGAAGCGGGAGGCGCGGTGACGAATACTTGCAGACAGGGATATTTGTGCTTTCGTCCGTACACAAAACTTACCAGTTTGTTGAGGGTGCTTCCCAGCACGGTTGCCGCACCCAGCAGCAGGATATCCCGTTGGGCGGGAGAGTTACCGCAGTCTATGATTCCTTGCAGGAAGGCGGGCCAGCGGTAGTCGGGGAAAGAGGGAAGTCGGGCAGGGAGGATGGTCTTGGACACGCCGTCGGACAGGGGGGAGGCTGGGTCCGTGAAAACGGCATCGGGCGGAGTCCCGTCGGAAGCATCCGGATGGGCATTATAGGATACGCGCGCACGTGTGTGGGTGTGGAGAGACTGCAAGTTCTGCAAGTTTGCAAGTTTCGGGTCCATTTTCACCCCGGCCACCTCTGCCAGATGGAAGACGGTTCCCAGGGAATTTCTGCCTGTTCCTTTGGTCAGGGCATGTCCGTACAGTTTGTCTGCTTCATCGTGGTGGTACTTTTCGGATATGCGGCAGATGCGGTGGAACCGGGTGCGTCCTTCTTCTCCGCAACTGTTGGCTATGGCAAAGGCCAGCGGCATATATTCCTGATAGGTGGGGGCCACATTGACTCCCGCTTGTTCGATGGCTGTTACCAGCTGTTCCAAGATAGAAATAGAATCGTTCATTTTTTAATATTTATGGTTATTGATTTTCGCTTCTCCGTCGTGCGACAGAAAACAGGCTCTGGACAAGTCGGCATTGGCCCTGTCCACTTTCAGCTCGTATTTCCATTCCAGATACTCCCATGCGGTGTGCAGGGCATTGTCGAAGGATTCTTCCACGCTCAGGAAAGGGTTTATGCGGTAAGGGATAAACAGTTTTACTCCCTGGTTTCCGGGGCTGACAAAGGAAAGTACGGGGTGCAGCACTTCATCGGCAAAGAGGCGGTCGCGCCACATTGCCGCTTCTTCGGTGGAAGCCAGTTCGTCAATATCTATGACAAAGAGGCCCGAAGGAACTTGCATGCATTGCTCTTTGCAGTAAGAGAAGATACCTGCCGGAGTGACATACGGTAAAAGGGTCTGTTTATTCTTTCGGAACACTTGCTTGTCTCCGAGTCCGGCTCTGACTTTACGCGTCAGTTCTTCCAGTTGCGGATTGGTGCTGATGTAGGTATGAAGCCCTGCCACACTGCATATACATGTGGGTATTTTATTGGTGACGGGTGCATTGAAAAATGACATGATGTATTCTTTCATAAAAGAAATTGATTTTGATTTATCTGCACAAATATACGGGTAGGGAATGACGTATGGAAATCGGTTCATAACCGTTTACTATCTGTTTACTATTGGTGCATGCTATTGATTATATATTGATAAAATATGGATTTTGATTAACGATCTGTTGATAATAATTAAAGAATAGAGAAAAGAAATAGTATATGAATGAAAAACCTGATATGATGATAAATATTTATGGCGGAAACAATCTGATTGCCCCTGTGGCGTCTTCCGCCATTCAGAACTTTTATGGCGACCGGGGTGATGAGGCCGCCGACCAACCGGAAGATTCTGAGAAAACGGAGAGTACAGAAAGTGTGACGGATGAGAAGCCGGCACAGGAGCCGGCGGAACTGTCGGATGATGAATTTTACGTATCGGTCTATATACCCGATATAAAGGTGATGAGGGCTTACAAGATACTTTTGGGAGAGTGTACCACGGCACGCGAACTGGCGGTGGTGGTAGGAAAGATGCTGGCCGATGAGAACTGTAGGAATGTAGACAAACACACGGTGGTGAAAGCGGCTTTCATCAAGTCGTTGCTACCTTTTGCCAAACGGCTTGTGTCGGGCGGTACGATAGCCAATATACGGGCGCAGATTAATAATATGCTGGCTAGTAAATAATTTTTTCAGTTATCCTCTTACTCCATTGGCACGTTAGCAAATCGGCAAATTATTTATGTTGCGGGATTATCAGATAGAGATGAAAACACGTCTGATGGAAGCGTGGAAAGCTCACCGGAGTGTGATGGTGCAGATGCCTACCGGTACGGGCAAGACACATTTGCTGGCATCTGTGGTCAGTGAGTTCGTGTCTTCTGCCGGCAGCGGGGTATGGCTTATTGCCCATCGTAGGGAACTGGTGGCGCAAATGGAGGAAACGCTGGCTAAATATGGTATCCGGAGGGAGGATACTCCGGTCAGGGTGATGTCTGTCCAATGGCTGTCCCGGCATTGGAATGAGGCGGGTGATGCTCCGGGACTGATTGTGATAGACGAGGCTCATCATGCCTTGGCCGCTTCTTACACGGAGATGTGGAAGCGTTATCCTGCCGCAAAGAAACTGGGTGTGACTGCCACACCTTGCCGCCTGAACCGTAGGGGGTTCACGGAACTGTTCGAGGTACTGGTTACTTCGTGGAGTATTGCCGAGTTTATTGAAAAAGGCGTGTTGTCTGTGTTCGATTATGTATCCATCCGTCCCGGCAGCGAGGAGCAGCGGCTCATTGACGGTCTGGAGAAACGGGGGGCCGATGGGGATTATCAGGTGAAAGAGATGGATGCGGTACTGAACAGGCGTCCCGGTATCGAGCGCCTGTACCGCAGTGTCAGGCAGTTTGCTTCCGGCAAGAAGGGGATGGTGTATGCCATCAGCATTGAACATGCCCGGCGGATAGCGGAGTATTACAGCAGGCGGGGAGTGAATGCGGTGGCTGTGGACAGCAAGACTCCTGCTATGGAGCGTAAGCGGATGGTGGAGGAGTTCAGACATGGAAAAATCGAGGTGCTGGTGAATGTGGATGTATTCAGCGAGGGGTTCGACTGTCCCGATGTGGAGTTTGTACAACTGGCCCGTCCTACTTTGTCACTGGCTAAATATTTGCAGCAGGTAGGGCGCGGATTGCGGAGATCGGAGGGCAAGGAGGCGTGTATGCTGATAGACAATGTGGGGCTGTACCGCATTTTCGGGCTTCCTACACAGCGATGGAACTGGGATGCTATGTTCCGGGGACGGATGGCGGGAAAGGGGAGTTTGCCCGGACGGATGAACTGTGATGCTTCCGTTACCGCTTTTCCGGTGGTGGAAAGGCCGGCTGAAGCCGGTGGGGACTTGGTGGTGGTTATGGAGCACGGGCGTTTGCTTTCTTCCATCAGAGAGCAGGCTTTGCCGGATGAGAAGGAGCGGTCACCGTCATGCAGGCTGAGGGCATTTGTAGATAAGGAAACAGGTCTTTGGGGATTGGAAAAGGGAGATGAGATGCTGCCGGACGCTTCGTTTAAAGAGATTTTGAGTATCAAAGGACGTTTTGCCGTGGGGAGGCTTCGGAACGGGTGTGTCCGGGTACTGGATGATACGGGGGCTTTGGTGGCCGAACCGGGGCATTGCCGTGAGGTGAGGTTTCTGAAAGATGATTTGTTGCAAGTCCGTCATGCCGGGAATTCGGTGTCTTATGTGGATTTACGGAACGGCCGGTGTTATTCTGTCCGCCCGCGTGTCCTCAGATACGGGAGCATAGAATTGTTACAGGCGAACCGTACTTATTACAGCAGGACAAGGCAGGTGTATGCCAATACATGCGGGTTGCCTTCTTCGTCCATCGTGTGGATGGGGTTTTATGTGAAGATGTACGATGGCAGAGTGCCTTCTCGATGCCGCCGCATGGAAGATGGAGGCTTTTGTTGTGAACCGCAGGTTTGTCTGTTGGAGGGGGATGAGGAGCGTGCTTATTACCTGAGCGGATGGTTGCCGGATCAAAGTATTGTGGTGATGGATGAGGAGGGACGGTATTATCATGTGGAGAAAGGGCATGGAAAGCGTTATGTGGCCTGTAACCGTCCGTCGGACCGGAGTGAGGATTTTGATGAGGCGGTGGCATTGCTCCGAAGACAGGCGGACGAGCGTGTGGAGAAACGCTTGCGTGAGGAGAAGTGCGAGTATGAACGGAAACGGCAGCGTATAATCAGCAGGAGTGTGGAGGCCGTACCTTTTCAAATAGGAGTGAAATGGGGGCTGAGGACAGCGGAGCGGATTTTGATTCCACCTGTCTATCGGAGGATATTGCATCCGGTGGGTGGTTATTGCGCCTATCAGGACAGCTCCTGCCAGTGGGGGGTACTGGCTGTAGACGGAAGGATCATTATCCGGGCCCAGTATATGGAAGTGGAGATAGACAGGGATGGAACGGCGCGTCTTACTTTGGTTCCGGGGAAGATGGAAACGGTGAAGCTGACGGACTGATAGGATAAAAAGCAGGGGATAACTTTTTGTCAAACCGATATTTGGCGATGGAATACGTATCATTATGAAAAGTTTTGTAACTTTGCATCCGATTTTTAAAAAGGAGATATTGATATGGAATTACCTGATGACCCGATGATGCTTTTCAGCATGGTGAATATGAAACTTCGTGACTGCTATCATTCGCTGGACGAGCTTTGTGATGATATGAATGTAGACAAGGAGCTGTTGGTGAAAAAACTGAAGGCGGCCGGATTTGAGTATAGTAAGGAAAACAACAAGTTTTGGTAGATAGAGGGATCAGCCCGTTCCGGAAGAATGTGTGGAACGGGCTGATTTTTTTATTGAGGTACCTATTGATTATTTTTGTATAAGTCCTGTTTCCGGTATTGCAACAGGGATGTTCCGGTATGCCGCTTGAAGAAACGTCTTAAGGTGGCAAGATTGGCAAACCGGGTTCTTTGAACGATTTCCTGTATGCTGATGGATGGATTCTCCAATAGTGCGTAAATCTCTTGCAGGGTATAATGTATAATCCATTCTTTGGGGGATTTTCCGCTTACCAGGGTCAAGGCTTCAGTCAGGTATTTGGAGGAAACATGCAACTTTTCGGCATAGAACGCCACTTCTTTGTTTTCTTTGTAATGCTTTAACAGCAAATCCAGAAAAAAGTATCCGATTTCTTCTTTATGCAAGGTGGTGACTTTATGTTCTTTTACCGTGCTGTAATAGTCTGCATAAAGTTCCAGAAAAGGTAATTTCAGCAGATTGGTAATAGATTCTTTTGTAAATAAATAAGTTGGCGAAGTGGCTCTGTTGTATAATAACCGGAAATAGATGGAGAACAGTTCCGCTTTCTCTTGGGATAGCGAATAGACGCAGTGGGTCTGGGTGTAGGTATGAAAACCGGTCGGAAAACGTTTGATACTTCCATTGATCACGTCATAAAAAAGGACATTTGAAAAAGTACAATAGTCGATGGTGAAAGTCGGGCTGGATTTTATAAATGAAACCAGGAATCCCGGCATGAAAATAAGAATGTCGTTTGCGCAAATAACATATTTCCGGAGGCCAACCTGGATCTCGGCATTTCCTTCGGTACATATACCCAAAACTCCTGCCGGCATATAAGAGGGGTATTTGCTGAAAGGCACTGTGTGCGCATCCATATAAATACTGAAATCTTGGTCGGACAGTCCTTCTTTGGTATCCTGTGGTTTTGGGTTATTATATAACATACTTTGTATCAAATCTAGCTTCACAAAATTAGAATTTAATGATACATTCCACCGGGAGTAGTGGACATAAGGGAAAATAAAACGGAAAAAAACTACGTGTATTTGATTTTTTTAATATACTGATAGGAAAACAATTTGAGCTTTCCGTAAGTTGTAGGAGAACACGGAAAATTATTCTTTTTTACAGAAAGAAGGGTGAATTCAAAAAGACCGTTTGATTGGTTTTTGAATTCACCCTTTATGAATGGATCGGAGTTATTTTTGCGCCAGTAATTTGGCTATGGCACGGTCGGGTTTCCCGGTTTCTGTCAGGGGAAGTTTGAATACCGGAACAAAACGTTTGGGACGCCAGTAGGGAGGTAATTGATGTGTGCAGGTCTGTTCTATGTCGTCGGGCAGTTGTCCTTCGGCAAGCAGTACAATGATTTCTCCGAATTTTTCGTCGGGGGCGGAGGTGATCAGGAAAGGAACGGACAGGTGTTCTTTCAATGCGGCCTCTACTTGTTCTATCTGCACTTTTACTCCTCCTGTATTGATCGTGTTGTCTTTTCTGCCTAGAATGCGGAATTGGTTCTGTCCGTTTATCTCGGCTATGTCATTGGTCACCAGTTCTTTTTCGCAAATTTCGGGAGCGTATATCACCAAGGTGTTTTCTTTACTCAGACGGATCTGTATGCTCTCGAAAGGGGTGTACCAGTCTGAAGCTTCAGGACCGTTCAGTCTGCGTAGGGCAATGTGTGACAAGGTTTCGGTCATGCCGTAGGTAGACCATACGGCATGGGGGAAATCTTTTAACGCAGCGTTCAGTTGGGAGTCGATAGGACCGCCTCCGATAATGAGGTGTCTGATTTGTTGCAATATCGCTTTCTCTTCGGGAACTTGCAGTGAGTTATAGACTTGCATGGGGATCATGGCGGCAAAGACGGGTGCTTTTGTCAGGTCTTTTAAAGGATGTCCGGAGGGGGTGACAGGCAGCAAGTCCAGTCCCGCTACCAAGGCACGTATTACCACCATTTTTCCGGCAATGTATTGCAAGGGCATACAAAGCAGGGCGGAATCTTCTTTTTGCAGTCCGAGGAAGGAACAGGTGAGGCAGGCGCTTTCCATCATGCGTTCTTTTTCTACATACAGTTCCTTGGGTTTGCCGGTGGAGCCTGAAGTATGTACCGGCAGGGTGTCTGCCGGGTCAAACCATTCGGAAAGAAAGGAGAAAAGTTCCTGCCGGAAACTTCGGTTGTCGGCAGGGATATTCATTCTTACCATTTCAATTTCCCAGTTGGAGTAGGGGATGCTTTCTATCAGAATGGTCTGTTTGTTTCTATTGGTGCAGAATTTTGTCATTGTTTCAGCCAGTTTAGTAAGTCGGGTTCTTGTTCTTCGGGGTGGAACCAAAGGCAGTCCCCTTCGATGTGAAGCGGATAGTCTATATTGTCGGTAAACAGCAAGCCGGTACCTAGTCCTTGGGGGAGGGCGGGCTGCAAGGTGGCACACCATTGTGCGATGGCATTCAGTCCGATATTGGACTCCAGAGCGGAAGTGACCCATGAGCCGATGCCTCTTTCAGCCGCCAGTTCCATCCATTCTTCGGAGCCGCTGATTCCTCCGTGCAGAGAAGGTTTCAGGATAATGTACTGAGGACGGATGGTTTCCAGCAATTCTATTTTCCGGTCGCGCCGGTTGATGCCTATCAGCTCTTCATCCAGTGCAATGGGAAAGGGGGTGGCGGCACAGAGCCGGGCCATTTCATTCCATTGCCCCGCACGGATGGGCTGTTCGATGGAATGGAGCTGGAATTCGGAAAGACGATGTAACTTTTCGAGGGCATCGGCAGGAGAGAAAGCACCGTTGGCATCTACACGCAGTTCGATTTGGGCTGGGGTGAAATGCCGGCGGATGTGCGCCAGCAGCTCCAGTTCCTTTTCAAAGTCGATGGCGCCTATTTTGAGTTTGATGCAGCGGAAGCCTTGCTGCATCTTTTCCCCGATGCGCCGGTACATCTCGTCAAAGTTTCCCATCCAGATGAGTCCGTTGATGGGGATGCCCTCTTTGCCTTTGCTGAACGGGGTGTGCCAGAATTGCAGGCTGCGTGCCCGGAAATGCAGCAGGGCGGTTTCCATACCGAACAGGATGGACGGATAGGGAAGCAAGGCTTCCCGGTCTATTTCCCCGTTCTTTTCCAGGTTCTTGCAGGCAGTGGCCAACACCTCGTCGTATGAGGGGATATCGTCACAACTCAGGGCAGGGAGAGGGGCACATTCACCCACGCCATAGTGGCGGCTGCCGGTGTCGGTGAGGAGGATGTACCATACATTCCGGGTGGTATATACTCCTCTGGAAGTACCTGCCGGTTGCTTGAAGTGTAATTGTTTTTTTATAATTCGGGTTTGGAACATTCTTATTAGTGATTAGTGGTTAATGGGAAGCAAGGAGGACTATTGGGTTGTCCTCCACCGGAAAAATGAACCACTGATTATGGGAACTTCGGATAATCCTGGAACCGTGGCTTGCGTTTTTCCAAAAATGCCTTTCCTCCTTCCTGTGCTTCCTCTGTCATGTAATACAGCATGGTGGCATCTCCGGCAAGTTCTTGTATGCCGGCTTGTCCGTCCAGTTCGGCATTCAGTCCGGCTTTGATCATACGAAGAGCGAGCGGGCTGTGCTCCATCATCTTTTCTGCCCATGCCACGGTTTCGTCTTCCAGGCGGTAGAAAGGAACGACTGTATTGACCAATCCCATTTCCAGTGCTTCCTGTGCGGAGTATTGACGGCAAAGGAACCATATTTCACGGGCTTTCTTCTGCCCTACGATGCGTGCCAGATAGGAAGAGCCGAATCCGGCGTCGAAGCTGCCTACCTTGGGACCTGTCTGTCCGAAAATGGCATTCTCTGAGGCAATGGTCAGATCGCATACCACATGCAGCACATGACCGCCGCCGATGGCGTAACCGTTTACCATGGCGATGACCGGTTTAGGCAGTGACCGGATTTGCTTTTGTACGTCCAGCACATTCAGACGGGGAACTCCATCTGTGCCGATATAGCCGCCATGCCCCTTTACGTGCATATCTCCCCCGCTGCAGAAGGCTTTGTCGCCTGCTCCGGTCAGAACCACTACATTGATATCCTGGCACTCGCGGCAGTAATACAGGGCGTCGCTGATTTCCGAAGTGGTGGTGGGGGTGAACGCGTTGCGGTAACGCGGACGGTTGATGGTGATTTTCGCTATTCCGTTGTAAAAGTCAAACAGAATATCCTGATATTCTTTGATGGTTTTCCATTCTCTTGTTTCCATTATTCATTTTTATTTTTAAGTCCGTGATAATATTCTCTTAACAGGGTGGTGTCTTTTTCCTTGTCGGTAAACACCTCCAGCAGCATGGGTTGCATCCGTGTCTCGGGTGAGGTGAATGGCTGCATCGCTTCTTCCAGCTCTTCTTCTCCGGTCACTTTCATGTAAATAAAGCCGCGTTCTTCCGCCCAGCCTTTGGCGGTGGTGTAATGCTCGGCTGTGATAAACTCCCTGGAACGGCTTGATTTGTCCATTCCAGGCAGGGTGTGGAATATTTCTCCTCCTTCGTTATTCAGTAACAGGATGCGGATGTTGGCACCGTAATTTTGATTCCACAGTGCGTTCATGTCATAGAAGAAGCTCAAGTCGCCTATGATGATGAAATTCAGCTTGCTGGAAGCGGCGGCATAACCGATGGCGGTGGACAGGGAGCCTTCTATGCCGTTCACTCCCCGGTTGCAACAGATTTCCACCTGGGGAGGAACTGTAAATAACTGTGCATAGCGCACGGTGGAGCTGTTTGCCAGATGCAGGGCACAGGGTTCGGGCAGTGCCCGGATGAGTTTTCCGATAACGGAGATTTCGGAATAAGCAAGGTCCGGCATCGGAATGGTTTTGCAATAGTTTTCCCACATCAGCGGATAATGGGTAGGTTTGTTGTCCAGCAGGAAAGCTATTTTTTCCAAGAACTCAAACGGATCCATCTCGATGACGGTGGTCAGGCAACCGTATAAATCGGCTATCTTCCCGTCGGCGGCAACATGCCAGTGTTCGCGCGGGGGATGATTGCGCAGGTATTTCTTCAATTGTTTGGATACGATGTGTCCGCCGTAGGTAATCAGTATTTCGGGGGCCATGTCTTCCTGGCGTTCCGGTGTCATGGAATAAACGGCGGCGTCGAAATTCTTGATAGGAATGCCGGGGATGGTCTGGTTGCCCAGATGTTCCGTCAGCCAGGCGAAATGTTTATAAAGCGGTTTCACATATTTTTTCTCGAACAGGTAAATCAGATTCATCTGGCCTACCACAACCATGCGCTTGTTGTACTTGTTCAGCCGTTCGATCAGTTCCTTATAGTCACGGTCGTACACGCTCAGTCCCTGATAACGGGTGATGACACGTACTTCGGGAAGTGTTTTGGCGGTGAAGCGGTAAATGGGTTCGGAAATGGGTACATTGATATGTACAGGCCCTTTGCCGTGGTGGGTGGTTTCCAGTATGGCTTCGTTGATAAGGCGGTTGCAAAACCATTCGTCTTCCTCAGTATGTACTTCGGGCAGGTTGACAGACATCTTGACTAACGTTCCGAACACATGGGGCTGGGGCAGGGTTTGTCCGTCCATTTGTCCTATCCAGGCAGCGGGGCGGTCGGCGGAAATGACAATCAGAGGTACTTGTTGGTAAAAGGCTTCGGCTACGGCAGGGTGCAGGTTCAGCAGGGCCGAACCGGAAGTGCAGCATACTGCGGCAGGGCCTCCCCCTTGTAAAGATAGGCCGATGGCAAAAAAACCGGCACTGCGTTCATCGGTTACAGAATAACAAGTGAAGTCCTCTATATTGGCCAGAGTATGTACGATGGCAGCATTACGGCTGCCGGGACAAAGCACTATTTTCCGCACACCGTGCGCTTTGAGAAGTGCCACCAACTGAAGTATGTTCTTTTTGTCTGAATACATTATTCTTCTACTTTAATTGTTTCCATTTATTTATTTATAAAGTCAGGATGAAGGATGCTCCGCATCGTATTCATCTTGTCTCCCGTTTCCATCCATTCCGATTCTACTTCCGAGGAAGCCAGTATTCCTCCTCCTGCATACAGGATGGCTTCACCCGGCTTTATTTCCATGCAGCGCAGATTGACGTAGATATCGGTATGCCCCTCTGTGTCCAGCCAGCCGGTGAATCCGGAATAATAACTGCGGTCGTACCCTTCATTGTCCGGAATAAACCGGAAAGCCTCCTCTTTGGGCAGGCCGCAGACGGCGGGAGTGGGATGGAGTTCTTGCAATAAATCGCCTATATGGTCTGTATTTTTCAACAAGAAATAAAAATCGGTCTTGAGGTGTACCAATTGTCCGGCACGGGCGGTATAAGGACCTTTTTCCGTCATCTTGTTGCCGAATCTTTTGGCGATCCGGCGGATGTAATCAGCCACATAGCCCTGCTCTTCCCGGTTCTTCTTGTCCCAGTCTGTCGGCATCACTTCGTTCTGCATCGGCATGGTACCGGCCAGGGCCACGGTGTGCCATTCTTTGCCGTGTCCGCTTAATAAGATTTCCGGTGTGCTGCCCAGCCAGGTTCCGGAAGCAGGGGTGTGGCATAGGTAAATCATCATGCGCGGATAGTTGTTGCAGGCCCGGACAAAAGCGCCGAGTGGTGAAAAATCATCTCCGATATGTCTGGCGGAAGAACGTGACAGAACCAGTTTCTGGAACCGCTTCTCTTGTAAGGGAGTGATGAAACGCCCGAATGCGCGGGTATATTGTTCTTTATCCGTTTCTTCGGAAACAAAAGGGGAGAGTTCACTCTGCCGGCTTTTGCAGGTGAGCAGGGCATCCGCACATTCCAGTGAAGACAGTGCTTCGCTGATTTCGCTCCAGTCGTATGCGGTGACATCCGGACGGATAAGTACCAAGGGATGTTCCTCCGATATCCGGAAAGGAGCCATGACAAATCCTTTCTTTCCATTCAGTTCCTGAATGTCCGCTAATTGTTCCACATCGCCCGAGGTTTGCAATACCAGGTAGCATTCGTCTGTCCAAGGTAACCGGTAGAGGGCGAAACCGAGGCGGCTGTGTGTCAGGCAATCCAATAATTTTTGCGTATGTATATCTGGTAGATTCATTTCTTTTTCAGTATGAAATTAACGACACGAACAGTAGAAACCAGTTGTCCTTGTGGAGTGGTGATATCTATATTCCATATATGCGAGGATCTGCCGCGGTGAATCAGTTTGCCGGTGGCGAATACTTTGCCTCCGACGGGCACGGCCGACAGATGATTTCCACTTACTTGTACTCCGCAGGCATATTCGCCTTCCCGGCATAGCGACGTAGAGCCATGCCCTGCCACAATCTCGGCCAGAGCCAGTGACGCGCCGCCGTTCAACATACCAAAGGGTTGTGAAGTACGATGGTCTACAGGCATTTCGGCATGTACCGCATCCTCGGTGGAGGGTAGAAACCGGATACCCAGATGTTCCGCCATCGAATTCGAATAATCAGGTTTGCAGGTTGTTTCTTCCATCATTTGTATGTCTGTTCTTTTCTATAGGGCTACAAAAATACATAAATTTTAGATGAAAAGGTGTTGTATGTATGTCTTTTACTAACAAAAACATTTATTTAAATTCAATTGTTTGGGAGCTTTTTCGATACTTATAATATATGATGCCGATGACGTCCGCTATAAACCATCCGATAGGAATAGACCACCAGATTCCGATGACCCCGATGGCAGGAATGCCGGCAAGCCAATAGGAAAGGGCTACACGGGTTCCCAACGATACCACTGTGAGCACTACGGACATTCCCGGCATACGGATGGCACGATAATATCCGTATAACAGGAACAAAATCCCGATTCCGCAATAAAACGCTCCCTCGATGCGTAAATAACTGATACCGATGTTCAGAATTTCCGTTTCGTGGGGACGGACAAAAATCAGCATCAATGGTTTGGCGAATAAAAAGACCAGAATGGAAATGACCAGAGAGAAGAGAACGGTGGTAATCAAGGCACTTTTCACTCCTTTGCGGATCCGTTCCTCTTTTCTCGCTCCGAAGTTCTGGGCAATAAAGGTGGAAAAGGCATTTCCGAATTCCTGTACCGGCATATAGGCGAACGAGTCTATTTTTATTGCTGCCGCAAAGGCGGCCATGACTACAGTGCCAAAACTGTTGACCAATCCTTGTACCATGAGAATGCCCAGATTCATCACCGATTGTTGTACACAGGTCAGTGCGGAGAACGAAGTGATCTCTTTCAGGCAGTGACGGTCGAAATGCAGGTCGTTGCGGTGTAATCTCAGTTCGGGGTATTTCACGTAGGCATATCCCATAATTCCCAAAGCGGATACTCCCTGTGCGGCTACCGTGGCGATGGCTGCTCCCTTGATTCCCCAATCCAACTGCAAGATAAAGAACAAATCCAGCCCGATGTTCAGTACAACGGAAACCGCCAGAAACCAAAGAGGAGTGACGGCATCTCCTATGGCACGCAGCAATGCCGCATAGAAATTATAGATAAAGGTAAAGCCGATTCCCCAAAAGATAATCCACAAGTAATCATACATCATGCCATAAATATCTTTGGGAATCTGCAATATCCTGAGGATGGGATGAATCCAGACGAAAACCGCTATATTTAGAATCAATGTTACTGTGCCGATCAGCAGGACGGATACATAGATGCTACGGCGTAGGGAATCCGTCCGTCCGGCTCCATATTGCAAGGAAAAAACGGTTCCGCTTCCCATGGACAATCCCAGCAGGATGGAAATAAGGAAAACCATCAGCGTGTAGGCGGAACCGACGGCGGCCAATGCGCCGGAACCTATACATTGTCCTACAATCAGCGTGTCGGCTATGTTGTAACACTGTTGTAGCAGTGAGCCTATAATCATAGGTAAGGTAAAACGTAGCAGAGTGCCGGTGATGCCTCCCTGCGTCAAGTCTATTTTAGATAACATGATGTGCGTCTGTTCGATTCAATTTCTTATTTATTTTGAAATTTATTGCGAAGGTAGGGAATAAAATATCAAACAACAATAGAGATTGTCTATTTAATACCTGGAATGTTCTTTCTCCTTAAAAAGAGTTAACTTGATAATATTTTCCATAGGAAACTTTTTATTATAAGAAATATCATGTATGTTTGCATAAAGTTTCCATTGGAAAATATTAAATCAAATAAAATAGTTCGATTATGAAGTATATAGTAATAGGAGGCGTAGCAGGAGGTGCAACTGCTGCCGCACGTATCAGAAGAAACACGGAACAGGCGGAAATCATTTTGTTCGAGAAGGGAGAATACATTTCGTATGCCAATTGTGGTCTGCCTTATTATATAGGAGGTGTGATTGCGGAGCGGGAAAAATTGTTTGTACAGACTCCGGAGGCTTTCGGGAAACGTTTTAACATAGATGTGCGTACCCGGTCCGAGGTAATAGCCATCCATTCTGCCGATAAGACAGTGGATATTCGTACTTCCGACGGGAAAACTTATACGGAGAGTTATGACAAATTATTGCTTTCTCCGGGTGCGTCGCCTGTTCGTCCTCCCTTGCCGGGCATTGACAATGAAGGAATTTTTACCCTACGTAATGTGAATGATACCGATGCTATCAAGAGTTACTTGCAGCAGCATAAGGTGAAACGGGCGGTAATCATCGGGGCCGGATTCATCGGGTTGGAGATGGCGGAGAATCTGCAGGAAGCCGGTGCGGAACACGCCCGCGGAGAAGCCGCGGATGTAGCCGACGCCGAGCACCGTGCCGGGCACGGCCATGGCGAGCATGGACACCGCCTCGATGAAGCCCTTGGACTTGAAGCTCCGCTTGACGACGAGGTAGGAGATGATCATGCTCAGCAGCGCCGTGATGGGGGCGGAGATGAGGCTCAGGCGGAAGGAATCCCAGAACGCCTGCAGACCGTGGTAGCGCGTGAAGATGAGCTTGAACCATTTGCCGGTGAGCGGGAAGAACTTGTAGCCCCAGGTGGGGAAGAACGCGCCGATGGGCACGCACAGGTACATGAGGATGACGAAGGTGGCGGCAAGACCGCAGAGAATGGTCAGCGGGATCTTGACGCTCTTATCCTCGATGAGCATACGGCCGCGGGAGGCCTTGCCGGTCAGGGTCGCGGCGGTCTTGCGCTCGAGGTAATACTTCTGCACCGCAAACATCGCCAGCGTGATGCACAGCAGCACGACCGCCATCGCCGCCGCGCCCGGCTTATCGTAGGAGCCGGTGATCTGCAGATAAATGGTGGTGGCGAGGGTATCGTAGGAGCCGCCGATGAGCATGGGGTTGGCGAAGTCGGCGATGGACTCGATGAAGGTGACGAGGAAGGCGTTGCCGAGACCGGGGAGCATCAGCGGCAGCGTGACGCTGGTGAAGACCTTCCAGCGGCTCGCGCCCATGTCGCGCGCGGCCTCCTCGAGCGAGGGGTCGATGTTCTTCAAAAGACCCTTGAGCATCATGTAGCACACGGGGAAGAAGGTGAGCGTCTGCACGACGGCGATGCCCCAGAAGCCGTAGACGCTGTTGTCGTAGATGCCGAGCAGGAAGCGGGTGATGATGCCCGACTTGCCGAAGAGCATGATCATGGAAAGCGACAGCACGAACGGCGGGGAGACGACCGGCAGCATCGAGACGACCTTGAAAAGGCCGCCGACAAATTTACCGACGCGGACGTAGACTTCGACATAGGCAAAGAGCAGGCCGAGCAGCGCCGAGAGGATGCCGACGAGGAAGCCGACCTTGAGCGTGTTGGTGATGGCCTTGGTAAAGGTGGGCATGGCGAAGATGCGCTCGAAGATGCCGAAGCCGAAGCTGCCGTCGCCCACGAAGCTGTCCACCAGCAGGATTGCCAGCGGATAGAGAATGAACAGAGTCAGAAAGGTGATGAGCACGACGATGGTGGTGACCATGATGGGATCGGCCATCAGCTTTTTCCGGTCCAGCGCCGCGCTTTGAGAACGTGCCATAGGGAGCTCCTTTCTTGGTGGTTTGGAGGAAAACGCAGGCGGGGCAGCGGCTTATGCCGCCGCCCCGTCGGGATCGTTGGGTCGATGCGATAGACGATGTAGGGAGAATTACTTCACCTGGAAGCGGTTCTCGTCGCCGGTGTTCGCGCCGGAGGCGGCCAGAGCATTCATGACCTCCTCAACGTAGGTCTTGATGTTCTTGGTGGCGTCGTCGAAGTCATAGTCCATGACGTTCTCGGGGTCCAGACCGAACTCCGCGGCAACCTCGGGCTGGGTGGCGTTGTCAATGACCAGGAACTGATAGGAGCCGTTCTGAGCGGCGAGGTTCACGCAGTCGGGAGAGAGCGCGTACTCGATCCACAGCTTCGCGGCGTTGGGGTGCGCGGCGCCCTTGAAGATGGCGGTAGCGCCGATCTCACAGGAGGTGCCGGAGGACGGGATGATCAGCTCGATGTTATCGTAGCCGTTGTCGATGATCTGGGTGATGCCGTCATGCAGGAAGCCGATGCCGATGACGCACTCGCCGGTGCCGACGTTCTTGCTCGGACCGGAGCCGGACTTGGTGTAAACCTCGATGTTCTTATCGAGGTCGACGAGGTACTGGATGCCCTCATCGTGGCCGTACTTCTGGATCATGGTGTTGATGACCAGCTTGGCGGTGCCGGCGGTGTTGTAGTTGGACAGCCAGATCAGGCCCTTGTACTCGGGCTTGAGCAGGTCGGGCCAATCCTGAGGAGCCTCAAGACCCATGCGCTCGAGCTCGTCGGTGTTGACCATGAAGCCAAGGATGCCGGTGTAGATGCCGTACCAGTAGCCGTCAGCGTTCTTGTACTGGGGCTTGGCGATGTGAGAGGCGTTCTCCGCCTGATAGGCCTCGAGCAGACCCTCGGCCGCGCAGACGTTGTAGGGATCGGTCGTGCCGCCGAACCAGACGTCGGCAGACGGATTGCCGTTCTCTTCCTCGATCTTGGCCTGCACCTCACCGGTGGACAGACGCTGATACTCGACCTCGATGCCGTACATCGTCTCGAAGTTCTCACAGGCGGCGGCGAGGTACTCCTCCTCGCAGGAGCCGTAGACCACGAGCTTGCCCTCGGCCTTGGCGGCGTCGACGAGACTGGTCTCTTCGGCGCCCTGCTGATCGTCAGCGGGGGCCTGGGTGTCGTCCTGCTTGCTGCCGCAGGCGACTAGGCTGAGCGCCATCACCAGGCAGAGGAGCAGAGCAATGAGCTTTTTCATGCAAATTTTCCTCCAATTCAAAATTTATCCGGGGGCCATCGGGAACGTTCCCAATCCCATCAGATTACAAAAATATTACAACTTATACGGAACGATGGCAAGAAAATTTGCCGAACTTAGCAGTTTTACACGCAATTTATCAGATTTGTCCGGTGCTCTTGTCAGAATCGTCCCACATTGTCAAAAATGTGACAAAATCGCCGGGGGAAGGAGGGGCTGCGGGCGGGGCGCTAAGACTCCGTGCTGGGGGCGTTCTGATAAAAAACGTCCTCCCACGTGCGCATCGGATAGCGGATGAGCGCGGCGGCGTCGAGGTCCTCGCGGCGCAGCTCCACCGCCGAAATGCGGCGGTTGGTGTAGGTCGTGTAGTAATAGATGCCGCGGTCTGCGTTCCAGCAGGAGGTGTAGATGGTTCGCTCGTATTCGCCGGGGCGGACCTCGCAGCAGCCGTTCTGCTGCTCGACCGCGCCGAGGATGTGGAAGAACTGCCCGACGCTGTCGGCTTCGCCCTCGCCGGAGACGGAATGGAGCCGCGTGAACGCCGCGCGCACAAAGCGCGAGGCGGAGGAGAGGTCGCCGGGCAGTCCCAGCGCACCCATGCCGCGGCTGTAGAGCGTGAGCGGGAGCGCGTCGGAAAAGAGATTTTCCGGCTGCTTCGGCGAGAGGTGCATGAAGTTGTTGAGCGCGAACATCTGCTGCGGAAACGGCGGGTTGTTCGTCAGCACGCCCGCGGGATCGTCGTAGACCTTCAGACCGTCCGCGACGGACTCGATCACGACCGCGCCGCTTTTGTCGGCAAGGAGCCAGTGGAGCTGCGCGGCAGGGAGCTGCGGGCTGAACGGCGTGCCGACGAGGTTCATTGTGCGCAGGGCCTCACGGGCCTCCGCGAGCGTCGCGCAGCGGCCCAGCAGCCGGGGAATGAACTCAAACTGCGCGATATTCTCCCGATCGGGGACGACCTCGGCGTATTGCGCGCTGCCGACAAAGTTGAGCCCTGCCATGCCGAGCCCCTTTTCGTTCACTGCGTCGTAGTAAAGCGGGAAGCCGTCGGCGACGTGCGCCGTGCCGATGATGGCGTAATGCGTGTCCATCACGCCGCCGTGGCGCAGGGCGATGGGGAAGCGGCGCGGAGTGATGACGATCTCCTCGCCGTAGGAAAACTCATAGTCGAGCGTGCGGCCCATGTAAAAGTCTCTGGTTTGGTACGTTGCTGCGGTACACATGGGAAACCTCCTGAAAGTATTTTTGATTAGTATGCCGCGCAGAGGAGAAAATCAACCGCCGCCGCGCGTCTTTCAAAACGGACAGAGGAAAGCTCGCGGAGCTCTCCTCTGTTTCGCGTTATTCCGGCGGACGGCAGCTGGCGTGCCAGCCGCAGCCCTTCAGATGGTCGTCCACCAGCCCCGCCGACTGGAGCAGGGAGTAGACGATAGTGGTGCCGACGAAGGTGAAGCCGCGCTTTTTCAGGTCGCGGCTGATGCGGTCGGAGAGCGGGGTGGAGGCGGGCACGTCGGCATCCGTCTCGGGGCTGTTGACGATGGGCTTGCCGTCAACGTAGGCCCAGAGAAAGCGGTCGAAGCTGCCGAACTCCCGCTGCACCTCTAAAAAATGCCGGGCGTTTTCGATGACGGAGACGATCTTGCGGCGGTTGCGGACGATGCCGGCGTTCTGCATCAGCTCCGCGACCTTTGCTTCATCGAAGCGGGCGACCGCAGCAGGCTCGAAGTCCGCGAAGGCCGCGCGGAAAGCCTCGCGCTTTTTGAGAATGGTGATCCACGAAAGCCCCGCCTGCATCCCCTCGAGGGACAGCAGCTCGAAGAGCGCGCGATCGTCGTGCGTGGGGCGGCCCCACTCGTGGTCGTGGTAATCGAGGTAGATCGGCTCCGGTCCGGCCCAGCCGCAGCGTGTCGGCTGCGCCATGTTATTTCTTGACGGCGATGGCTTCGATCTCGACCAGCGCGCCCTTGGGCAGCGCGCCGACCTGCACCGCGCTGCGCGCGGGGCAATCGCCCTCAAAATATTTGGCGTACACGGCGTTCACCGCGGCGAACGCACCCATGTCGGTGAGGAAAACGGTGGTCTTGACCACATCGCCGAGCGTGCAGCCCGCGCCGGCGAGAACGGCCTTGAGGTTTCGGAGCGACTGCTCGGCCTGCTCCTCTACGCCGCCAGGGACGAACGCGCCGGTCGCGGGATCGAGCGGGATCTGGCCGGAGACGAACACGAAGCCGTTGGCCTCGATGGCCTGCGAATAGGGACCGATGGCGCCGGGCGCCGCGGTGGTGGCAATAACAGTTTTCATCGGAAAAGCCTCCTGAATAAGATTCGGTGAGCCTATGATAGCACCGGCGCGGCGTCCGCGTCAAGGCGGCGCGGGATTTTTTGCCGTGCGGCGCGGTGGGTCTTGCACCGCGCCGCGCTTTGTGGTATGCTTGTCCCGACAAAAGCCAAATGGCAAAGGAGAGATGATTTATGATCATTCGTGCAGAGGACCGAAAGCAGATCCTGACGCCCAACGCCCGCGGCGGCGACGGTACGCTCGACAAGCGCGACTATGTGCTGGAGAACATGCCGGAGAACGCGAAGATGTTCGCCGAGATCAAGCTCGAGCCGGGCTGCTCGCTGGGCACGCACACCCACACCGGCGAGTACGAGGTGTTCTTCTTCCATGAGGGCGAGGTCACGCTCAACGACAACGGCACCGAGCGCAAAATGCACCCCGGCGACTTCGCCATCTGCTATGACGGCGAGAGCCACGGCATCGCCAACCGCACGGACAAGCCCGCGTCGCTGTTTGCGGCCATTATCAAGACCAAGTAAGGAGACCCCATGACGACCTATACCTATTATCCCAAGGGCACCTGCTCGAAGCAGATGGAAGTTGATCTGGAGGACGGCGTCATCAAGGATGTGCGCGTGCTCGGCGGCTGCAACGGCAACCTGCAGGGCATTTCGAGCCTTGTGCGCGGCATGAAGGCCGCGGACGCCATCGAGCGGATGCGCGGCATCCGCTGCGGCTTCAAGCCGACCTCCTGCCCCGACCAACTCTCCATCGCGCTGGAAAAGGCGCTGGAGAAAGAAAAAGACGCAAAGTGAATCCCACAGGCTCGAAAGAGCTTACGTGGATGGAAAAGGAAAAATATAACTCCCTTTTAAGTTAATGGTTGCTGGGCAGATTGCCTGTCCAAACTACCATGATATATTTCGAAAGGAGTTGTCCGTATGAGAAAGAAAGTAGCTATCACTATGGCAGTTGCGATCATCGTTCTGACGGCAGGCGTGATTATTTTGAGAGGGAAAATGCCTTATAAAGATTTGAAAGCCTCCGATATTGTTTCCGCAACAGTCTATTTCTTTCCGCCCGATAAGACAGTCCAAATTACAGATGTAGAAGAACTTGTTTCATATCTCGGCGAGGTTACCATCTATAATGAAGATCATTCATATAACGACTATTGCGGTCAAACGGTCTTGTTCACGCTAACAATGGCTGATGGGGCTCAGGAAAAAATTACAGCATTCAATCCGTTTGTCATAATCAACGGCGTAGGATATAAGGCAAAATACGAACCGTGTGAGAGGCTTAGCCGCTATGCAAATCAATTACTGAGCGCTGGATAAAAACTATGATATCGTGGTCAAAGAAAAGACTAACAACTTTTGAACTGGCAAATTGAAAACTATACGCCGCATAACAAGAGCAAGGTGCAACTGAGGCTTGCTCTTGTTTATTTTCCGGCGGATGAACTAAGTCTACATGGACGTCGGCTGCCTAAGCAGCAGCAACCATTATCTTAAAAGGGAGAAAAAAGAAAGCGGCGGGGGACTGCCGCTTTCT
>OGOV01000905.1_pt1 | contig 29034 bp, 25 predicted proteins | sample 1552711 | NCBI WGS metagenome assembly OGOV01 (sample SAMEA2580216, study PRJEB22360) | human gut metagenome | biome: human gut; feature: human-associated habitat; material: faeces | place: Denmark | collected 2008/2010 | reverse complement strand
CAGTGCAGACGACTACTTTTGACAGCCCGAATCTCTCCTTGAGCTTCTCCTCCAAGGGCTGGAGCGTGGTGGTCTCTGCCGTGTTTCCCGGATTGACGCAGAACGCAAGCGGAATGCCGTCCATGTCGGTAAACAGACCCATCTGGACTATAGGGTTCGGCCTGTTCTCTTTTGAATGGCCGTATTGGCGGAGTCCGTTCTCCTCTTCCGATTCGAAGTAATAGTTGGTGCAGTCGTAGTAGATGACCTTGTCGCGTCTCTTGCCGAGTTTCAGGCTGCGCCTGTATACGTCCGCCTGGATGTCGTCGCTTTCCTCCGCGAGGATGGACAACGCCCTGTATACTTGATGGATGTCGACTTTAGGTTGCTCTATGAAGCGCTTTGCATCCTCGAGAGACGACAGCTTGGAACCGGGATAAAGTATCCTCGTGTAGAGCAGCGTCTGAAGTATCTCGTCCAGGTCGTACTTGTTCCTGTGGCGCTTCTCTATCTTTCTGCATATCTTGTCCAGACCCAGTTCGTGATACACTTTCTGGAGAAAGAGATATCCGCCATTGTAACATCGCTGGGCATTCTTGTCAATGAGTGCGGCGGGATTGCACTCCAGTATTATCTTCTTCCTGTTCTCTTTTTCCTGGGCGGTGAGCTCGGCAACGTACTTTTTGGCTTCTCCGATGGGATCTTCTCCCCCGAAGCGCTTCTCCAGGTCCTCAAGAGTGCCGAGGCGCTCTACATATTTGGTGGAAGGCTTACCGTTTTCGTTGCGGTAACTCTTCTGAACATAGTAGATGGGCCGCTTGCCCATTGACAGAGTCTTTAGAATCATATCTGTAAAATCTAATAAGCATCACAAAGGCATTACAAATATAGAAAATAAATTTGACAAAAAAAAGAGTTCTGAACGAACTCTATCAAATATTTTTGACTTTTTTCGGATTTTAAAGTGTCAAACTACCGATCTAGGTTGGAAATATCTTAGTGAACATAATGGTTATTTAGTTCGTTATGATTTAAGATTAGATGATTTGAAATTATTAAAAGATACACTTTATTACCCTCCAACAACGGCAATGAGGAACATTCATATGTTTCCGCCATATGAAAAAGTCAAAACTCATTAGAATGTTTTTATGGTAAAAACGAGTGAATTATGAATGTCCTGAATCGAAACACTTTTTGGGGGGAAGGCGTTGAGGGCTTTTTCGTTGACCGAGTTGCTGGTAGTCCTTGTGATCATTGGAATTCTGGTGCTGGTGGCGATGCCGAACTTGATGCCGTTGATCTCAAGGGCGAAGGCGACGGAGGCTCAGTAGCAGCTTACATTCCTACATTCGTTGGAGAAGAGCTACTTCTACACCTATTCACGATATTCCGATGATTTGGAGGAACTTGGGTTTGAGCAGACTGCCCTTGTGACGGATGGTGGAAAAGCCAATTATCGCATCGAGGTCGTGGAGGCCGGGGAGAACGGTTTCAAGGCACAGGCTGTCTCCGTGGTCGATTTTGACAAGGACGGGGTCTTTAATGTTTGGGAGATTGACCAGGACAAGAACCTGAAGGAGACGGTGAAGGACTGATGCGATGTTGAGGTTGCTTTCCATATTCCCACTTACGGTTATGATGGTTTCTGATGCGAGGAGTCGAACAGTGTCATCCTGGTGGCTGTCTGCTTCGTGCTGATCGCGATGTACCTCCCGATGTTCAAATTGGGGATGACCATTAGTTAGGACTTGTGAATATACCGCCTTGAATCATTACAAGCTGGGGCGAAAAGTTCCCTCGCTTACAGAACGCTTTCATGTTACTGTGCCACAGACGTGGGTGAGGGCACGCTATGGCTGAAAAAGTAAAAGCCTAAAGCTATAGTTTTTCAGTCAAGGTGCCACCAGGGTGGATCACAGTGGCTGTGTGGCTGAAGGTGTTTTGTAAGAAATCATACGCGTCGAATTCGGCTTTCAACGCATTCGGAATCGCACTCATGAGTGGGGGGAGGTATAAAACTTAACCTTTACAAACACTATAAAGCCCAGGTTCGGTTTTTATTGCTAACTTTACAGACGGTTGAAGAACATTATTGTTTTTCAACCGTTTAGTTATTGTTGAAAACTTTACAACACAATGTTTGGGCAATTTACTCATTTTGATTCGTCGTGATTCTGGTCTAAATTTGACAGTGCTGATAACCGGTAATGCCGGCATCGCGATAAGCCGAAACACTAAAGCGACACAATAACTACTGAATATGCTATACCAGAAAAGAATCAATAAAATCATAGGTGACATCGACAAGTTCTTCGACACGATCGACCAGGCCTTGCTGATTTTCGGTGAGGGGGTGAAGAACTATCTTTATACTAATGTCGAGGCGTTCAAAGGGAATCTTCAGACGATGACCCGGCTGGAGAACGAGGCGGAACTCCTTCGCAGGGAGATCGAGGCCGGACTTTACAGGCAGTCAAGTCTTGTGAGGCTTAGAGGAGACATCATGCGTCTTCTGGAGGCCTTGGACCACATCATCGACACCTTGAACGACAATCTGTTCCAGTTCGAGATAGAGAGGCCGTTCATTCCGGTGGAGTTGAATGCGGATTTCTTGAAACTCACTGAGTTGTCCACTCAGGCTGTGGAGACGGCCATTCCAGCGGCCAAGGCCTATTTCAGGACTTCGGACAGTATCACCGAGAAGGTTCACAGGGTCTATTTCTACGAAAAGGAGGCGGACAAGCAGGCCAAATCCCTCAAGAAGAAGGTTTTCCATACGATGGACGAATTAAGGCTCAGCCAGAAGTTCCATCTGCGCTACTTCGCACTCCACATCGAGGAGATTTCAATGGAGGCCGAGAAAGTGGCTGACCAGCTGTCGGTTATGTCAATCAAAAGAAGCATCTGATGACAGTGACGGTGTTCATACTCTTTGTCATCATCCTGACAGGATGGTTCTCGGTGACGGATCTGCCGGTCGCTCTGGCACCTGCCGGAACCTGCCACACTGTGGCCAGACGGTTCCGTGTCCCGGGGATTATGCTTCTGCTCTTTATCGGAATCAGCCTTTCCCGTCCGCTGGCTCCTCAGCTTGTCCCCGGCAGGGATTACGCTGTGGTGATCTTCGCCGCGACCTTGGCGGTAGTGGCCGTCAGGATATTCATAAAGGACGCTTCCATAGTGTTTTCTCTTGCCGGAGCGATAGCCGGGACGCGGATGCTCCAAAGCGGTTCGTCGGCTATCAAGTGGTCGGTGCCGCTTTCGTGGCTGGCCGCGGTCATATTCACAATCCTTATCGCCATCATTCTTTGCAAGGTAATCTCTGCGATTTCGTCAAGGTCTGATTGTCATCTGCTTACGAAGATGAACAGGATGGGGCTGGCGATGACGATCGCGGCCTCGGCGCTGATGCTTGCCATAGGGTTCAACCTTGGAGGGCTTGTTCCGTCGGTCTCAACGTTGGAATTCCAACTGTTGGTGTTTGCCGCTGTTGCCATAGCCATATGTTTGCTGGTAAAGGGCGAGGCCGGATCCAACTCGCACAGACTTATGGAGAGGTGCTTCGACATCAATGCCGAGGCCGCTTTGGCGATGACGCTTGCCACCGCGCTTGTCACCTTGATCTTCTCTTTCGATTTGAGGATCGGGAATATTCAATTGAAAGCCACTCCTTTGGCTCCGGGGCTTCTGATGCTCGCTGGGCTTGCCGGCTGCGAACTGGCTCAGAACAAGGAGGTCAATTGGATGCCGCTTGCCTCCAAGATCGGTACGGACGCGCTTCTGACTCCGCTTCTGGCGATGATTCTCGCCTGTCTTATCTCTGGTATGATACATCCGAACCTGTTCTCCTTGGTGAACGCCCAGGTCGGGCTCCTCATTATGCTTCTCGCCCTTGTCTCGGGCGGTCTGACGGTCATGTCGTTCCTTTATCTGCGCGCATCGAAAACCTCCGGCAGGACTCTTCGTGAAATGGACGATGAACTGAACGAGAACCGCCGGGCAATCAACGAGATGGAGATCAAGACGATGCAGGCGGAGAATGAAAACCTGCACAACCTGCTGGATCTCAAGCGTAAGGAACTCGTCAGCGTGGCGATGAACCTGAGCGAGCAGAAAGAGTTCATGGACGGACTCTACGAAAAGGTCAAACAGGCTCAGGCGGAGATGGAACCGGAGAAGAAGGACGAACTTCTTCACGAACTCCGTACCGATCTCAATCTCAGAAGGAATTTCTCCAACGAGATAGATAGTTTCTATGCCCAGGTCGAGACCCTCCACAAGGATTTCACGACCCGGATGACCGAACGGTTCCCACAATTGACAAAACAGGAGAGACGCCTGGCTATGCTGCTAAGGCTCGGTTTCTCCACGAAATATATAGCCACATTGATGAATATAGCTCCGACAAGTGTCGAGATCGGCAGGCACAGGCTCCGCGCGAAGCTTGGCCTGGCCAGAGGGCAGAATCTGACGGAATTTGTCAAAACTATATAACCAAGTTTATTAATCGCTTAATGTTGTAAAGTATGAAAAGAGTTGTTTTTATTTCTCTGGCAGCCTTTCTGGCAGTCTCGTTGTCCGCCCAGACAACGGACACGAAGAAGGATTCAGAGGTTGAACTGAACCAGTATGGTCAGCAGGTGAACTCCACTCCGGGACAGGTAAAGATCCAGGACGGAATCATGGTGCTGGACGCCAAGAAGATCGACTACAAGATGTGGTTCGACATCCGTGTGCAGGGCGACGCAGCTGTCTTTTTCGGAGGTCCGGACTTCACTTCTTCCCGACTTGACGGGAAGGATAATCCTAACCACATCGGAAACGGAATGTCCATCCGCCGTGCCCGTTTCGCCGTCAAGGCCCAACTGGACAGGAACTGGTACGGAGAGATTGACACTGACTGGGCTGATGGAATATGTGAACTCAAGGATGCCATTCTGGCCTATAATGGAGTGCCCGGGCTTGAGATCAAGGCAGGTAATTTCAAGGAGTCTTTCTCCATCCAGCGCAACACCACATCCCGTTACCTTATGTTCATGGAACGCCCGATGGTGACCTCGCTCGCACCGTCAAGGCATCTGGGGCTGAATCTGACATATTCAAACAAATGGTTCTGGTTCGCCGGCGGTGTGTTCGGACCTGAGCTCAAGGGAGCCGAAGAGGCCACGGCCATGAAGGACAACAACAAGGATCTTGGCCGCAACGCAGGCCTGTCCTACACGGGGAAAGTAGTCTTCCGTCCTCTCTATAAGTGCTCGGAGTCGGCTCTTCATCTTGGCGGAGCGATATCCTACCGTGAGCCGAAGGTCACATCCACCGACGCTTACGGAGCCGCGCGCTACAGCAGCCGCAACTCTACGAGCATCAACAGGAAGAAGTACCTCGACACCGATGTCATCACAGGTCTTGACCATGAGCTTGCCTGGACCGCAGAGCTTGCCGGTTTCTACAAAGGGCTGCGCTATGAGGGCGCCTACCTCACCCGCGGGGCTTTTCTGGACAAGAAGATCAACAACCTCGGAACCCAGTGGGCCGACGGTTGGTACGCGCAGGCTTCCTATCTTCTTTTCGGCGGTCGTCAGAACTACGACTACGATGGCGCCAAACCGACCAGAATCACTCCTGGGCGCTCCTGGGGTGATGTCGAACTTGCCGTGCGTTATGAATATTGCGACTTCAACACCGCTGACTACTTCGGAGGAAGCGCGGAGGCGTTCAGTTTCGGGATCAACTTCTACCCGACCAAGAACGTGAAGTTTGTCATCAACTACCAGTACAACAACAATGACCGCTATGCCAACGGCAAGGGCAAGCTGTTCGTTGGTCACGACGCCGCCGGCAATCCTACCAAGGACTACACCAAGGTAGTAGAGGGCGCCGGCAAGGCCGGGGTTGACTACCATATGCTCGCGATGCGTTTCCAAGTCGCTTTCTAATTGATTTATAAAATATTATGAATATGAAAAAGATAGCATTGTTTTCGGCGTTGGCTCTCATTCTCGCCGGATTCGCCTCCTGCTTTGAGGATAAGATTTACGATGTGGCCAGCATTTCCGACATAAAGAACACCGTTGCCTACACAGAGGATGACGCCGTGACGGTGACAGCGAAAGTCACCGCTCTGGTGGAGATCACAAAGGTTGAGTTGCTGTACAAGGCGGGGACAGAAGCGGAAAAGACTGTTCCTATGACCGGAATGACAAATGATGCGGGCGTGTACCAAGGAACTATCCCAGCCGCCCCGGTCGGCACAAAGGTCGTCTATCACATTGAAGCGAGCACAGACGGGAACACTGAATGTTCTCCGGAGGTCTCCTACACCGTCGGTGAGGTTCCGATCGACTACACTGGCCTGGCTCTGAACGAGCTCAACGGCAACGACAAATTCATCGAGATCTACAACAAAGGGAAAGAGGACATCCATATTAAAGGAATATCCATCCAGAAGGACGGCAAGGATGTCTGGACGGCTCCTTCCGCCATCCTTAAATCAGGAGAGTTCGTTCTCCTTTACAGCACCGATGTCCAGGCCGATCACGCAGAGCATCCGGATGGCTATTTCTTTGGCTCAGGCCTTTCCGCCAAGAAGGCTGTCAAGGTGGAACTGTTCGACCCTAAAGGCGGAAGTCTGGACTGCTTCAATCTCGTGAACTTCGTCAAGAAGGCAAGCGCGTCCTACAGCCGTGTTCCTGACGGGACAGGGGCTTGGTACTTCACTTCCGCCACCCCGGCCGCCAAGAACGCCAACGAGACCGCTGACAAAGTCGAAGGTTTGGAATAGAATTATAGATAATGCCCACAAAGTCACGTGATTCGGAGCGAAGCGACCGAAGGGGTTCGGGGAAACCTTTCCCCGTGCCCCTCAGGGGCTGTCGCGAAGTGACTGGGGGTTGGATGAAAAGTGCGCGAAGCGCGAAGCGACCGAAGGGGTTCGGGGAAACCTTTCCCCGTGCCCACAGGGGCTGTCACGAAGTGACTGGGGGGTATGCATTAATGGAATTAATATATTCATAAATAATTGATTGCTATGGCAAAAGAAGAAATGAAGATTGGCGAGATCTCTAAGCCTCGCTTCGAGTTCCGCTCGTTTGGACAGTGCTTCTGTGAGGCACACAAGAGGATGGCGCGTCTGTCCGTTCCTGTTCCTGAGAAGGTCTGGGAGCGCTCAAGCGACGAGATTTACATCATCTCGCGCAAGAACGACATCAACAACACCAAGATCCGAGACGGCAAGATGGACATCAAGACCTACGTCCAGACCGTCGATGGCCTTGAGCAGTGGAATCCGTTGATGAAGGGTGAGTTCCCTATCAGCGCCAAGGTGCTTGAGGAGGAGGTTTTCCCTGCCTTTATGGTTGAGATGCCTAAACTGACGAAGGACACCTACACCTACGAGGAGTTCATCGCGATGGTGAAGGCCAACCCTGATCTCGCCGCCGTGCGTGTCCACAAGCAGCGTTTCGGCTATATGGTCAACGACACGATCTGCGAGGTCGGCAACGTGCTGATCAACGGGGCCAAGGTCGTGACCATCAACAGCGAATCGACAGAGATCGAGGACATCAAGAAGACCATCAAGGATGTCGGTCTTGAGGGTGTGGAGAACATCAACTACCTCCAGGCCATCAAGCGTGTTATCGGAATGATTGACAAACCACTTGCAAACGAATAGATTATGGCACAGGAAATCGAAAGGAAATTTTTGGTGAACGGCGACTTCAAGTCGGATGCGTTCAAGGCTACAAGAATCACTCAAGGCTACCTCAGCAGTGTTCCGGAAAGAACTGTACGCGTGCGTGTGAAGGGTGACAAGGGATTCATCACCATCAAGGGAATCGGCAATGCCAGCGGCGCGAGCCGTTTCGAGTGGGAGAAGGAGATTCCTGTCGAGGATGTGAAGGCTTTGCTGGAGATCTGCGAGCCGGGTGTCATTGACAAGACCCGTTACCTTGTGAAGGCCGGGGAGCACACCTATGAGGTGGATGAGTTCTACGGTGACAACGAGGGACTTACGGTAGCCGAAGTGGAACTTTCCGACGAGAACGAGGCTTTCGACAAGCCGTCCTGGCTCGGCGAGGAGGTCACCGGCGACGCCAAGTACTACAACTCGATGCTGATGAAGAATCCTTACAAGAACTGGAAGTAGGGTCTTTGATTGGTGAGCCTGTCGAAGTGACCTTCAAAGCACAAAAGTTCAATTTAAAATATTCACGAATATGTCAGACCCTCTGGATATGAACAACTACCGCCTCGAAAAGCTTCCGAAGATGCAGAAAAGCGGCTTCGAGATCTGGATGGCGCGTCTCGGCGGCCCGCTCGCCATACTTGCCTTTGTCCTTATCTACTGGTTCGGACATTTCGGCTTCATCGACAGCCTCACCGCTGAATCCGTGTCGGGAAAGGCCCTGGCACGGCTGAACGAGATAGGCCTGCCCGCGTTCATAAGGTCCAACTATGCGATGTTGGCCATATTCACGGCGGGCCTTATCCTTTGGATGACCGAGGCGATTCCGAACTATCTCACCTCGCTGATCATCATCCTGCTCATCGTCCTCTGCGGTGTCACGACCCAGAAGGAGGCCTTCGCCCAGCTGGGACATCCGGTGATGTGGCTGAATATCCTTTCCTTCGTGCTCGCCTCGATGCTTGTCAAGACCAAGTTCGCCAAACGCCTTGCGATGTGGTTCGTGATCAAGTTCGGCAAGACCGCTAAGGGAGTCCTGTGGAGTTTCCTCATAATCAACATCGTGCTATCGATGTTCATCTCCGCCACGACCGTCAAGGCCACGATAATGCTTCCGATCTTTATGGTTGTCTGCGCCATCTACGGAGCGTCTGACGGTCACCGAAACAATTTCGGGCGCAACCTCGTGATCCAGAATCTGTTCCAAGTGAACATCGGAGCGAATGCCTTCTACACCGGAAGCGGCGCCCACCTGTTGGCCATCTCCTTGATCTTCGGCGCCGCCGGGGCGAGCCAGTTCGGTTACTCGGACTGGCTGGTGTCCTGCGGCCCGATGAGTTTCCTGATTCTGATCATCGGTCTTCTGATGGGGATGTACGTGTTCTTCCCGATGAAGAAGGACGAGCAAAAGCCGCAGATTGACGGCGGTCTGGAGCGTCTGAAAACCGAACTGGACGCGATGGGCAGGATGACCGTCGAGGAATGGAAGGCCGTTGGAATATTTATGGGTGTCCTTATCCTTTGGTGTACTGACAGCCTGCACGGGATTGACGCAACGACCGTGGCCTTCATCGGTGCCGTGATCGCCCTGATGCCGGGAATCGGGGTCGTGAAATGGAACGACGTTGACATCCCGTGGCATCTGATGCTCTTCTCCGCAGGAGCCTACACCTTGGGAGCCGGCTTGAACATCACCGGTCTGCCCGGCACGATGGTAAACGCGGCCTTCGACTCAATGGGCATCACCGACAACACTCCGTTTTGGGTGCTGTACGTCATCCTGACGTTCCTGATGATGTACTCCGGTCTGGTCTTCCAGTCCAAGACCATCAGGACGATGATCTTCGTGCCGATCTCGATGGGCATCGCCGAACGGTTCGGCTATCCGGTCATCAGCCTCGCGCTTCCTGTCTCGATGCTGATCGAGCACGTCTATGTGCTGCCGTTCAACAGCAAGCCAGCCGCCCTTCTGTACAACACCAACCAGTACAGTATGACGGATGCCTTCAAGTTCGGCATCACTATGATGACCATCTCTTGGCTGATAATCCTCCTTTGGGGCGAGACCGTCCTCAAATGGCTCGGCATCACCCCGGGTTTGTTCTTTGTGGGATAATTTGTTATATTCGCAAATGTATGCCTGGGCTTTTTTGGAAGCCGCATCGTTATGGCGGACGGTGAAGAATGAGGCGGTTTTTTGTTATGATCGAGATTGACACCAGAATCCACGACCGCTACTCGATAGAGCTGAAAGTCGGCTTCGTCACCCGCAAGAAACTGCGGATGAACGACTTCTCTCTGGCGATGTGGTTCTTCGTGCCCGGCAGTCTCGACATCAACAGGGCCACCTATCCAAAGGATATGTTCTACCAGGATGTCAAGTCGAACATCCGCCTCATCACCCCTGTTTTCCTGCTCCGCGAGATAGTGGAAGGCCCGGCGTTGCCTCTTCGCAACATCCGCGAGGCGTTCATCCAGATGGCGTCCAACCCGACCCGGACCCTGATCTCTGAATATGAGTATCAGATCAAGATGTTCGCGGCCATCGTCAAAAGCGCCCTGCGCGATGAATTGGCGCACATCAAGCAGAACCGCATCGGCTCGGACACGGAGACCCTGTGCGACGGCTTCATCCGCAACGCCGGAAAAATCTGTGATGAATATGTCGGACTGCGCACCATCATCAACGCTCCGACCGTTCCAGAGGGCGTGATGAGGATGTACCTTTCCGGGGACGAATTCATTTGCGACATCACCTGCAAGCATATTCTTGAACTCATCGAGTGGCTGAGAGGCAGGAAGTTGGATGAGTTGGCCGGCAAGGCGACGGCGCTTTACCGCAGGATCGGGAAGCATATGAGGCAGCTCGGCTACCCGGAGATCCGGAAAGATGACCGGCTGCACAACCGCATATTCATTCATCGCTTCAGCATCCTGAAAAAGTACATCGAGAGCGACCTTTACCTCCGCGCTCCCAAGCGGCGGGACGGGGTGATCGTGGAGCAGCTTTATTTCAGCATCGCCGCCGGTCTGGCGATGTTGTTCGCCACCGTGGTGAGCTTCGCCTTCCAGAAGAAGTTCGGCTCGCTGACCCTTCCGCTGTTTATCGCTCTCATTATCAGTTATATGCTGAAAGACCGCATCAAGGAGCTGATGCGTTACTATTTCGCTCACCGTGTCGGCAGCAAGTACTTCGACAACAAGGCGAAGATCATCCACAAGGACACCGAGCTCGGCTGGCTGAAGGAGGGCGTGGACTTCATCGAGCCGGAAAAGGTTCCCGCCGATGTGATGACCCTTCGCAACAGCTCGCACCTCACCGAGGTCGAGAGCGGCAACGTCACCGCCGAGAAGATCATCCTCTACCGCAAGTCCGTCCACATCGACAGGGACAAGCTTCAGGCTAATTCTGAATATTCTTTCAGCGGCATCAATGACATCATCCGCCTGAATGTCACCAACTTCATCAAGAAGATGGATGACCCGACCGTCCTGATGCGCACCCTCGACGACGATGGATCCATCCAGACCGTTGATTGTGACCGTGACTATTACCTAAACCTCGTCCTCCAGTACCAGTACGACAACACCGCCGAGTTCAAGCGCTTCCGCATCGACCTCTCCCGCGACGGCATCAAGTCCATCGAAGAGGTCCGGTAGAAAAACATTCCAAACACATTTCGCCGTAAGAGAAAACTTTTGACATTTACCCTGTTTGTTTTACTGTCGGCTCTGACTGTTCTTGCGCAGCAGCCAGACAGTGTGATTCCGGAATTCCTTTCGGCGTCGGTTATCACGGAAGGGAACATAACGTACAAGGTGGACCGGATGGCAGAGGCTTTACGGGGAATATTCCTCCCGCCACGGATCTTTCTCTTATCGTGTGAGTCTCGGTGCCCAGTGCCTGTTCCCGTTCTACGATGACAAGTACTCCAACGAGACTGTCTCCATCGCTCCGGTCCGCCACGTGACACAGACTAACCTTCGCACCAAGAACCGCGAATTCGGCTTCACCATCTCATGGTTCTTCCAGCGCGGCAAGGAGAACAACTCCGTCAAGAGCCTTGAGAACTCGGATGTTGACTCGGGTGTGTTCAAGTTCTGACATAAATTCCACGTGGTCTCACGCGCGAGACGTTCACAAATTAGTACAAAAGTCCGAACATCCATAGAGGGATACGGTTGCCGTAGCCGGTCTCGATGCCGTCAATGCCAAGGTAACTTGTCGGGATGTCCGCGATCTGTTCAAAATTTTTATTGTCGCCACCTATCTCAAACAGATAGTCGCCATTTACAAGAAAATCTCCTTTTGCCGGCATCTGCACGGAACACACCGCTGACAGTTGGTTGATGAAGAATGTTTCGCGCATGGTTCCGATGTTGATCTTCGGCGAAAACGCATACATAAGATTGGTGTTCCCGAGATAGATTTTCTCAGGATTGACCAGTCTTTTGTAATTCTTAAGTTCCGTTGTGAGAAGGTTTAGGATTTCTGCCTCATCAAGTTTATAGAGAAGAGAGAGGAGTGTGTTTCTGGTTGTGCTCATTGACGAAGCCAGTTTCTCCGTGTTGGGTTGCAGTGGAACATTCTCGGCGATGATCATGAACAGTTTCTTGCATTTGTCGATGGTGGGGTAGGACACTTTCTCCACGGCTGGAAGGTCGCTTTCCACAACAAGTTTGACCATGTTCTGCAACATAGTCAAAAAATCGTCGCCTCCCTCCTTATAGAAAGGATATACTCCATAATGAAGGTATTTGTCAAATTCTCGTAGAACTTTAAGGCGTGACACAATGTCCAACGCTATCGCGCTGTGGTTGGAAAGAATATCTTCAAGACCATATGCCGGGATGTCAATAGTGCCGTCATATTCGAGAAATTCACGGAAAGACATTCCTTTAAGAATATATGGAGTCTGCCGTCTGGACATATCCACGATAGAATTGTCCAGTTCAAGCATCGAAGAACCAGTGTAGATAACTCTAAGGTCAGCATATTGGTCATAGAGGTTTTTGATTATACGGCTCCAGTCTTCGTTTTTATGCACTTCGTCGATGTAGAATTCGTTGATTCCACGATTGTACAGAAATCCTATCAGTTCCTGAAGAGAGTGCGTTTTGAGCCAAAGATGATCCAATGAGATGTAGATTGTGTCATCAGGATTGGTGTACTTCTCCTTTATGCGCTGGATAAGCATAGTTGTCTTTCCCACCCCTCGCTCGCCTCTGATGCCGATGATTCTGGCCTTCCAATTAATCTTATTGTACAAGTAACGTTTGAAATCGAGCGATACTTGTGATAACTTGCTGTGATAAAATTCAATGAGAGGGCGAATGTCTGAAAGTTCCATATCAATCATTTTAGATGACAAAAATAAAAACATTTTTGCAAAAATGAAAATTGGTAATAAAATCATTTTTGCAAAAACGAACACGGCATTATCTGACCAAATAAGTATTTCCTCCTATCTGCCAACCTTACTACCTGAATGTCACCAACTTCATCAAGAAGAGGGACGACCCGGCCGTGCTGATGCGCACCCTCGGAGATGACGGATCCGTCCAGACCATCGAGTGCGACCTGGGCTACTACCTCAACCTCGTCCTTATGTACCGCTACACCGCCACCGAGTTCAAACGCTTCCGCATCGACCTCTCCCGCTCTACGATGACAAGTACTCCAACGAGACGGTCTCCTTCGCTCCGGTCCGCCACGTGACACAGACGAACCTCCGCACCAAGAACCGAGAGTTCGGCTTCACCATCTCCTGGTTCTTCCAACGCGGCAAGGAGAACCACTCCGCCAAGAGTCTTGAGAACTCGGACGTTGACTCCGGAGTGTTCAGGTTCTGATCTGATGAATATCCCTTTGGATATGGATGATTATCCTTGTTCAGAGGGACTTTCTCATATAGGATGCTATAGAGCCTCGACCTCCTCTACAGAAAGTCCTGTGCAGGAAGCAATCGTTTCGGTGTCGGATAAGAGGATGCCCACTTCAGTGGGGCAAACCATTCTTTTTTACCCGAGATAATAGCCAGAGTTTTCCTCTCCTGACTCGAACACTATGACTTGACCTTGGTTGGTACACAACAAGCGACAAACGTGTTTCCACCGAAACGGCATTTTACCGGAGAAACTGCTGATCCAACGGAGTTTATCCGGCAAAGAGGTCTATCACCGGAGAAAACTCAATTGCAGAGAAAATAGAGAAATCTTCTTCTTTTACCACAACGCTATTTTTCCGGCAATGCCCAAATCCAGGGTCGCTGTCGCTATACCCAACGCTTTAAATACACGGCTCATTGTAGGCAATGTGATGACGCTTTTCCCTTTTTCTAATTTGGAGATTTGGGCGCGCTGCACACCTATAAGTTCACCAAGTTCTTCTTGTGTGAGTTTTTGTGCCAGTCGTGCCTTGCGTATGGCCTCCCCAACAAAGTAGGCGTTCACTTCTTCTTTGAGTTGATTTTCCATAGCCTCACGCTCTGGGGTGCCTCTCTTTCCCCAAAGCTTATCTTTCATATCATCCGCTGGGATCAGTTTCATCTGTTCCATAATGCTGTTATCTCTTGTTTTTAAAATACTCTTTCCTTACCTCTTCTGCCTTGGCAATCTCCTTTGATGGTGTCTTTTGAGTTTTCTTGACTATACCGTGCGTGACGATAACCAACGTGTCCAACTCCGTGTCCCAAAAGGAGAATAGTCTATAACTAATACCATTATAAAGAGTGCGGAATTCCCATATATCGGTATTCTCAAGTTTCTTGAATATGTTAACTTTCATCACCCCTTCCTCAACCTTGAAGATGTTATAGTATATCTTCTGTTGAGCCTTGAACGGTTGTGCGTCCAAAAAGGCTTGCGCTTCTTCTGTCAACACAACTTTTAGTTTACCTATGCCCATTTTGTTTTCCGATACAAATATAATATAATGTTTCCAAGTAACGATACAACCCCGCATTGATTTGTACAAATGCTGCGGCAAAACTACGGTGAACTATCCGTGGAACAAATTATTCGACGGATAATGTGCGGAATCGCTGACTGAGGTCATTCAGCAAAAATATTCAAGTGCAGGATTGGAATGACAATTTCCGGAAAATTTCCGTCCCTTACGTTTGACCATCATCCTATTCTATTGAGCTTTAATTTATTGGCTTTTATACAGAGAACCGATCCGTTGAAAATAGTGCCGTGGAGCGAAATCAGTTGTTAGTTAACATATTCGTGAATCCTGCCAGTCAATTTGGGAGGGCGGGAATCTGTAATGGGCTGAAAGTCAGGTGTTGGTGCATCACTCGTTGGCCTCCAACTTGTTGAGAATTGCTGCCCTTCGATTTTGGAGAGTAGGAACTTGTAATTGATTGAAGGTCAGATGATGACGCTTCACGTAAATGTAGTTGTTGTCTTTGCGGATGACTATTTGAATATTAACCTTTTAGCGTTATTGGGTAGAGCGGGTTCTGGCCCAGGGGATGACGTAGGCGGGGGACATCTTGCGGGATAGGAGGTCTTTCATATAGTCCATGTAGGGGGCGACGTGGCTGAAGAACATCTTGTAACCGTCGCAGAGGGCGTTCAGGCCGGTCTCGATCCTTAGGCCGCCTCTGCCTTGGCGGGACTCGTAGGTGTTGAACCGATGCTTGGGGCACTCGCCGTTGCAGGCGAAAAGCCATTCACATTTAAGGCATTTGGTGGGGAGCTTGTTCCGCTTGTCGATGCCGAAGGCCGTCTGCTTGTCCGAGCGCATCATCTCGGCGATCGGCTTTTCGGTGATGTTGCCGAGGAGATAATCCTTATAGACAAAATGGTCGCAAGGGTAGAGGTCGCCGTTGTGCTCGATGACGGAATTGCCGCCGCAGGTTTGGGCGAAGGTGCAGGTGCCGGGCATCTCCCCGACCCAAGTGGCCAGGGTGGCGTCAAAGTTGGTGACGAATATGCGGCCGACATCATTCCTGACCCAATAATCGAATATGTCGCAGAGGAACCGGCCGTAGCCCACATCGCTCACCGACCACGGGGCGATCATCGCTCCGTCCGCTTTCGGGTCCACGATGAACGGACGCTCCTTCTTGTCCGGCTTCCCGGCCCCGTTCAACGGGTACTTGACGTGCTCGACCACAGGCATAAACTGCATAAATCCGCTGCCGACCTCACGCAGAAACAGATACGTCTCCAGCCCTCTGCCTTCGCTGGCGTGGTTGACCGTGGACATAGTGTTGAACTCAACTCCTTCACCTTTAAGAATATTCAGACCGCTCATCACCCTGTCGAAGGTCGGGAACCCACCCTTGTCCTTGCGGTACTTGTCGTGAATATCCTTGGGGCCGTCCAGGGATATTCCCACAAGGAAATTGTTCTCGCGGAAGAATCTTGCCCATTCCCGGTTCAGGAGGGTGCCGTTGGTCTGGATGGTGTTGTGGATGACCTTTTCACAGGCATATTTCTTCTCAAATTCCAAAGCCTTGCGGTAGAAGTCCAGCCCCAGCACCAACGGCTCGCCACCGTGCCAGTTGAAGGTCACTTCCGGCACACCGTTCGCGCTGATATATTCCTGAACCACTTTTTCGAGCATCGCTTCGGTCATCCGGGGCTCCTTGCCGCCGTAGATCTCAGCCTTGTCGAGATAGTAGCAATATTTACAGTCCAGATTGCAGAGTGACCCGGCCGGCTTGATCATGATGTTGAACGCCATCGGTCCGGAAAGGCGGATGGCGTCCCCGAGGGTCAGTGTCTTTTCAAATGTCGCGTCTGACATATCCCTGAAAAATATAGAAGTAATACTTCGGCAAATAAGTCATCCAGTGTGACTTGGGATTGGATGTCGTTGAAATATTCATTGTGCCTGACACCGTAGGTTGTCACCATTGTGATGTGCATGGCCTTGCGCGTGTTTGTCTCCTCTATGAAGCGAGCCTTTCTGGAGCGTTTCCATTTTGCAAAAATATGAATATTATTTGAGATAACTGCGGTATCTTGGAATTTTTGCCACATTCCGCACGGTTATCGAAAATAAGGCTGCGGAATCTTGGGTTATTTACCACATTCCGCATGGTTATTATTTACGGAGTCTTTTCAGCGGGGTGCTCTTCTGGTCGGGACGGTCATCCCGCCATTTGGGTCAAGGAAGGACGTATCTTGAGAAATCATTTCGATTGAAAGTTGAATAAAAACAGATTTTCTTCAAAAACAGGGGTTATCTTTGTAGTCAGGAAATCATCAACCAGACTACAGAAATGCTTGGAAGAATCATAGCCGCGCTCATCGCTTTGGCTTTGGCACTGCCGGTAGGCTCGCAGAACCTGTCAGACGGTTCGGCTCAGTCAAGTCCGCTCCCCTATTGGCAGACGGGGCGTCACGCATCCTCTTTGTCAGACAGTTCATCCTTGTCCCCGGCGGCCGCTCGGGCATATTCACAAATGCCTCAAAACAGCCGCGTAGGTGTCGGGTTCCCGAGGACGCGGCTGGGGAGGGTGGTGGTCATAAGCGCTCCGCTGATCGCGGAGGGGCTGGTGGCCAAGAAATTGGACGGACGGTTCCGGGGATTGAGGAACGATTATATTCCTGATTTCAAGAAGAGCGCAGATGACTACCTGCAATATTCCCCGCTCGCGGTGATGGTCGGACTGAAAGCGCTTGGGGTGGAAAGCCGCAGCTCGTGGGAGAGAATGGCGGTGTCGGACGCTATTTCCGCCGTTCTGATGGCTGGCATCGTCGGCACGCTGAAGAACACCACCAACGTCACCAGACCGGATGGTTCAGATGACAGATCCTTCCCTTCGGGACACACCGCCACGGCGTTCATGACCGCCACAATGCTTACTAAGGAATATGGCAGTGTGAGTCCATGGATCGGTGTCGGGGCCTATTCCGTGGCCGCCGCGACCGGGCTTATGCGTGTCGCTAACAACAAGCATTGGCTCAGCGATGTGCTGACGGGAGCCGGGGTCGGAATCCTCGCCACGGAGGCCGGGTACTGGATCACCGACTTGATATTCAAGGATAAAGGTTTGTCTGCCACTTATGCCGACTATCCCGATGATGTAAGTCCGAGTACTTCTTTCTTGGGCCTTTATCTCGGGGTGAATCTGCCGCTTAGTGATTACGATATAGACGAGACCAACGAGTTCCGGACTTCCACCGGAAGCACCGCCGGCCTTGAGGGGGCTTGGTTTCCTTGGCGGCATTTCGGGATCGGGGGACGCTTCACGGCTACCAACACGTTGATATTCACTGATGACGATGAGGCGAAAAACTCTTTTGATGCCGTCTCTTTCTCTGGAGGAGGCTACTTCTCCCTTCCATTGTCTTCCTTCTGGTCAGCCGGAGCAAAACTGCTCGGCGGCTATGTCCGCTATCCGAAACTGAGCCTTGCCGGCAAGACAGTGCCCTCAGCCGGAGGTTTCACCTTCGGCACCGGCATGTCTTTGTCCTTCAAGGTCAATTCCTCTTACGGAATGAGACTTTTCCTGGACTACAACCTCCTCCCGCCCCACAGCAAATCTTCTAATGAATATATGAATATGCTCACGCTCGGCACCTCCTTCGTTGTCCTGCTGTGATCCCCGCCGGGCATCGGACCTTGAACTAACCACGTCGGTCACTGAGCCTGTCGAAGTGACCACCTTTCTCGGCCGGAGTCGTCATCGGGTCACCAAGATAGACACTGATGTGCTCGGTGTCAATGGTTACCACTTTTGCTGCATTTCTCGATTCCGGTTACAACTGCCCGTCAATGCAGCCTGCACGGTTCTCCTTCTCACAGTAGTTGATCATCTTCTCCCAGGCGCCGGAATGATCTACACCCTTGTAGTCTCCGGTCAACGCTTCAGAAAAATGAAAAATGTACGGCGGAAATTTGGTCAACTGAAAAAAGTGTCATACCTTTGGCGGAACAAGATGCGACCCGTTGCGGTGGTTATATATTTTTCGGAATATTCCGAATAATGTGAAAGATTGTAGTCGCCGAGGGTTGATTTTGTTTGAGATTGACACATAATTATTAACACGCCCCTGAGGGTTCAGGGACACTAATGACTTTTTTATCGTACATTTCGCTATGGAAGTAAAGAACGCTGTAGCCGGAACGCTGGAGTCAGGTGACATCATGATCCAGATCGCCCCGGCCGAGACGAAAGGTCTGCACATCGACCTGGACAGTTCTGTGGCCGCCCAGTTCGGCAGGCAGATCCGTCAGGTCATTGAGGAAACTCTTACCGAATTCGGACTGGAGGACGCTGACATCAAGGCGGTTGACAAGGGAGCCAGGGATTGCACCATCCGTGCCAGGGTGACCGCCGCCGCCGTGCGCGCCACAGGAAAAGATGTTTGGGCTTAGTTTAGGTTGAGGAATAAGTCGCGGCGCCAGGGACCGAAGGTGCGCGGGTTATTCCGATAATCAGTTACGATTATGGAAAGATTAAGAAGAACAATGATGTTCGTTCCGGGCAACAATCCCGGAATGATGCAGGATGCCTTCATCTACGGGCCGGACTCGATCATGCTCGACCTGGAGGACTCCGTGACCATGGCTGAGAAAGACGCCGCGCGTCTGCTCGTCCACAACGCTCTGAAGTCAATCGACTACGGCGACACCGAAATGGTTGTCCGCATCAATCCTCTCAGCACACCTTACGGACGCAAGGACGTTGAGGCTGTCGTGAAGGCCGGCGTGCAGGTGATCCGCATGCCGAAGACCGAGACCGCCGACGAGGTCCGCGAGCTGGAGGCGGAGATTGAGAAGGTCGAGAAAGAACTGGGATGCCTTGGCAGAACCCGCATGATGGCCGCCATCGAAAGCGCCGAGGGCATCTGCAACGCCTTCGCCATCGCCAAGGCCTCGAAGAGGATGATGGGCATCGCCCTCGGAGCCGAGGACTATTGCGCCAACCTCAAGACCCAGCGTACCCCGGGCGGAGCCGAGCTCCTCTATGCCCGCGAGACCATAGTGGTGGCTGCCAGGGCGGCCGGAATCGACGCTCTCGACACGGTATATTCAAACCTCGATGACATGGAGACATTCCGCAAGGAGGTCGAACTCATCAAGACTCTCGGATTCGACGGCAAGTCCATCATTAACCCTCGTCAGATCCAGATCGTGAACGAGGTGTTCGCCCCGACCGAGAAGGCCATCGAGAAGGCTAAGAAGATTCTCGCCGCCATCAAGGAGGCTGAGAAACGCGGCTCGGGTGTCATCGCCGTCAACGGCAAGATGGTTGACCGTCCTGTCGTCATCAGGGCTCAGCGCACCATCGATCTCGCCATCGCTTCAGGCATATTAACAAAGGAGGAAGTTTATGAGTAATATAAGGGAAAGGGCGGCGCTTGTCGATAAGGTTGCCGCCGCAATGGGCAAGAAGGTGTACTCGGGTGAGACCCCGAAAAACACCACATTCCGCAAGGATCTTCAGAAGGTTCAGTCCAAGGTGGTTACACTTGAGGATGCCATCAGGCTCAGCGGCTTGAAAGACGGAATGACAATCTCCTTCCACCACCATTTCAGAGGCGGTGACAAGGTTGTGAACATGGTCGTTGGCAAACTGGCCGAGATGGGATTCAAGAATCTCCACCTCGCCGCATCCAGCCTCTCCGATGTCCACGCTCCGCTGATCGACCACATCAAGAACGGGGTGATCACAAAGATCTCCACCTCCGGGCTCCGTGGCGAGCTTGCCAAGGAGATCTCACACGGTCTGATGAAGGAGCCTGTGGTGTTCCGCAGCCACGGAGGACGTGGCAGCGCCATCGCGAAAGGTGACCTGCACATAGACGTGGCGTTCCTGGGCGCGTCTTCCAGTGACCCTGCCGGAAACGCCAGCGGTTACTCCCGTTCCGAGCACGCCAAGTCAATCTGTGGCTCCCTCGGCTACGCCAAGCCGGACGCCCAGTATGCTGACAAGGTGGTGATCATCACCGACGATCTCGTTGACTATCCGAACACACCGAACTCCATCTCCGAGCATGATGTGGACTACGTTGTACTCGTGGATTCGGTCGGAGACTCTTCCAAGATCTCTTCCGGAGCCATTCGTGACACCAAGAACCCTCGCGACATCCTGCTTGCGATGAACGCCGCCAAGGTCATTGTCAACAGCGGCTACTTCAAGGAGGGCTTCTCGATCCAGACCGGATCCGGTGGAGCGTCGCTCGCCGCGGTCAAATATATTCGTGAGGAAATGATCAAGAGGGGCATCCACTCCAGTTTCGCGCTCGGTGGAATCACCGCCCACATGGTCAAGATGCACGAGGAAGGCCTCATCGGGCGACTCATTGACGTTCAGTCATTTGACCGTGTCGCCGCCGAGTCCATCAAGAACGATCCGTTCCACAAGGGAGTCTCCGCCAATGAATATGCCAGCGCGGATGAGCCTGGATCGGCCGTGCACTATCTCGACATCGTGATTCTCTCGGCCCTTGAGGTGGACGTGAACTTCAACGTCAACGTGCTTGTGGGCAGCGACGGAGTCATCAGAGGAGCCGTCGGAGGACATCCTGACACGGCGGCCGACTCGGCTCTCTCGATCATTGTCTGCCCTCTGATGCGCGGACGCATCCCTTGCGTTGTGGACGAGGTCACGACTCTCATCACCCCTGGCTCGACAGTCGATGTTGTAGTCACTGAATATGGCATCGCGGTAAACCCGCGCCGTCCTGAGATCGCCGAGCGTCTGAGGGAGGCCGGACTGAAGATCGTGGACATCCATGACCTCAAGGAACTGGCTCTGAAGTCCATCGGAGTCCCTGATCCGCTTCCGTTCGGAGAGAAGGTCGTGGGAGTCGTGATGAACCGTGACGGCTCCGTGATGGATGTCATAATGAACATCGAGGACTAAGACTGTTTTTTATGGAGATTACGCTTGGCCAATTGCTGGCAAGTCGTGAGGAACGGGCTTCTTTCCAGAAGGAACTTTTGAAAGGTTACCCTGGAAAGACCCTGGTCTGCCTCACGGTCATAATGCCGGGTAAGGTCAAGCGTAATCTGCAATCGCTTGTGGTCGCCCAGGCTGCTGTCACGGCTCTGGTCTCGGCTTTCGGAGACTCGATGCTCAAATTCAGACTGCGAGACTTGCCGACCGGCTACGAGGCCTATCTCGTCACCCCGCTTTCCAACGAGGAAGCCAAAAAGGAGACCTGCCGGATCGAGGACACTCATCCGCTCGGCCGCCTTTTTGATTTGGATGTGATTGACGCTGACGGAGTTCCTATGTCAAGGGAGTCGGTGGGCCTGAGTCCGAGAAAATGTCTTGTCTGTGACAACGAGGCTCGCTATTGTATGCGAAACCGTACCCACACTATGGCTGAGCTCACCGCGAAGATTGACGAAATGATTGAGTCCTATGTGCGATAACCGTCACTACATAAGCGAGGCTCCGCTGTCGTTGAACTCTGTCCGGAGACGGGTCGAGGCTTTCCTCGCCGCCAACGGGCTGAGACTGGCTCCGCTGGACCGTTATGTGGTGGTGACACGCGACGAGGACGGAGACGAAATCCTTGCCGGCGGCGGTCTGGACGGCAACGTCATCAAGTGCGTCGCTGTGTCTGAATCCGCTCGCAGCGAGGGACTTATGAATATCCTCGTGTCCCGACTGATCGTCATTGCCCGTGAGGAAGGCCGGGAATCGGTCAAGGCCTTCACTAAGCCGGAGAACGAAGGAATATTCAAAAGCCTCGGTTTCGCCTTGATCGCGTCCTCGCCGAACGCCATCCTGATGGAGAACGGCAGGGGAGGGCTTCCGGAGTACAAGAAGTACCTGGAGTCGCTCGCCCGTCCGGGACGGAACGGGGTCATCGTGATGAACGCCAATCCGTTCACCAAGGGGCACAGGTATCTGGTCGAGCAGGCCGCCTCGCAGGTTGACAATCTCTATGTGATTGTCGTTAAGGAGGATAGGTCACGTTTCCCTTACGCTGAGAGAAAGGCTATGATCGAGGCCGGTTGCGTCGGGCTTGACAATGTGACCGTCTGCGAGGGGAGTGACTACGCCATCTCTGCGGCGACTTTCCCGACATATTTCCTGAAGAAGTTGGATGATGCCACGGACACGCAGATCGCCCTTGATCTGGATCTGTTTGTGAATCATATCGCCAAGCCTCTTGGAGTTACGGTACGTTTCGCCGGCAGTGAGCCGGAAGATGCCCTGACCCGTCGCTACAACGAACTGATGGCGGAGATTCTGCCGGGAACATCGGTCGCTGTGGTTCGACAGGCTCACCAACCGGACCCTGAGCTTGTCAAAGGGTCGGCGCTTCGACAGGCTCGGCGACCAATAGATTTTGTTGAGATCCCAAGACTTGAGCAAAAAGGCAAACCGCTCAGCGCCACTTCGTTGAGGCGGGCTTTGGACAAAGGCGGCTTCAAAGAGGCGATGGAATATATTCCAGTATCCTCCATCCCTTACTTGGTCGCCGACCTTGCCGAGCGTGCGTTGAGGTTGGAACTCGACACGACCCCCAAACCGGGACTCGTGGACAGGCAGGACAACGGTGCCCACAAAGACATGGACTATGCGCTGATGTCCAAAAGCATCTCAGCGTTAAGACCTTATCTGACAAGACTGGCTGTGGAGTCCGCCAAAGACATCGACCCGGCAAAGATAAAGGAGATCGGCATCGAGGCCGAAAAAGCGATGCTGAAGGCCACCGGCGGAGTGAATACCCACAAAGGAGCCCTCTTCTGTATCGGCCTGTCAGTCGCCGCGGCCTCCTGCCTGGCTTGCTCCACGGGGGCTGTGGAGGCATATTCATTCAAGGAACTTGTGTCCCGCGCCGCATCGGAGATCCCTTCCGCCCGAGGTACGCACGGAGCCGAGGCCAAGAGAAGTTTCAAGGCTGTCGGCGCTCTGGAGAACGCCCGCGCGGCCTATCCGGAACTATTCGCAGACTGGCTGCCGTACTATCGTTCGCTGGAAGGCGACCCTTTCCGCTGCCATAAGACGCTGCTTCACATAATGACGACCCTTGACGACACCAACATCCTCCACAGGAGGGGAGCGGAGGGCCTCGCCCACGCCGAAGCCGAGGCCGCAAGGCTTCTTGAGGACTTCAGCGAGAGCGGATTGTCGTCTCTGAACAAGGATTTCATCAGGGAGAACATCTCGCCCGGCGGAAGCGCCGACATGCTGTCCCTGACGATTTTTATAGAAAGCATAATTAACAATATTCATTAACACAAAACTAATTTACTATGGTTGAATTGATTCCTAATGGTGTTTATCTGAAGGGCGGCAAGACTCTCGTAAGTGATGCCGCGGGAATGCCATCTGCCGACGAGGCTCGTGAAAACACTATCGCCTACAGAATTCTCCGTGCCCACGATGTGGACGGAAGCAAAGGCAAGAAGATGCGCATCAAGTTCGATGCGATGGCTTCACACGACATCACTTATGTCGGAATTATCCAGACAGCCCGCGCCAGCGGACTTGACAAGTTCCCTATCCCTTACGCGATGACCAACTGCCACAACTCTCTGTGTGCTGTCGGCGGTACCATCAACGAGGACGACCATATCTTCGGTCTCTCCGCCGCCAAGAAGTACGGTGGTATCTATGTTCCTGCCAACCAGGCGGTTATTCATCAATATGTCCGCGAGGCTCTCGCCGGTTGCGGCCGCATGATCCTCGGTTCCGACAGCCACACGCGCTACGGCTCGCTCGGCTGCATGGGTGTGGGCGAAGGTGGCGGTGAGCTTGTGAAGCAACTCCTCCACAACACTTGGGACATCAACGCTCCTGAGGTTGTGCTGGTTTGGCTCGAAGGCAAGCCTAAGAAGGGTGTCGGCCCTCACGACGTGGCCATCTCCCTCGTCAAGGCCGTGTTCGAGAACGGTTTCGTGAAGAACAAGGTGCTTGAGTTCGCAGGCCCTGGCGTGGCCTCCCTTCCTACCGACTTCCGTAACGGAATCGACGTGATGACCACCGAGACCACCTGTCTGAGCTCTATCTGGGTGACGGACGAGAAGGTTGAGGAGTATTACAAGATGCACGAGCGTCCGGAGGCCTACAAGGAACTCCAGCCGGGTGAGATCGCCTACTACGACGCGATGATCCGCATCGATCTCTCCAAACAGGAGTCAATGATCGCCCTTCCGTTCCACCCATCCAACGCCTACACTATCCATGAGTTCCAGGCTGACCCTGAGGGAATCCTGAAGAAAGTGGAGGAGGATGCCAAGAAGCGTTTCGGCGACAAGATCACCATCGATCTTGAGAGCAAGGTGAAGGACGGCAAGGCGTTCGCCGACCAGGCCATCATCGCCGGCTGCTCCGGTGGTACCTACGACAACCTCAGCGAGGCCGCCGCGATCATGAAGGGCAAGACCATCGGCAACGACTACTTCACGATGTCCGCCTACCCTCAGTCAACCCCTGTCTATCTCGCGACCACCCGCAATCACATCGCCGAGGAGTTGCTTGAGGCCGGTGTTGTGATCAAGCCGGCGTTCTGCGGCCCTTGCTTCGGAGCCGGTGACGTTCCTGCCAACAACGGACTCTCGATCCGTCATACCACCCGCAACTTCCCTAACCGCGAGGGCTCGAAGCCTGGCCAGGGACAGATCTCCCTTGTCTGCCTGATGGACGCGCGCTCTATCGCCGCCACGGCCGCCAATGGTGGAGTCATCACGGCAGCCACTGACATCCAGTACGAAGACACGCACAAGCCATATTCCTTCGACGACCGCATCTACAAGAGCCGCATCTACTACGGATTCGGCAAGGCCGACCCTACCGTCGAGCTCCGCTACGGACCGAACATCAAGGACTGGCCTAAGATGTACCCGATGCAGGATAACATGCTCCTCGAACTCGCCGCTGTCATCCACGACCCTGTCACCACGACCGACGAGCTCATCCCTTCGGGCGAGACTTCCAGCTACCGTTCCAACCCGCTGAAACTCTCCGAGTTCGCTCTCTCACGCCGTGTTCCTGAATATGTCGGGATCAGCAAGCGCATCCAGGCGGAGGATCTTGAGCGCCGCGCCGGCAAGGCTCCGCAGCACGTTCTCGACGCCCTTGCCAAGGTGGGTGCCAAGCCGGAGGACACCTCGTTCGGTTCGTGCGTGTTCGCCAACAAGCCTGGCGACGGCTCAGCCCGCGAGCAGGCCGCTTCCTGCCAGAAGGTGCTCGGCGGCGACGCCAACATCTGCTATGAATATGCCACCAAGCGTTACCGCAGCAACTGCATCAACTGGGGCATCGTTCCTTTCACCATCTCAAAGGAGACTCCTTTTGAATATGTAGCCGGCGATTTCGTCTATGTTCCCGGCATCCGTGAGGCCATCCTTTCGGGCAAGGAGGAGATTGACGCCAAGGTGATCAGCGCCGAAGGTGTGAAGGACATTCATCTCTACTTCCAGAATCTGACCGCTGACGAGAGGGAGATTCTCGCCGACGGTTGCCTGATGAACTTCTACGCCGCCCAGAAGAGCAAATAATCATAATCGCGCACTTTAGGCTTGCGTCCATTTTAGGGGCTTGCAAGCCTGAGGTGCCCAGGTAATCATATTCGTAAAACACTTTAATTATTAATATTCAGTTATGAAAAAAATTCAGATGGTCACTCCTCTCGTAGAGATGGATGGTGATGAAATGACAAGGATCCTGTGGAAGATGATTAAGGATGAGCTTATCATTCCGTTTGTTGATCTGAAGACAGAATACTATGACCTCGGCCTCGTTCATCGTGACGAGACCGGCGATCAGGTGACAATCGATTCCGCCAACGCCACCAAGAAGTACGGTGTTGCCGTGAAGTGCGCCACCATCACTCCTAACGCCAAGCGTATGACCGAGTACAACCTGCATCAGATCTGGAAGAGCCCGAACGGAACGATCCGTTCGATGCTGGACGGAACGGTGTTCCGCACACCTATCACCATCCCTTCCATCTCTCCGGCAGTGAAGTTCTGGAAGAAGCCTATCACCATCGCCCGTCACGCCTACGGTGATGTTTACAAGAGTGTTGACATCCGCGTTGAGGAGCCGGGAGTCGCCAAGCTCGTCTTCGAAGGTGAGAGCGGCAAGAAGGAAGAGCAGATCGTGCACACATTCAAGGGTCCCGGCGTTCTCCAGGGAATGCACAACACCGACGCTTCCATCCGTTCTTTCGCCCACGCTTGCTTCAAGTACGCCCTTGACCTCAAGCAGAGCATCTGGTTCGCCACCAAGGACACCATCGCCAAGAAGTACGACGGACGTTTCCGTGAGATCTTCGAGGAGGTGTTCGCAGAGTACAAGGACGCTTTCGAGGCCGCCGGCATCGAGTACTTCTACACCCTTATTGATGACGCGGTCGCACGTGTGATGCGCAGCGAGGGCGGATTCATCTGGGCCTGCAAGAACTACGACGGTGACGTGATGAGCGACATGGTCTCCACGGCCTTCGGTTCCCTTGCCATGATGACCTCTGTTCTTGTCAGCCCTGACGGCAAGTACGAGTACGAGGCCGCCCACGGCACCGTGACCCGTCACTACTACAAGCACCTCCAAGGCGAGGAGACCTCCACGAACCCGATCGCGACGATCTTCGCGTGGAGCGGTGCGTTCCGCAAGAGAGGCGAGATGGACAATATTCCAGAGCTTGTCAACTATGCCGACCAGCTTGAGGCCGCCTGCTTCGACACCCTCAACGCCGGCATCGTGACCAAGGATCTCGCCAACCTTATGGAAGGCGTGACCCCTCAGGTAAAGAACTCCGCCGACTTCATCGCCGCCATCCGCGAGCGCCTCGAAAAGCGTCTCGCGTAAGTGATTGAAAATCAGTTATAAAAGCGATGGTCTTTAGTCGTTATCAACTAAAGACCATCGCTTAATCCGTTGTGAAACAGAGTCTTATCCTCCACCTACAGAAGCTTAACCTTTGCGTAAGGTCGCACTGACCGGTCGCAGAACTAAAGGTTCGACAAAGTTTACCAGCCATCGAAGAGCCTCTCGTAAGGTTTCACACAGAGCCTTCTGGCCTCTGGTCAGATCACAGGTTCGGTCACTTAATTGATTACGGACTGGACACCTGCCTGGTCGCTGAGCTTGTCGAAGCGACATTCCCGGTCGATGAATAAGAGCGCCATCTGCATAGTGGCGCCAACGAAAAGGACTTCCCGAATTTTTGCACGTTACCAAAAATTCGGAAAGTCTTTTTTACAGCCTTGTCCGCAGAATCGGATGCGCGACCCACTGTATACGTCCACTTGATCTTTGATCATATTCAATGATGTTATTTTGGTTTATATTGTAAACTTATTTATATTTGTAATGCCGTTGAGGTTAAAGCGCATAGCTGTTAATGGCAAAAAATATGTAAATCAAAATGTTATGGGTAGAGAAGGGCTTCAAAGGCAAGAAACCTTGCACCACCTGCCGCGCGACCGACACAGGCGTCAAGGCTTTCAATGAATATGTCGATGCGCTCAAGGATTACCTCTCCTTGCAAGACCGGCGATAGTATTGTCAATGAACAAGATAAGTGCGTACCTTAGACGACACATGAATATACCGATGTGCTCTTACCCTGTTCTTGAATATGCGAGGTCTGGCTTCAGAAGTCAGAGGCGTACATGCCCCCAGACAAAAGTCTCGGTGAGAGTTGAAAAGTCTGTACCCCCTATACGGGGGCGACAACGAATTCTCAATCCTCGGAGAGGGTATTAAGACAGTCTCCCCCCTAAAAGTGCTTAGAGCGAAGAACCTTCGTGTTCTACGAGCGGGATTTCGGCGTAAAGACGCTCGTGGAGAGACAATTGTCCCTCTAAAAGCGTGAATGAGGCTGAATGTCGCTTGTAGGAGAACAGTGTCAGGCCCTGTTGGGTCTGCAGGGCATATCCCGTTTTGGTATTATCCAAACAAGAGCATACCATTGTTACAAAACCTTGCTTTTATTACAAACATTAGGGAAAGGAGCAGCTGAATAACTGGGTCCTTCCATCATTTAGAAGCTGTTTTGAATTGTTTGTTTGAAGGTTAAGAGCAAGCTCTTCCCCTGCTGCCCACCTCGGCAACCCGAACAAGTTCGATTGCCCTTGGTTCGGGCGCTGGGTTGAGAGTGATAAACTTCAGTTTCGACCGCTTCTTCCAAGGAGGATAGCGGTGCTGTCTGGCTGAAGAAGCGGGAAGAAAAAGAAGATTATTCACCTCAAAGAACATTTCAAACAATTCAAAACAGCTTCTTAGTTGTATATTTCTCTTCAATGCGACAAGATCTGTCGCTTTTGATTGTTATATTTGCGACAAACACTTCTGAATATGTTGAACCAGATCAAGCGGTTAAGCGCAATAGTGAACAAACTCAGCGGCATCTGTGAATATGTCGGCAAAGAGGATCTGCTGGAGGCCATGTCAGGCGAAATGGCTGAGAATGGCCCCTCTTCTTTGCGG
>OGOV01000904.1_pt1 | contig 29038 bp, 24 predicted proteins | sample 1552711 | NCBI WGS metagenome assembly OGOV01 (sample SAMEA2580216, study PRJEB22360) | human gut metagenome | biome: human gut; feature: human-associated habitat; material: faeces | place: Denmark | collected 2008/2010 | reverse complement strand
TTCTTCTTTCTGTTTAGCGATACAAAGGTAATCTTTTATTCTTAAACTACCAAATAAAAATGGCACTAATATGGATGAGCAGTTTGATTGATACGAATGAGCGGTGCTATTGATGTGGGTTAGAACTGCTTATCAATAGGAATAAGCATCGTAAGAAGCTTTTATAAGTTGTCGTAAGAAGTAGGATAAGTTGTTGGAACAGTAAGTATATGTTGCTGGGAAAGTCACTTCCGTCAGTCGCACAACAGCTGTTGTGCGCTTGCATATCAGCTGTTATGCGCTCGCACAACACGTGTTGTGCGCTTGTAATCCAGCTGTTGTGCAGTAAAATTTGTAACTCCCTTCATCATATTGCAATTCCTTCCTTATTTCGTGATGATATAATAAGGTGTATTTAGGCGTTGTGAGAGCTGTTTGCTGGTATCTAAAGAAGAAAAAAGGTAAGGTTTAATAGAAGTTTTTCGATGAAAGGTGCGCTCGTTTCAATAAATTGTTGTATCTTTGCAATTGGATTTGGCTACTGCCATTTCCAAGACATCGTTGGTAAACAAAAGCATTCGCTATTATTTCGCGTTCAGCCAAAAGCCTCGGAAACTTATTGGAAATAACGTAACAAGGAATAATTGTGATAAGGTATTCGGTATGGGATGCCTTAGTCTACATATGTATTAGCAATGCACCATCGCTATAGGCGTGGTGTATTCTTATTATGTAGACTGAGGTTTCCATTCCGAGGCTGCCTCATAGCTGAACGCAATAAGAGCATCACGCCCTTTTTGCGTCTTGGCGTGATTGATAGTTAGTGCTTGTAACTCATTAATTATCAATTAAAATATTATGGCAAAAAGAACCATAGATAAAGCTAAGGCAGCTAAAAAAGATGAATTCTACACGCAGCTAGAAGACATCAATAATGAACTCCGTCATTACCGTGAACATTTTCGTGGTAAGACAGTATTATGCAATTGTGATGATCCTCGTGTAAGTAACTTTTTTACTTATTTCGCATACAACTTTGAGTTTCTTGGTTTGAAGAAACTTATCACTACTTGCTATAAAAATCAAGATATGGATTTGTTCAGTATGAATAAAAGTGAGCAAGCAGTATATCTTGTTTATGAAGGTGACAAAAATGGAAATCATATTCCTGATGCGGAAGAAATTGGAGTGAAGCCATTAAAGGGTGATGGTGATTTCCGCAGTAAAGAGTGTATTGAACTTCTGAAAGAAGCAGATATTGTAGTAACTAATCCCCCTTTTTCTTTGTTTCGTGAGTATGTGGCTCAATTGATGGAATATGATAAGAAATTCTTGATTATAGGGAATAAAAATGCTCTTACTTATAAAGAGATTTTTCCATTGATCCAAGAAAATAAACTATGGACTGGGTATAGGGGCTTTTCTGGTGGAATGTGGTTTAAAGCTAATTATGAAGGTAAAACGGAAAAAATTATCCATGGTGAAAAGATAATAAATGTCCCTTCTATTTGGTATACAAATTTAGATATTCAAAAACGTCATGAAGATTTAATCCTCTATAAGACATATTCGCCTAACGCTTACCCGAAATACATCAATTATGATGCTATTGAGGTGTCAAAGACAGAACTGATACCATATGATTATGATGGAGTTATGGGAGTGCCTATTACTTTTATGGATAAGTATAATCCTGAACAGTTCGAAATTATAGGCATAGGTAATGGAGGTGAATTGGGGGTAGAGTGTGGTGTAAGTGCTAACCTTACTGTCGAACAATGTGCAGCTTTATTTCGTGAAGATAAAAGTTTTCGCAAAGGTAAGTTGTGCTATCGCAATGAAACAGGAAAATTAGTTGGTTGTTATGCCAGAATATTAATCAAGAAAAAATAAGAGTCAATTATGGATATAAAACCAAAACAAATAGCAGTTCGTGACCTTATAGCAGGTTATACGAATGATCCCAATCATGGTGTTTATGGTTATCATGGTAAGTTGAATATTCGCCCACCTTATCAGCGTGAGTTTCGTTATGAACTCAAACAACAGCAAGCTGTGATAGAGACAATCCTCAAAGGATACCCTCTTAATATCATGTATTGGAGTGTTGTGGATGATGGAAGTTATGAAATGATAGATGGTCAGCAACGTACTCTGTCCATTTGCGAATATTATCTACATGGTTTCAATATCGTTGATAAAGACCGTCCAGTTCTTTACTTTGACAATCTTACGGAAAAAGAGAAAAAGGATTTTCTTGACTATGAATTGACTGTATATTTCTGTACTGGCACAGACAAGGAAAAACTTGATTGGTTTCGTGTGATTAATATAGCTGGAGAACGTTTGCTTGACCAAGAGTTGCGTAATGCAGTGTATGTTGGTCCTTTTGTAACAGATGCTCGTCGCTATTTCAGTAAAAATGGTTGTGCGGCTTATAAGGTCGGTGGTGATTATATGACTGGCAAACTGGAGGAACAAGCGTATCTTGAGACAATACTAAAATGGGCAGCTCGTCATGATGGAATACAAGATTCAGCCCCAATTGATAAGTATATGGCGATTCATCAATACGATCCAAACGCCAATCAGCTTTGGGCTTATTATATGCAGGTGATCACTTGGGTGAAAACAACTTTCAAGAAATACCGAAAAGAAATGAAAGGCTTAGACTGGGGTGCTATGTTTGATGAGTTTGGAAGCAACATATATGATACGGAGCAACTAGAGTCCGAAATTCATCGACTGATGGAGGATGATGAAATAATGAAGAAAGCAGGCATCTATCATTATGTGCTGAGTGGTGATTTGCGCGATTTAAGTTTCCGTACTTTTGATAAGAAACAGAAACGTGAGGCTTATGAGCGACAAAAAGGAATCTGTGCCCATTGTGGTAAACCTTTTAAGTTAGAAGAAATGGAAGCAGACCACATTACTCCATGGTGTGAAGGTGGAACGACTGTTGCCGAGAATTGTCAAATGCTTTGTCGTACTTGTAATAGAATAAAAGGAGGAAAATAAATGATGGATTTGAGCTTTTATAACAATGGACATAAAGAGGTATTTTATGAAAAAGGTCTGATGGAAAGACCAATACGTCGGAACCGATAAAAGAACCTAAGCACCCTTCAGTAGTGGCATCTGTAATACGAGTTGCTCATCGAACAACTGAAGGGCGATTTTGCAATCACATTAATTGCTTTTTAGCCATTTCTGACACTAAATCTATTAGTTCCTTAGCTGGCTCAACCAATGGAAGTACCTCTGTTTCCATATCAAGAATATGACGGTCTTCATAGTCGCCAGTTAATCGTAAGGAGAAAAGCTGATTGAAAGTCTTGCCATACTTTTTGTCAATGATGTTGTTTTTCAAAAAGACTTTTCCAAACATTTGGATTACGCCATTATGAGTGCTAGCTTCATACTTATAAGAAATGAGTAAAGCAGAAACAGCATAGTAAGCAGCATAGTATAAACGATTGGCTGCAGTTTCGACATAACCATTTTCTATAGAACCGACAGCTTCTTGGTAAGTACGGTAGGCTTTTTCTATTCTGTACTTTACAATCTCGGTTCTGTCAGTGTCAGAAAGTAGTCCCTTTATCATATTGCAATTCCTTCCTTATTTACGTTATGATTGAATAAGGTATAATGGTTCTCCTCCCATTCTTTTTTAGAGAAGAGTACAGGGTTGATGATTTCATCAATATCCCAGCCTAATTCTCTTAATGGATAAGAATACTTATCGTAATCTTGAAGCGTAACTTTTGGTTTGTCTAGAAGAATCAATACATCCCAATCACTTTCTTCATGTTCTGTACCTCTAGCGCGGGAACCAAACAAGATTGCTTTTGCATGAGGATCAATCTCATGCAATCTATTGTGCATTGCTTCTATAATTTGTTTCTTCTCCATATCTATCAATATTAATATATGTGTTGCAAAAATACGAGTTTTCATTCTAATCACCAAATTTTTAACATAAAATTCGGTCTAATATCTTAAAATATGCGTTTGGTGAGATTTCTAATCTCCATTGTGTCAATAGCTTCGTTCGATAAATAGGTTGTGCTTGTAGATAAGGTTCCAGGAGCTTACCTTATTTTTTCATTACCAAATCAGCGAGCACGATGGCGGATTCCTTCTCATCCCTCGGTGCATCCTTTGACTTCCATGCCACGATGAAGCGGATTCGGGCTGCGGTTACCTTGTAGCCTTTCAACTCCCATTTGCCTAGTTTCTCCTTCATCTTGATGGAGAGCTGAGCTATGTCTCTGCCTGTTGATGGGAGACAGAGGCAATGGTCGTGATAGGTTAGCGGCATACCGCTTCTCAGGCAAAGAATAGCATCCTTGTGAGGCTTGGAGAAGCCCAGGTTTACATCCTTGTGTGAGAGCTGAAGTACTATTTCATTGGGCTCATCGTAGGCTTGGGCATCATAGAGATGCTGGGCACTTTTCAGGCTGTCGAAGAGATTGCCGTTGGTGTGGATGGCAAGCGTACGCTTGGCACGGGTCATGCCCACATAGTATCGGCGCAGTATGTCATCGGTAGGATGCTCGGGATGGGTAATGAGCATCAGTACATGGTCGAACTCATGGCCTTTTGCCTTGTGGATGGTGCTGACCACGATGTCTGATTTCGATATATCACAGAAGTCTTCTACAGATGATTCGAACACGAACTCCCTCAGGTCGCTGTAGTACTTGGCACGATTGGTCTGCTCAAATATCTGTAGGCTGCGGCGCAGGTATGGCAATGCCTGGCTGGTGGCATACTTTTGGAATGTCTGCTGCTTGGCTGCTTCCCAAATATCATCAGGGATGATAGGGGATTTCGTCTCCTTGATGCCTTGGTCTATCTTCTTCAAGAAGTATCTTACCTCTGCCAGATTCCAGAAGCGCAAGCCGTCCATTGATTGCACCAGCTTGGCCTTGATGCCATGACTGTGAAGAAGAGCCAGCATGATGACTGCCTCCTCATTGGTCTGCGTGAGGATGCTGATGGTATCGTTCTTCTTTCGGGAAGATGCATCGGCTTCTTTTGAAGCGTTACTTCCCAGTAATCGCGTAACATCTTCTAGGATAGGCTGATACATATAAACCTTTTTCTCCTGAATCTCGTATGGATGCTTCACGATTCTTACCTCTCCATCTTCTTGACTCATGGAGATGATAGGGGTAGATTTGATGCGCAGGCGGATGTTGCGGGCGAAGTCGTTGGCAGCATTCACGATGTGGCGAAGGCTGCGGTAATTTTCTGTCATCTCGATGAAACGGCTGTGCTCTGTCTGGGTCAATTCATAGAGATACTGCGAGTTGGAACCCCTAAACTCATAGATGTTCTGGTCATCATCGCCTACGGCTATCACCCTCATCTCTTCGTTGGCTTTCATCAGAGCAGAGACAAGGGCATAGTCATCCTTGCTCATGTCTTGCGCTTCGTCGATAACGAGTACGGTCTTGCTGATGCGATTGGGTTCCACTTCTCCATTGTTGATCATTTCGGCGGCTTGCTTAACCACATCTCCAGCCTCATCCAGATTGCCAACTCTGCCCAGCAGGTCGAAGCAGTAGGAATGGAAGGTCTTGATTTCTACAAAATGGGCGGCATTGCCGATGAGTTGCATCAGTCGCTGCTTGAACTCGGTAGCGGCTGCACGCGAGAAAGTGAGCATCAGGAGTTGTTCGTGCTTTACATCTTCCAGCAGCAGGAGAGAGGCAAGCTTATGTACGAGCACACGTGTCTTGCCGCTGCCAGGACCGGCAGCGACTACGATGCAGCGGGACTCGTGGTCGTCGATGATTTCCTTCTGTCGCTTGGAGAGTATTCCGAAGAGTTTCTTATACTTCGAAGGTGTTACGTTGCGCTCTATCTCAGTCTCCCGGTTGCCCTTGAAGTATTTTGAGATGAAGCGATGGTAGTCCATCTGGAAGTAATCCTGCACATATTGCAGGGCGGCGTCATAATCCCTTACCATCAGGTTGGCATATTCGCCCACGATGTGAATCTGTTGAATCTTCTGCTTGTAGAATTCATTGAGCATGCGATAATCCTCCTGCTTATAGTGGAGGCGAGGTTCCTTGATGCGTTTAATTGCCATCGCATTGTAAAGCACCAGAAATCCTCCTTCTAGCTTCATGGCTCCTATCTTGGAGAGATAGAGCAAGGCTTCCTCCACGTCTTCCAACTGTAGGGAAGAGAAGTCGGAAAAGAGTGACTGGTTGCTGGATTTCAGATCGTTCAGAAGTTCGACTACCGAGAATTGAAGAGGCTTCTCTTTTGAATCTACAGAAGAGCTATTGTTGCTCTCTTCTGTTACAGTTTTACTGTTTTCCTCAGCCAGGCTGTATAGTTTTTCAATGATGAATCGGCAAACCTCAATTCGTCTTTCGAATCGCTTGATGATGGTCTCTATGTCCTTGTCTCTTGTTACGATGAGATTGCGGACACCGTCTTCCTTCTTGTGCGCATATCCCTTTACTGCCAGGAAGTATAGCAGTGTGCGGATTTTCTTTTCGGTTGAAGTGTTGATGCCGTCATGTACGGCATTGTCATTGAGTTGCTTGTATGTGATGTGCAGCGATTCATCCGGGATATGTTCCAGAATGTATCTTTCCAGTTTGGCGAAGTTCTCCAGCATCTGCTGAGGCTTGCGTTGCTTGTCGCTGATGTCTTGCAGATAGGCTGAGATATCACGGGTATCGGCAAGGATGCCTTCCTGTCGCATTCGGTCAACGGAGGAGATGACGTCTCGCTTGCTGAGCCCTAAGATGTCGGCGAGGTAATCGATGCGGGATTCTGCCTCGCTATCCTGTGCCTTGGCTATATGCTTCTGGGTGATAAGCGACTTGATGATGCGGATGGCATTCTGCATCTCATCTTCCGAGAACAGGGGTGATTCGGTGAGGCGCAGTCTTGCCTCGTCCATGTTCTTGACAGTGATACCAGTGGCATAGACGTGCGGAATATTGTTGCCACGCTCTATGTATCCGCTCTGTTCTAGAGCAGAAAGGGCGGTGCGGACACGGGTTTCTATGTCGGATACCGAGTCATCCCAACCGGCTTGACGGGCTATCTCTAGTGCCGAACAACTTACATGTGGACGCTGCTTGGTAAAATCCTTAACGGCTTTCCATACCTGTTGTATCTCACTGATGCTCAGTTTGGTTTGGTTGAGCAGGATGAAGTGCTTATCCAAGTCCTCGTCGCTATAGAGTACATAGCATTTGGCATCGAGGTGTGGGTCTCTTCCTGCACGTCCAGCCTCCTGTACATAGTTCTCCAGAGAGTCGGAGATGTCGTAGTGGATAACCAGCCCCACATCGCTCTTATCTACTCCCATGCCGAAGGCGGAGGTGGCAACGATGATTCTAACCTTATCGCTCATGAAGGCATCCTGATTGTGTATCTTCTCATCAGCATCCATCTTGCCATTATAGGGCAGGGCGGATATGCCGTCACGTGTCAGCTTTTGGGCGAGTTCCCGGGTTCGCTTGGTGCGGGATACGTAGATGATGGTAGGGCAATCTGCCTGCTCTACCAGTGAACGCAGGAGATTGTATTTGTTGCCGTCACTATCTACGTGGATAACGGAATAGTGCAGGTTGGTACGTGAGGCTGATGAGGCGAAGAGCTGGAGGTCGGTGCCCAGCCAATGCTTGAAATAGTCGCAGATGTCCTGCACCACCTTCTGTTTTGCAGTGGCGGTGAAGCAAGATACGGGTATCAGGGTTTGACCATGATTGCGGGCCATAGCGTCCTTGCCAAACTTACGTTCCTGGTATTCCTTGATAAACTTGCCGATATATAGGTAATCCACACGGAAGTCTTGTCCCCATGCAGAGAAGCAGTGAGCTTCATCAATGACGAATCTCACCACATGCCGTGCCATCAGGATGCGCTCGATGGTTTTGGAGCGCAACATCTCTGGTGCTATATATAATAAGGTGGCATCTCCGCTCTGCACTCGTTCGATGGCTAGGGAGCGGGAGATAGGGTCGAGGAGACCGTTGATGGTTACGGCATCGGTGAAACCGCGGTCTGCGAGGTTATCTACCTGGTCTTTCATCAATGATTGCAGAGGCGAGATAACCACGGTGAGTCCATGTATGGTTCTGCCATCCATCAGGGCTGGCAACTGGAAGGTGAGCGACTTGCCGCCACCCGTAGGAAATATAGCCAATAATGACTTGCCATTTACTGCTGCCTGCGATGCCTGTTCCTGCAGCGGTTCGCCGTCATAGGTACGGAAGGCATCATAGCCGAAGAGTTGTTTCAGGTTGTGATGAATGTCGAGCATGCGGTTGCAATACTCGCAGCCATCGGTGCATTGAGTATGGCAGAGCATATAGATGATATGTTCTACTTCGGGATAATGGAAGAGTACCCAACCTGGGGTTACAGATTGATAATCGTCTGTGCCTATGAGGGCCAAGGCGTATGCCAAGCCGCAAGGAGACTGGGCTGCAAGAGCCGGAATGTCGGCATGGGCGCAAATATGATTCTTGTATTCAGAAAGAATGAATTCTGAAACTTCTATGATTGCATCATCCTTTTCGATGGCTCCCACATACATCAGAAATCCTCTGAATTCCTCTTCATTCTGGAGCAGCAAGGTGAAGATTTTCCTCTTTCTTTCTGATAATTGATTCCATGCAGCGATTTCATCCATCAAAAGCTCCTTGGCTTTCTCGCAGTCGTTGACAGGATTGTTCATCTGCTCGCTCATCAGTTTGTCGTCCTTTACCAGATGATGGTAAGGGCGCTTGGGGAAGAGGAGCGGGGAGAGATAGAGGGTATCTATCAGTATGCCGTTGAGTTGGAGATAGCGGGCATCGTGATGAATGAGGTTATGCCCGCAGATATAGTCAACCTTTCCTTCTTGCAGGAACTTGTTCAGTGCCGTCTGCGATGCTTGGTGAAAGTTGGCTCCGTCATAACGCAATGCTCCGATGTCGTGTATTTTATGGTCTTTCAGTCCCACTTCGGTATCCACGAAGGCAATGTTCCTGCTTCTGGCATCTTTCTTCTTGATGTCAGAGCTTACGGTGAGATTGTTTTTCCTTCCAAAGAGGTGACTGAATATTGACATAATCTTCGATGTTTATATTTACACCGCAAATGTACAATTATTATTTGATATATGCAAATAATCAAGTGCTTTTATCTTCTTTGAAAGCTGTTTTTATACAATTCCAAGAGGCTTATGAGGATATTTTCACAGCAAATCAATATGCTCCCAATACTCTCCAGTCATCTATGAGTTTGAACAGTCGGGGCATGGCTGGCTTGTAGCTGTCGGGATAGGTGAGGGAATAGACGAAGAGTATTCTGCCACTCTTGATGAATTTATCGTAATGACTGTAGCCGTCTACTCTTACTCCGTTTTCATAGACAGGACCAGAGAGGATGAATGCCTTATTCGATGCTTGCATCGTTCTCTCAGAATGAAGCTTCTGGGCTAGAGAATCGGCACAAGCCTGGAGGGTGTTGCTATAGTTTGGGGTAACGTAACTCTCCAGGATGATGTTGGCATGATTGGTGAATGAGAAGCGGGCATAGCCCTGGTATCCCGATACCGAAGTATCCTCCTGCTGGAAGAAGCAAGGATATTTGATAACGTCGCCAAAGTCCGGATCATTGTATTCCTTCATGGGTGCCATCTCTACCTTGGTCTTGAAATCCGCCATCGGTGTATGTTCCTCTTTCGTAACCTCATGGTGATAGTTGATGATGAAGTTTATCGTCATCAGCAAGACAACTGCTATCAAAAAAATCTTCTTCATATCTTTGCTTCTTTTGTATTTTAGCTGCAAAGGTATGAAGAAGATGGGAAACAACCAAATAATAAGTATGACATTTGGCTGACATTTCTGAACTTATCTGATAATCAGTCGGTAAGACTTGCCTCTTTCCGATTCAATCATGAGGTTGCTATTCTGCTCAATCACCGGTTTGATACGGCGAATCAAGGTATAGAGCGTTTCGCTGGCATCCGGTTTCTTGGGCCAAAGAGCATCACAAATCTCCTGTTTGGAGAGTTGATAATGCGTATTGTTGAAGAAGAGTTGCATCAGCTGGTGCTGCATCGGAGTAAACTTGATAGCTTGTCCGTTTTCCTGATTGTAGAAGGAATCCTCGTCTTGAGAATAGCTCATGGTGCCGAACATATCGGCCTCATGATTCCAGGGTTGTTTTCTGCGATGATAGTATAGCGATGCAATTGCCCAAATCATAGCCATGAGGGTAAGCGTCAAAGATGTCCGCTGGTTGCTCATACTCAAAACATCTGCCATCGAACAGTTGGCATAACTTTGGATAGAATGCTCGTTGAGGAGCATCTGTTTGCTGCTGAGCAGGTTGGCGCTATTTACCAACTGGGAATTGTTCTTCCCTCTTCTTCTGTCTTCCATCACATAGCAGAGATTACTGGTCGACTTCAGCAGGTCGATGCTGAGATGTGAGCGGTAGCTCTGGATGGTATCAGGCGTAATCCATTGATATTTATTTTCCTGAAGAGTCAGAGCCAAAGCTTTGTTCATATCTTGTACAATGGCATACTGTGCCTTGCGGTAGTTACTCACGCTGGAGAATGCCGCAGACATCACAAGGATGGCAAAGATGAGGATGGAATGATATGCTTTCAGTTTCATATTATCTATTCTGTTTAAATGATATACTGTTTAAAGATTCAAATGCAAAAGTACAGAAATTCTATGAAAGATGGTATAAAACTAGATATAATATTCGTTAATTGATAAATGTCAGACTCATGTCAGCCATATTTTTTGCTTCGGTCTTCTCTTTTTGATACCTTTGCAGCAGAAAACAAGTTTTAGAAAAGTATATGATGACAATGACGAAAAGTAAATTGTTAACAGCTATGGTGATGCTGTGGGCATTGATCTCTTGTGCAGAAATAAGTGCCCAGGAGATCCAGAAGGTATCGAATGATTCTATAGCCTTGCAAGAGGTTGTTGTGAAGGCGGCACGAGTGGTCAACAAGGAAGATGGCAAGTTGATATTCCCAAGCGATATTCAGAAGCAGCGTTCTTTTTCTGGTTTTTCGCTTTTAGGAAAGTTGGCTTTGCCTCATATTAGGGTTGATGAGGCTGGCCGTTCTATTTCTGCTACCGATCATAAGGGAGAAGTGCAGATTCGTATCAATGGCATTCTCGCCAATATGCATGACGTGCAGATGCTGGATGTAGCTTCTATTATGAGTGTAGATTATATCGACAGCCCTGGCGTAAGATACGGAAAGAATATTGCATACGTGATAGATATTCATACCCGTAGGGCTTCATCGGGTGGCAGTTTGGGTTTCAACTTGACCAATGCGTTAACCACCAAGCTCGGTTCGAACGATGTCTATGCATCCATCAATAGGGGCAAGAGCCAATTGAATATTTTATATGAGCAGACTTATGAGGATAATAAGGCTTCCGAATATAATGAGGATGCTCAATATCTTCTACATGATGGTTCTGAGTATCAGATATCTCGAAAAATCATGAATGGGGCAACTCGAAATTATGATAATACATTGCAGTTGAAGTATAATCTGGCTGATTCTGCCTTATATGTATTCCAGACAACGCTTACCACGGATTTCAGCAATCAGCCTTATACATCGAATGAGATGTGGTTTTCTGAATCTGGAAAGCCTGCGTATCCTGTTTACAGAACCAGCAAGGGTAGGGATTTTACTCCTGCTCTCGATTTGTATTTCTATCATCAGCTGGGCAAGCATCAGTCTTTGTCGGCAGATGTTTTGGGCACTTATATCCACACCAAAGGAGCCTATTATGAAGGTGAGGGCGAACCCTATCAATATCAGGTAGCTGGAAAGACCTATTCGCTCATAGCCGAGGCTATCTATGAAAACCGGTTGAAACCCTTTACTTTTTCTGCAGGAACCAATTTGAACTGGAAATATATGGATAATCAGTATTTGGGTGATGTGGTTAGCGAGAATGGTATCCGTTCATTGGGTATTTATGGTTTTGCACAGATCAAGGGAAGTTTGGGACAATACAAGGAAGGAACATCCCGTTTAACTTATGTGGCTGGCTTCGGGTTGAGTAATCAGTCTTATCGACAGGGAGATGAGGAATTTAGTTTTTGGCTTTGTCGTCCGAAACTCACATTGGCTTATTCCCTTTCTTCTTTGTTCCAGATTCGCTTGGGAAGTGAATTATCACAGCATATTTCGCAGATAGCTATGATTTCGGATACCCGTATTCGAAAGAACAGTATGGAATGGACTGTGGGTAATCCTTCGCTTAAGCCTAACAGTAGATATGAGAACTGGGTGGTATTCTCTTTTAGTAAACCAAGGATAAATACTGATTTTACCTTGAATTATCGCATCAATCGTCATTGTGATTTGGCGAAATACACCCGCACGGAAAATGATCAGTTTCTTTATTCCCAGGCGAATCAGCCCCATTGTAATATGTTGTATCTTACGAATGATACCCGGTTTGACATTATCCCCGACCACCTTATATTATCTGTGAACGCAGGTATTTACCGTTTTTTCAATAAGGGCGATGAGTACAGTCATTGTTATACCGCTTATAATTATAATGGAACATTACAGGGATATTGGGGAAAATGGACAGTGATGCTGTATGCTGATAGCGGTTGGAACTTTATGGAGGGAGAGAACATCGGGCATAATCCTCCTTCATTGGCAGCCTCAGCCAGTTATCATATAGGTGATTTCGATTTTACGCTCTATATGCATAATCCGTTTATGGCTCATCCGAAATCCTATTCAGCAGAAATCGTCAACGCCTTGCTCCGTAAGCAGGTTTGTGGTTATGACAATTCGGGAGGTAATTTGTTCCGTATCGGTGTTGCTTGGAATATCAATCGGGGAAAGGAATACCGTAAGATACAGCGGAATATCAACAATGAGGAGCGCGAAACGGGTATCTTGAAATAGGTGGCTTTGCTTTCTATATGGGTTGCATGGGCAACAGCCGGAATTTATTTCTTCCCTTTATTGATGATATAAATTCCGGCTGTAGCCAATGCGCCTGCTATCAGATACTTCCAGTAGAAGGTTTCGCCCAGACAGAGGCAGGAGGTGATGGCTCCTACTACGGGGATGAGCGAATTGTATATCGCTACCTTTCCTACGGGATTGCAGCTCAATAGTTTGTTGTAGAGAGCGAAACTGATGGTTGAGATGGCAATGAGCAGCAGAAGGATAGTGATGCCCCAGAGGCTGATGACTGGCAGATAGCCACCCATTAACAATGCAGGAATCACCAGCAAGGCTCCACCGATGCTCAACGAATAACCGGTTCCTACGAAAACATCCACCCTCTTGCTCAAGCCTCGGGTCAGCAGGGAAGCACTGGCTCCACACAGGGCATTGAGGATAATCATACCATCGCCCAGGAATGTGAAACTTCCGCTTTCCTTTCCGCCAAGGTTCAAGGCAAGGATGCCCAGGAAGCCGATGATGCAGCCTAAAGCCTTTCGCCACGTCATCCTGTCGCTCTTGAAGAAGATGCAGGCAAAGATAACCACCGTGAAGACGCTCATAGAATTGAGTATCGCCGAACGTGCTCCTGCATTATGCGAGAGTCCGAAATAGAAGAAGGCATAATGAAGGGTGGTGTTGAGGAGTGCATAGAGGAGAAGGAACCAGACATTTTCTTGAACAGCTTTCTTCTTGAATCCGAATTTACGATGCGAGCTACTGGCGATGGCAAGGATGATGATGCCGGAGATGAAGAAGCGGATGCCAGCGAAAAGCATCTTGCTTCCGGTCATGTCTGCTGTAATCTGATATTCCTCCATTCCCATTTTTATCAATGGGTAAGCCCATCCCCACGAGATAGCAGCCGTAAGGGCGAACAGGCTTACCCATACCGGGCGCTGAAATATACTGAGTGTATTTGTTTCTTTCTTTTCCATTATAATTTAATTGGTATTCCCTTGCTTCTGTGTTTGCTAAATGGCAATCTACAAGTCCCCCAGATGTCTTTCTATCGGAATACCGCGGTTCTTGTCCTTGTCATCCTTGTTGATGTCTATCCAGTTGCGCAGGGTATCCATGGCGATGCGGGTGGCATGGCGGAGATGATCGCCATCCTTCAGTCTGCCCACGATGATGCTGGAGAAGATGTCGCCGGTGCCCGGGAACTGAACAGGGATTTCTTCGTAGGGCAGGAGGAAATACTCTTCAGTAAGATGATTGAAACCTACTACGGCATGCTGCCCCTCTACGATGCATGAGGTGATGAGCACGGAGTGGGAACCGATGGCTCTCAGTTTATCTATCAGTTCATAGGCTTCCTTCTCCGAGATTCCCTCTTCCTTATATTCCGAATCCGTCAGCAGGCAAGCCTCGGTATAGTTGGGAAAACAGAGATGCGATACGCTCAGCATCTCCTTCATGCATCTCACGGTACTCTCACTGGCTCCACCATAGAGCTTGCCGTAATCGCCCATCACGGGATCCACATAGATGTCGGTGCCCAGTGCTGCCTGTTCTCTGCAATAGCGTGCCACCAGCTTAGCCTGACGCTCCGAAGCCATGAAACCCGTGGTGATGGCATCGAAGTGAATGCCCAGTTCGTTCCACTTCTGCAAGGCTTCCTCGATATACGAAGTGCATTCCAGAATGGCGTACTTGCCGTATGGGAAGGTGTTGCTGATGAGCATGGTGGGCAGATTGAACACATCGAGTCCCATATAAGAGAGGATTGGCATCTGAACTGCGGCAGATACCTTTCCGTAACCACACATGTCGCTGATAATAAGGATGTTACTTTTCGCTTTCATTCTTTCTTTTTTCTACTTGCTTTTCTTTCTTATCCTGATTATCTCTTAATAGCTGGCTGTACACTTGATGCCCAGTGCCTCTACACGCTCCTTGATGGCATCGAGAACTTCCTTTGGTGCCTTTTCCAGCAACTTGTCTGGTGTTTCGCGGGCGATGGTATAAACCATTACCTGCTGAGGCTGGATGTCTTTCACTGCCTCCAGCCAAGGAGCCACGAAGTGCTCGCTGGTATTGTCCAAACCGTCACCTCTCAGGAACATGGTCTGAATGATGACGTGACCCTTGAACATCTTCAGATATTTGATCACATCCTTCACGTCGTAGTTAGGCTGCTGAGGGCGGTCCAGCTTCTTGATGTAATCCATATCCACGGTATCCAGTTTCAGGATGTTGTTATCTACGAGCATCAGCGCCTCTCTCACTTCCTCCTTATATATATAGGTGGCGTTGCTGAGCACGGATACTTGTACTTCTGGGAAATACTTCTTGCAGAGTTCCATCGTATCTTCCACGATTCCCTTGAAATCAGGGTGTCCCGTAGGTTCACCGTTTCCTGCAAAGGTGATGTCATCCAAAGGCTGGTTGTTGTCGTGGCGCTCTTTCAGCACCTTCTCCAATCCTTTTCTTACCTCCTCGCGGGTAGGGCGCTTATTCTTGGGACGGAAGTCGGCGTTGAATCCGCATTCGCAATAAACGCAGTCGAATGAACAGACCTTGCCATCAGATGGCATGAGGTTGATGCCCAGTGAAACTCCCAGACGGCGGGAGTTTACCGGACCGAATATCGGTGATGGATAAATAATCGTTGACATAATCTTATTCTCCTTTATCTAATCTATTCTTTATTTTATCTTGGTAATACCTATTTTTTATACCAATCTTATTTACTTGTTCCTAATTTGTTGGGCAAAAGTACTAAAAAATGTTGGAATGAACAAATAAATCAACAGAAAATCGAATTATCCTTACCATTTGTCTTCTATCTCCGATAGATTGTGTACTTTTGTATTCCAATCCGGGGAGATTCTTGGTGATTTCGATTCGGATTTAAAGGAAAAAACAAAAAAGTTGATGTTTTGCTTAGTTTTTCGCTTGGCTCAACTGTATAGATAGTATATGAACAGAAAAAAGGACATAGAACAGTTATTCCGTCAGCATTACGCGAAGATGTACAATCTGGCCAGATGCATTCTTTCGGATGATGACGAGAGCAAGGATGTGGTGAGCGAAGTATTCGCCCAGATTCTTGCCGATGATGTGGTTCTGGTGCCTGAGAGTGAGGAAGGTTACTTGATGCGGAGCGTCCGCAACCGCTGTCTCAACCTGATAGCTCATAAGAGCGTGAAGGAAAGGGTAGCGAAGCTGCTGCTGGATGATGCCGATGTGATTCTCTCGGAAGAGACCGATGAGCGACTCGACCAACTGATGCTTCTCATCGAAGACCTGGAACCGCCTATCCGGCAACTCATTTTCCGTCTGCGCTATCTTCAGGAGAAATCTTATCAGGAGGTGGCTGATGAAGTGGGAGTGAGCAAGGTGACGGTGTTCAACCATCTCTCGAAGGCGATGGACTGGATTAAGAAACAATTTAAATGAGCAAGACAATGACAAACATGAGTAAAGAAGAAAAGCGGATGATGCTCTTTGACATGCAGGAGCATCCCGAGAAATATACCGACGAGCAGGTGGAGCACCTGCTTGCCGATGAGGAAGTGAAGGAGTTCTTCCATGAACTGGCGATGGCGAGAATGGCTGGCAAGAAAGCCCAACCGAAGAATGTGGATGTGGATGGGGCTTGGAAGGAGTTTGTTCAGGCACATCACGAGGGTAAGATGGAGATAGATGCCGGCAAATCCAAGAGCGTTTATCGCAACCGGATGAAGATTGCTGCATCCATCGTTGGCATCATCTTCCTTTCGGGTGTAGCCTTGGCTGCGATTCACAATGGCTGGTTGGGATTCCCGGCTTCTGATCAGACAGCGGATAACAAGGCTGCTACAGAACAGATGGCAACAACCCAGGCGCTGACGAATGCCAGTCTTCGTGCAGCAACAGCAGAGAACAAGGATTCTCTTGATATGAAGCCGGTGGTGTTTGATGATGCAGAATTGGGAATCATCCTGGCTCAGCTATCAAGTTTCTATCATGTCAAGGTGGAGTATGTGGATGCCGGCGCCCAGCACATCCGTCTCTTCTTCAATTGGAACAAGACGAAGACTTTGGAGCAGAATCTGGAGATTTTGAATGCTTTCGACCGCATACAGATAGAGTATATTGACGGCACATTGGTGGTGAAATAAGATAGGAGGATATATTTATGAGAGATTTTCGGAAACCAATGCCCGTTAGCGGCAAGCCTATCAAAGAGCTTCTTCTTCTCTTCCTGCTGTTTTTGGTTCAGCAGTCTTATGCCCAGCGCATCACCCGACAATATAATAATGTGTCGTTCTCTGCGGCGTTGAAGGATTTGAATGCCCGCCAGCATAAGTACACCATCAACTTCGTGTATGATGAACTGGAGGATTTCAGGGTAACCAAGAGCATCAGAAACCAGAGTGTTCCCGATGCCATCATGCAACTGATAGGATTCTATCCCATCAGAATGACGCAGGTGGGGGATAATATCATGGTGGAGTGTATGCAGAAGACAACACTTCGTTATAAGGGACGTATTGTAGATGAGAGTGGCAATGCTGCCGAATATGCAAATATAACCTTGTTGTCGCCCATTGATTCCACAATCGTAGGACATGGTGTGAGTAATGAGAATGGAAGTTTTGTCATTCCTTGTAATTCCCGGAAGGTGTTAGCCCGTATCACATACGTTGGTTATAAGACTATCAGCCGTATATACAGCAATCCGGAAATGGGAATCATCAAATTGCAGCCTGAACCGATGATAATCAAGGGAGTTGTAGTGAAGGGTGAAAGACCTCAGTATAAAATGTCGCCTGGAGGAGTGGAGGTTGCCGTAGAGCATACCTTGCTTTCTAAGATGGCAAACACTTTTGATGTCCTGAACCTGTTGCCACGTGTCTCTGTTGATGGACAAAAGATATCCGTGTTTGGAAAAGGCACACCGATTGTCTATATCAACAACAAGCGAGTGAATGACAATAATGAGATTGTAAACATCACTCCCGACAATATCAAGTCGATTTCCGTGATTACAAGTCCAGGTTCAGAATATGATGCCGAGGTGGAGTCGGTAATTCGTATCCGTACCAAAGAGCGCCGTGCCAATGGGTTCAGTTTACGCGCGGATGCTTTGGGTAAATACAACAAATGGATATCTGATTACGAGCTTATCAACGCCCGGTATCAGACCAGGAAATTCGAGATAGCCAATAGCTTATGGACGAGGGACTATCATGTTGGTGAGGATAATCATCTGAACACCGATATCAATTTGCCCGACAAACATTATCACAACGACCAGCATTTTAATTTGGATACCAACAACCGCTTCTTGTCGGAATATCTCTCAGCCGACTATTCGCTCAACGACAGCAACTCTATCGGTGGCTCTTATCGATACTATGGCATGTTGAATGGCAGGACGAATAGTGCTAGCCAACAGGATGTATTTCTGAATGGTGTGGCACAGGGTAGCATTGGGCAGAATAAGGTTGCAAAGCCTCACCTTGGTTCACATGAGGCAGAAATTTATTATGTGGGAAAGATAGGACAGGTAGGCATCGATTTCAACGCCACATACTATACGGTCAATAACAGACGTAGTGACGAGAGTATTGAAAGCAGCAAGGAGTTGGGCAATCAGGAGGTACACTCAAGCAATCGTCAGAATAGCGATATGTGGGCAGGCAAGTTGGTTGTGAATATTCCTCTGTGGAAAGGAAATGTTTCTTTAGGAACAGAGCTGTCGAAGACCGACTCTCATGGAACGTTCCTGAATGAAGAGCAGTTGGTGCCATCCACAGAGACGGATATCCATGAAAGAAATGTTGCTGGCTTTGCACAATATGGACTGTCCCTCAGCAAGTGGACCATTGGTCTTGGTGTGCGTTACGAGAATATCATTCGCGACTATTTCTCTGGTGGAGTCAAGCAGGATGATGTGAGCAGAAGATACAGCAACTTCTTTCCTAACCTCAGCATATCATGGAACAAAGGTAACTGGAATTGGCAGTTGAATGTCAACGAGAAAATAAATCGTCCAAGTTATCGACAGTTAGGCAACTTTATGCAGTTTGACAACCGTTTCCTTTATGAAGGCGGAAATCCTACCTTGCAACCGGAGAAGGTGTTCAATGTTGAGGCAATGATGACATATAAGTGGCTGAATGTTTCCACAGGGTATAAATATCTGATGGATGTGATAGAGTGGACCAAGTATATCTATCCTGGAAAGGAATTTGCTTATAGTACGTCGTTGAATTTCGACCATAAGCAGCTGCTTTATGCTTCTGTCAATGTTTCGCCAAAGCTTGGCATCTTTCGTCCTAGGTGGGGATTCTATTATAAACAGCAGTTCTTCGATACCAGGAAGTATGGTGCCAGCAAGTCATTAAGCAGACCTTTGCTGTTGTGCTTGCTCGACAATAATTTCGCTCTTTCAGAAACCATGAACGCGGCTATCAGCCTGAATGCAGCAACCCCCAATGCAGATGGATTTCTTATGATGAAGAGTAATTACAGCGTCGATCTGCGGTTCGACAAGTCGTTTGCCAATCGCACATGGATCATTTATCTTTCTGCAAATGACATCTTCAAGACTACAAAGGAACGTTGGACGATGTACGGACAGGGTTCGGGTACCATGAAAGACTGCTACAACTATACTCGTAGCATCTCTTTGCAGGTTACGTATAATTTCAATGCCAAGCGCAGTAAGTATAAGGGTACGGGAGCCGGCAATGAAGAAAAGAGCCGCTTGTAGTTCTTGTTAGGAAGAAACTCTCTTAATAAACAATGAATATATGACAATCGGTCAAGCGAAGGCAAAACCATATTGGTTTGCTCTTTGCTTGACCGATGTTTTTTATAATTCTTCTATCATCTTATAAATTGTTTCTAACATTCCAGGGAGTTTGTTTTTGACTACATCAAAGACAATAGATTCATCTATGTCAAAATAGTGATGAGCAATAATATCACGGATTCCCATAGCTCCTTTCCAATCTACTTCTGGGTAGTTCGGTAGAAGCTGCTTTTGAGTCATTTTATCAATACCTTTGATACTTTCTCCTATTGCAAGGAGCAACATACAGGTACTTTCGAGGCGTTCCATGCCAGCAGGAGAAAGTACATAATATTGTGAATCATCAATCGCTTGAGAATTATTGATGATTCTTTCAATAGTCGAAGCTATTCGTTTGAGTGAATAGTATAAGAGTTCTTCGTCATGCATAGATTCCATCTCTTTTAATTTGCTTCAAAAGCATCGGATTCATGTTATTGCGAAGTCGGACAATATCTACAGGCTTACCAAAGAGCTCTTGCAGTTCTTCCTTGATGTGTACCATTGTAAATAAGTCGGGCTTTTTCATTTCCACACAAACATCAACATCGCTGTCTTCGGTCTGTTCGTTTCTAGCCACAGATCCAAAGATTCCTATCTTTGTAATGCCATAAGCATCTGCTTTGGTGCTCAGGTATTTGCGAAGTATGGTAATATAATCGTTTGTCGTTTTCATTATCTTTCCATTTTTGCCACAAATATACGATTTTATTTTTTATGTTCCAAGTTTTTGCAGGGTTTTCTTGCAATAATAGTTCAAATTACTTGGCTTTAGGGTGTTTTTTATTACTTTTGCATAGGTTTTTCGAAAATAATCTATGTTTTGCTTAGTTTTTCGCTTGGCTCAACTGTATAGATAATAAGAAACAGAAAAAAGAAAGACAGATGTATATGAAAAAATGGATTATGATTTGTGCTTGTGTGGCTGTTTTTCAAACCATATTAGCCCAGCGCATCACCCGACAATATAATAATGTGTCGTTCTCTGCGGCGTTGAAGGATTTGAATGCCCGCCAGCATAAGTACACCATCAACTTCGTGTATGATGAACTGGAGGATTTCAGGGTAACCAAGAGCATCAGAAACCAGAGTGTTCCCGATGCCATCATGCAACTGATAGGATTCTATCCCATCAGAATGACGCAGGTGGGGGATAATATCATGGTGGAGTGTACGCAGAAGACTCCCACCAAGATGATAGGTCGCATCATAGATAATAAGAATCGCCCTGTCGATTTTGCCAATGTAGCCCTGCTGAATGTTCGTGATTCTTCATTGATAAATGGCGGCGTGACGAATGAGAACGGTCAGTTCGTGATTCCCTGCGAAGCCAGAAAGGCGATAGTAAGAGTAAGTTGCGTGGGCTATATTACGACAAGCAATACATATAATATAGGTAAGATAGGGACAATAACTCTGATGGAGGCAACAATGAACCTGCAGAAGGTGGTTGTAAAAGCCGAAAGAGGACATGTCGTCAAGAAGAAGGGAAATGTCAAGACCTTCTTTTTCAGTCACCACGCCAATGAAACCAAGGATATTTATACAGCCTTGACAGAAGTCCCAGATCTGCGTATTGATCCTACGATGAAAACCATCAGTCTCGCCAAAGGTGGTGCGCCATTGGTCTTGATAGATGGTATTCCCAAATCTCACTCCTTGGCAAGTATCTCACCAGCTATGATCGACAAGGTGGAAGTATCAAACAGCGTTCCTTTGGAATATATGGGACAGGGATATTCAGGTGTTGTCAATATCATAACCAAAAAACATAAGGAAGCGAGCAGATACTTCAACATGGGAGTTTTGTCTCATCCCGTCGTGGCTTTTGGTTCGGCTGAAGCAAACTTCTCCTACGATAAGAGCAGATTTTCTATCTACTCCGGATTGACCGGTTTCGCCTTTTTGGATAATAAGTCGAAGACAACTGATGCATTAACCGTGTCCGGCAAGAATCAAAATACAGAAACCGAACGAACCAATTATTATAAAGATTGGAAAGCTATGGTAGGAGGAGATTACCGGTGGACAGACAAATCGGTCTCTTCCTTAGGCTTTGTATTTGAACTGATTCCTCAAAACTCGTTCGATACAGGTAAGATTGAATATTCATCAGAAGATGACTTGTTCGGAAATAATATTTTGGATTATCATCGTAAATATGATGATGACTTATACAAGTATCAAATCAATTTGTATCATAAATCTTCATTCGGCAAAGCATCTTCCTTGACATTCCATTTTAGTGGCATCTATTCCTACAATACAAATACCACTAAGCGTCAGGAGAATCAAACCGAATATCTTTACTCTGCTAAGTATAGACAAAAAGAAGTAAATGGTGGACTGGATTATGCCTTTCCATGGGTTGCAGCTAATTGGAAGATAGGAGCCAATTCCGTATTCCTGTGGCACAACATCCAGTCGCAGGCTGACCATACTCTGTCAAAATATAATGAGTGCAACAATTATGGCTATCTTGAGGTAGAAAAGAACATGGGGAATCTTGATGTTTCTGCTTCCTCGGGAATAAACATCGCGTATAGGAGTATGGGGAACGATCATTTCAGTTTTGTCAATTGGCATCCGATCTTAGACTTGTCATATCATATGGGACCCAATCACAATTTGGAATTCTCTTATGAATATGCAAGTTCGAATCCGGAGATAGACCAGTTGTGTGATGTAAACTCTGCCACTAATCCTCTGTTTGTGAATGTAGGAGATAAGAACATTAAACCGGCATATACTCATGATTTGCAATTGGATTACACAGCCAATATTAAGTCTCTGTACATAGATGTTTTTGCTCAATATGAGAATATCCGACAGCGCATAGCCCAGTATAGCAAGGTGAATATGCTGCAAGTGGTGATGTCTTACTATAACGATAAGAACAGCTACAATCTGTATAACTGTGGCGCAACTGTCCGATATATGATTCCTCACTTTGTCTTATTGGGGATGATACAACAGAATTGGGTGAAATGTGCAGGCTATTCTGATAACTATCTCTACGGGATGCTGCAGGGGCAATATTATAATGATAGAGTCAATGTCAATTTAATGTTTGATACGAATGAGGTAAAGAATTCAACGCCAGAGGCAAGGTATAAGACTTCTCCGGAATCTCAGTTGACTATATCCTATTCCATATCGAAAAGCTTTGACATCTGTCTCGGAATGCGTTATCTGTTCACCCATAAGCATATATGGAATACCGTACAGACTGCGCAAGTCCAGGAATCCTATGGCAACAACTTCAGTACAAGACAGAATTTGGTGATGTTGGGTTTCAGATATAACTTTAATGGGCAGGACAAAAAGAATCATAGCGACCAGGTTTTCAAGTCTGCCAATTCAAAGAGTTTTATCAAAGAATATTGATGGTTCTGAGTCCACTTGAAAAAGTTGTCTAGGTTTGAAATCGGTCAAACGAAGGCAAAACCATATTGGCTTGCTCTTCGCTTGACCGATGTCTTTTATTTCTCTTCTGTTAGATACTCCTTTATTTGTTGTGCTCTAAGCGGTTTTTATCTCTACTTCGTTCTCTCATAAACTAAGATTTTATCACGTTCTACTGATTCCTGTGCAAAAGGGAGTAAGGTTCCTTCTGATACCAAATCAACTTTTCTACCTAAGAGTTCTTCCAAATCACTCCACATGCCGAAGAATTTTAAACCTATAGGTTTACTCTTGTCCAAAGAAACCATAATATCGACATCGCTATCCTTCGTTTCTTCCCCTCTGGAGAAAGAACCGAACAGCCAGGCTTTCAGTACGGGTTGGGTGCTGAAATAATGGCGTAAAGCTTCTATGATGGCTCGTTTACCCATAATATAATGATGTTGTTTCTTGGTGCAAAGATACACTTTTTATTCGAAAAAGCAAGCTTTTTTCTAGTTTTTTATTATCTTTGCATAGGTTTTTCGAAAAAAGTAGAAGATTTCTTCATTTTAGGGGTAATTAATTTCAGAAAAGCTTGTATATAAGAGTAGAAACAAGAAGAAAATGACGTGATGACAGAAGAATATGAACAGCGGATGGAACGGCTGTTCCACGACCATTACGAGCAGATGTATCGCTTCGCCTTTGCCTTGCTCCATGATAATGAGGAGGCGAGGGATGTAGTGAGCGACGTGTTCTCCAGATTGTGGGATAAACAGCTGGTTCCAGACCGGGCTTACCTGATGCGGAGCGTGAAGAATGCCTGCATCAATCTTATAGCCAGAAAGAAGAGAGATGAAAGACTGAAACGGCTTCTCCCTATCTCGGAAGAGAAATTGACGGAGGAAGAACCTTCTCGTCTGGAAGAGCGATGGCAGGCTGCCGTGGATTGCATCGACCACGACCTGACCGACCAGACTGCTTCCGTCATCCGATTGTGCTATCGGGAAGGAATGTCGTATAAGGATACGGCGGAGGAACTGGGCATCAGCGTCTCGGCAGTGAACAAGCATATCGTGAAAGGTTTGCGAACGCTCAGAGAAAAGTTGAAAGGAAAACAATAACCCTAAAATGAAGAAAGGAAAAGAAAATGAAACATGAATTATCTGACATAAATCCTCAGAAGATGGATTCTCAGAAATGGGATTTGCTCCTCGATCTCCTGGAGCATCCCGAAAAGTATTCCGAAACCCAAAAGGATGAACTTCTGGGCGATGAGGAAGTGAATGAACTCTATCAGCAGTTGGTAGAGACCCGGCAGTCTCTGGATTTCGCCAAGTCGAAGGAAAAGATGAAGATGCCTTCTATTGATGCAGAATGGGAGAAGCTGAAAGACGAGATGAAGCTGAAAGAAAAGCAACAGAAAGAAGAGATGAGTCAGAATGCAGAAACCCAGCAAACTGCCAAGTTGTTTTCTCTCTGGAGTCCGATGAGAAAGGTGGCTGCCGTTGCAGCCGTCCTTGTTGTCTCCGGCATCACCTTTGCAGCCATTCATCTGGTAACTCGTTCTCATCAGCCATCAGATAATGACAATACCGAACTTGTAGCATCCCGAAAGGATTCTATCCAGCAGGTTCCTACTCCTCAGAAATCCAACATAGAAGAAAAGACAGATTCTGCAAGTCTTGCCCAGCTCCCATTGGTTTACGAAAATGCTGAGCTTCAGAATATCCTTACTCCTATTGCCGGGCATTTCCATCTCCAGGTAACTTATCAGAACGAGTCGGCTCGCCACATCCGTCTCTTCCTGCAACTGGAGAAGAACATGAGTCTGGATGATATCATCGAACTGATGAATCATTTCGAGAAAGTGAATATTCGTCATGAAGGTCAAACTTTAATCGTAGAATAAGATGAAAAGATTAAGATATATCATGCTGCTGGCATGTCTGATGAGCCTTTCTCTTCAGACCATCTATGCCCAACGCATCACCCGCAGCTTCCGCAACACTTCTATGTCAGAAGCACTCACCATCCTTGCCAAGAGCACCAAGGATTACCATATCAACTTTATGTATGATGAACTGGAGGATTTCACGGTTACCACGAGTATCGTGAAGCGAACTGCTCCGGATGCCATCCGCCAGATCATGGGCTTCTATCCGATGAAGATGACGATAGATGGCGAAAACATCTTTGTGGAGTGTACGCAGAAGACTCCCACCAAGATGATAGGCCGTATTGTAGATGCGCATCATCGCCCTGTAGATTTCGCCAATGTAGCCCTGCTGAATGTTCGTGATTCTTCATTGATAAATGGCGGTGTGACGAATGAGAACGGCCAGTTCGTGATTCCCTGCGGAGCCAGAAAGGCGATAGTAAGAGTAAGTTGTGTGGGCTATCATACCGCTGTTGATACTTATAATACAGGTAAGATAGGTTCAATTACTCTGAAGGAGGCAACGATGAACCTGCAGAAGGTGATTGTGAAGGCGGTTCGCCCTCGTACCAAGTTGACCCATGGTGGATTCCAGACCCAGGTTCAGGGTACATTGTTGAGCGATGTAGGTATGGTTTCCGACTTATTGAAACAGATTCCTCGTGTAAGAGTGAACGCCGATGGAGGTTGTAGCGTATTCGGAAAAGGTACTCCTGAGATTTATATCAATGGCAGAAAAGTTACCGATACCAAGGAATTGCAGCATCTCTCTTCTAAGGAGGTGAAAAGTGTGGATGTCATTACCAATCCTGGTGCACAATATAGTGCCGAGGTGGGGTCTGTTATTCGCATACATACCATCAAAAAACAGGGAACGGGTTTGAGTGGCAGTCTCTATTCCAAGTATTCCTTTGTCGAAAAGAATAATTGGATAGAGAATTTAAATCTCAATTATCGCATGGGTGGCTTGGATATCTTCTCGCTCTTGGCATGGAATGATACCTATCGTCATCTTTCTCAAACTACGGAGACCACGATTATGGGTAATCAGCATCAGGTAAACTTGGCGATGCCCTATTCAGGAACGTTGCGTTCCCATAATCCATACGGAAAATGGGGAATGAACTATCAGATAGATGATAACAATTCATTTGGTGTCTTCTATAGTGTCTATAATAATACCTATGAATATTTCAATCTGCAGTCAGACTATGAGGTGAAGGAAGATGGGAAGCATGTAGGCAAAGTGAAGTATGATGACGATGAAAGTAGTACGATTCAAGGTCCTGTTCATGAGGCGGATGCCTACTATGAGGGAAAACTGGGCAAGATGAGTGTGAATCTGAACGCTACCGCTCTTTGGTCTTCTGATAAGACTTATCAAGATGCCGTAGAAATGAGTGAGGAACTTGGCTCACGTGATGTGAACAGTATAACAAGAAACAAACGCCGCATGTTGGCTGGTAAGTTGGAATTGGGTTATCCTCTTTCTGAAAAAGTAAATCTCAATGTTGGAACAGAATATACCAATAGTCATGTTCATAATTTCTATCAGAACGAACAGGAGTATATCGCCACTTCTGACAGTAGGATAGAAGAGCAAAACTTTGCTGCATTTGCCAATATCGATCTTGCTATAGGCAATCATATTGGCTTACAGGCTGGAGCAAGATATGAGCATGTAAGTCATGACTGCTCTGAACGGGAGATGAGTAGGACCTACGATAATGTGTTCCCTACATTCTCTCTTGGTTATCAGAAGGGGAAACTTCAGATGGAGTGGAGTGCATCGATGAAAACTCAGCGTCCTTCTTATGATGTCCTTTCCGGTTTTACCAGATATGACAACCGTTATATTTACGAGGGTGGCAATCCTTCCTTGCTTCCTACCAATATATATAATTTAGGATGGGATGTTCAGTATGGTTGGTTAGGATTTTCTGCCAATTATGGTTATAACAAACATGCCATCACCACTCTTGAAATGCTATATGATACAACCTCAGATATTCTGCTTAGTAAGTCCTATAATATAGATTATTTACAAGTGATGGACTTATCTTTTGTGGCAACTCCTGTGTTTGGTTTCTGGCATCCGATGTGGGAGTTGGATTTTGAACAACAGTTTGTGAATGGTGAGAAGTATGGTTATCATGGTAATCTCCGCAAGCCTCAATTCTCTGCTCGGTTGAACAACTGGTTTTCCTTGAGTCACGATTGGTCGGCTAATGTAGATTATTTCATATCTTCATCTCATAGTTCAGGCTTTTCAGAAGTGGGTCGTGTCAGTGCTTTGAATCTTTCTGTCAAGAAGATGTTCCTAAAGAAAAGTCTTAGCATTCAGTTGGAGGCAAACGATCTCTTCCATGGTCTGAACGATAATCAGAAGTCGTTTGCTACATGTATGTCTATGTTCAAGAAGAGCAAGATGAATTCTCGTTCTTTTGCTCTGACGGTAACTTATAACTTCAATGCCACCAAGAGCAAGTATAAGGGTACGGGTGCTGGTAATGCAGAAAAGAGCAGATTATAGCTCATTTTTAAAACACGGACAAATTCAATTTGTCCGAAAACTGCGCCTTTATTCCAAAAGCATCAGGAAGCAAACGTTAGAATTGTAATAAGCAACAAGACATTGTTGCAGCAAGTGTTTGGGTAGACTTATACCCGAGCACTTGTTGCTATCTCCATAAAGGTTCGTTTTCCCATTCTTGTGGAAACCCCATGGCATGTAAATCAATGTTGGGATAATCAGCAAACAATTTGAGCAGAGAGCTTTTTAAATCTATACAAGGAGTTATAGTTTGCTCCATATATAATAAGGTGCATAACTGATGGTACAGTTTGATAGGCTTTTGGGTTGGAGTAATCCAAGCAAGGGGAAGCCGATTTGGCAATTGTGGCTTCAAGGCAAAACGTCTATTCCATATACGGGCATGGTGGGCACAACAATTGCGAAGCACGGTTATGCACCTTATCCAACTTTCCAAGTAAGTGTATTGAGGAAGCCCAAATTCTCTTGCCACTTGTTTTTTGAGACGATTGTCCTTGAACAGACAAAATAATTTGGAAAGCGTACCAAACGAAACGACCTCCAATGTTTTCCACACAGGAGGGAGAGAAGGGAAAGTATATTTCTCGGAATGCTCCTTGATGAAATCTTCATTTGAACGAGACACCTCTTTCTTGATATTGTCAAGGCAGCCTTCATAAAAGTCTTGATTCTTGAACAATGATGTATCCATAAACCAAAATGCACCATGCTCCATAGAGAACACCTGAATCATTTTGGTTCGAAGAGAAATCTCTATGTCTTGAATTGCCTTGAATATAAGTTGACGAAGTTCTTTGTCAAAGAGATAAAGGTTGATGGCTTGCTCAAATGTACTACCCAGCTTATAATGATGAAGCAGTCTGTCTTCCTCCATATATCGTAGGTAACTGGCAATGCGGAAATAGCTGATATTGCGAAGCTGCAATTTGGCAGTTGCAATATCATCTATTGTCAGCCCTCTGTTCTGGAGCAAGGCAACCTGATCATCTACATTTATCGGTTGTTTGTCGTAATCCATATACCTTTATAAAAAGCGAAGTCCCACCGTGGTACGCATCGTTGAGAGGCGTGGTGGGATTTGTTGCTGCAAAAATACTCTTTTTTATTGGAAACTCCAAATATTTTCTACAAAATCTGCTTATCAAATATGGATTTTAACGTAAAAAGTTCTAATTTCCATGATTTTCTCCTCACATACTATGGAAGATTTATAATTTGTCGTACCTTTGCCCTCGATTAAAGGCGTTTTGGGCAATTCGCTCTATCCATCAATTTAACAGGATTTTTTCCTCTGTTTCTTTGCCATTTCCATCTTTTTCCTTAATTTTGCAGCAGAAACTCTATAATAGATATATGTAATGGCAATAAGAATGAAGATGAAACAGAAAA
>OGOV01000898.1_pt1 | contig 29130 bp, 19 predicted proteins | sample 1552711 | NCBI WGS metagenome assembly OGOV01 (sample SAMEA2580216, study PRJEB22360) | human gut metagenome | biome: human gut; feature: human-associated habitat; material: faeces | place: Denmark | collected 2008/2010 | reverse complement strand
TGTTTGCCGATGTGTTCGGCGTGCAGCCCGGGGAGGTGTTCGTGGGCGGCAACTCCAGCCTGCAGCTGATGTACAACCTGATCAACATCGGCTATGTGTTCGGTTTCCCGGAGTCTCCGTGCCCCTGGTCTCAGGTGGAGAAGCGCAAGTTCCTCTGCCCGGTGCCCGGCTATGACCGTCACTTTGCTATTACCGAGGAGTTTGGCTTTGAGCTGGTCAGCGTGCCTATGACCCCCAATGGCCCGGATATGGACATTGTGGAAAAGCTGGTGGCCGAGGATCCTGACATCAAGGGCATCTGGTGTGTGCCGCAGTATTCCAACCCCGATGGCTACACCTACAGCGATGAGACCATCGAGCGTTTTGCCAAGATGAAGACCGCTGCGCCTGATTTCAAGATCTTCTGGGATGAAGCCTATATCGTCCATCACCTGACCGATGAGATCATCGAGACTCCGGTGCTGCTGAACGAGAGCAAGAAGTACGGCAACGAAAACCGTGTGTTCATGTTCACTTCCACCAGCAAGATCACCTTCCCGGGCGCAGGCGTCTCTGCCATTGCCTGCAGCGAGAGCAGCATGAAGTATATCTGCAAGCGCTTCTCGGTCATGATCATCAGCTACGACAAGATGAACCAGCTGCGCCACGTCCGCTTCCTGAAGAACAAGGAAGGTGTGCTGGCCCACATGGCAAAGCACCGTCGTCGTCTGGTGCCCTGCTTTGATGCCGTCAAGACCGCGTTCAAGAACAACCTCATCCCCTGCGGGGATATTGCCCACTGGACGGACCCCAAGGGCGGCTACTTCATCAGCCTGTATGTGATGCCCGGCTGTGCAAAGCGCGTGGCGGGTCTGTGCAAGGATGCGGGTCTGACCCTGACCGGTGCCGGTTCTGCATATCCCTATCACAAGGACCCCGAGGATTCTCACCTGCGCATTGCGCCCACCTATCCCAGTCTGGACGAGGTGGAAACCGCTTCCGAACTGCTGTGCATCTGTGTGCGTCTGGCTGTGGCAGAAAAACTGCTGGCTGACAAGGCAGACTAACATTTTTTGATTTTATCTCCTCTGTGCGGCCCGTCTGGGCCGTCAGGGGAGTTTTGTCGCAAGAAAGCCGGCACGACGGCCCCCTTGCGGAAATGATAAGGCCCGCCGGAGCAGGCGGTCCGCACTAGAATACGGGCGGCAGCTGCAAGAACTGCTGCTTTTGGAGGTTCCCTGAATTTTATGAAAACAAAAGGAAAAGCATGGCATCTGATCGCCACAGTGCTGTTGATCGTGGTATTTGTGTATACTGCGTTCTTCGGTGTGTATGCCAAGTATGGCGATACGACCACGACCTACATCAAAGGTGCAAAGGATATCCGCTTCGGTGTGGATATCAAGGGCGGTGTCAACGTCACCTTTGTGCCGTCGGATGGCTACGATGCTACCGAAGAACAGCTGGAAGCAGCCCAGCTCGTCATTGAGAACCGTCTCGTGGCGCTGAACGTGACCGACTATGAGCTGTATGTGGACAACAATTCCGACAGCCTGATTCTGGAATTCCCGTGGCAGTCCGGTGAGACGGATTTTGACCCGGAAGCTGCGATCGATGAGATCGGCACCACCGCCTATCTGACCTTCCGCGAGGGAAGCAGTGCGGACGGTGAGCTGATCCTGGACGGCTCCATGGTCGAGAGCGCCGCTGCTCAGTACGGCCCGGTGAGCGGCAGTACATCCGAATATTATGTGGCCCTCAAGTTCAACGACGAGGGTGCCAAGGCCTTCGGGGATGCCACCACGGAGCTCTACCAGAGCAGTGGAACCATCAGCATCTGGCTGGATGATCAGAACGTGAGCACGGCAACGGTCAATGCGGCCATCACCGATGGTGCCGCCATCATCACCAGTTCCGCGTCCAATCCCTTCACGCAGGAGGACGTGGTCAAGATGGCCCGCCAGATCAATTCCGGTGCACTGCCTTTTGCCCTGACTGTGGACAGCTATTCCACCGTCAGCCCCAGCCTGGGCGAGAACAGCCTGAGCGCCATGGTGCTGGCCGGTCTCATTGCCTATGCCCTCATCGTGGTGCTGATGACGCTGCTGTATCGTCTGCCCGGCTTCCTGGCCTGCATTGCACTGGCCGGTCAGGTGGCGGCAACGCTGGCCTTCGTCTCCGGCTATTTCCCGGTGTTTGAGAGCTTTACCCTGACTCTGCCCGGCATCGCAGGTATCATCCTGGCCATTGGTATGGGCGTGGATGCCAACGTCATCACCGCCGAGCGCATCAAGGAGGAGCTGAACAACGGCAAATCTCTGGATGGCGCGCTCAAGAGCGGCTTTGCCCGCGGCCTGACCCCCATCGTTGATGGCAACGTGACCATCGTCATTGTGGCGATCGTGCTGATGGGTGCCTTCGGCCCCTCGGACGGCCTGTTCGCCAAGGCCCTGCACTTCGTATTCTTCGCCTTTGGGCCCTCCACCGCAGGCACCATCTACGCCTTTGGCTACACGCTGCTGACCGGCGTTCTGCTGAACTTTGTGTTCGGCGTGTTTGCCACCCGTGTGATGATCCGCGGTGCAGCCTCCATCAAGGCCCTGCGGAATCCCTGGCTCTATGGTGCTGTCAAGCCCGGCAAGGAAGTCAAGGAAAAGAAGCCCATCGACTTTGTGGGCCTGCGCAAGCGCTTCCTGACCATCTCCACCTGCCTGATGGCGGCCATCATCCTGTGTGCTGCAGTGTTCGGTGTCCGGCTGGATACGGAGTTTACGGGCGGTGCCATGCTCACCCTGAGCTATCAGGGGGAGATCAGCACCTCCGAGGTTCAGAAGACCGCCTCCACCGCACTGGAAAACAACGGCCTGACCCTGCAGACCGGCGAGAATGTCGCCACCGGGGAGCAGACCCTGAAGATCTCCATGCCCGGCAACGAGACCGTGACCACCGATCAGGTGGAGAATCTGCTGACCTCCCTGAACGAACAGTACCCGGACAATGCCTTTGCCCAGCTGTCCCTGAGCAATGTCAGCGCTGCCATGGGCACCAAGTTCCTGCAGAAGAGTCTGGTGGCTGTGGTGTTCTCCCTGCTGCTCATCCTGCTGTATATCGGCTTCCGTTTCAAGAAAATCGGCGGCCTGACCGGTGGCCTGATGGCTGTGCTGGCCCTGTTGAACGACCTGATGGTGGTGTTTGGCGCCTTTGTGCTGCTGCGCACCCCGCTGGACGGCAACTTTATTGCCGCCATGCTGACCATTCTGGGCTACTCGATCAACGATACGGTTGTGGTCTATGACCGCATCCGCGAGAACCGTGCCCTGATGGGGAAAAAGACCCCGTTCGAGGAGCTGGTCAACCACTCGGTCAACCAGTCTGCCCGCCGTACCATCATCACTACGGTGACCACTGTAATGGCACTGGGTGTGATGTGCGTGGTCTCCAAGCTGTACGGTCTGGACAGCATCTTTACCTTTGCCTTCCCGCTGATGATGGGTATGCTGAGCGGCGTATATACCTCGCTCTGTGTTTCCACCTCCGCCTGGGTGCTGTGGAACGACCGCAAGAGCAAAAAGGCTGAAACCAAAAAAGCCTGACCGTGTTTTGCCCGACAGGCCAAGAACCAACATCAGGAGGAACGATTTATGAAATGTCCCTATTGCGGCGATGAGGAATCCAAGGTCATCGATTCCCGCCCGACCGAAGACGGTGAGCGGATCCGCCGCCGCCGTGAGTGTCTGCGCTGCCGCATGCGGTTTACGACCTATGAAGTGGTGGAGACCGTCCCGCTGATCGTCATCAAAAAGGATAACTCCCGTGAGCCTTTTGATCGTCAGAAGCTGCTCAACGCAATGCTGCGGGCCTGCGCCAAGCGCCCGGTGAGCTACGATGCACTGGAACGGGCTGTCAGCAGCATTGAGCAAAGCCTGATGAGCTCCTATGACCGCGAGGTGTCCAGTGTGCGCATTGGTGAGCTGACCATGCAGGAGCTGAAAAAGATCGATGAAGTGGCCTATGTCCGCTTTGCTTCGGTCTACCAGCAGTTTGCCGATGTCGAGAGCTTTTTCACGGAGCTGAAAAAATTGATGGGCGACCGCAAAGAGAAAAACTAAGGTTCCAGCGTTAAAAGCCAGACTTTTTCGTGAACTTCACGAGAAAGCCTGGCTTTTTATTGTGCACAGCCTCATCCGTTCAGCTCAAAGCAATCATCCTCAAAGAATACGATGAGAGAGCCAGGCCAGGGTCTCTACCTGAACCTGCGCCCGGCGCAGTTCCCCGAAGGCTTCCTCGGGTGCATTCAGTTCCAGATGGCCATCGGCGGCGCGCAGGGCGGCTTCCAGCTCCGTGAAGTCCTGCGTGCGGAGCAGGTGGTTCATGCCCTCCCGCATGGTGTCGCAGAGCTCGGCTCCTTCGGCCAGTGCCTGCCGCGCACCGGTCAGATCGCTGTTCCGGATATCCTCCATGGCGGTGTCGATGTCATCGGAGATATCCTCGGCGAATTGCTGTACCCGGAAGCTGCTGTAAAAGGCTGCCGCCAGCAGCAGGACTACAATGCCAATGCAGACATAAATACGTTTCATGCCGCACCCCCTTGCCGGAGCCCCGCCGTTTGACGAGGCTCCTTTTTCAGCAGAAAATAATCCTCGGTATCGTTGCCCGCCAGGATCAGAATCTCTTCCAGAAGCAGGCTGTTGGCCTGTGCGGTGCGTTCCAGCCAGGCAGCATCCTTGCCGCAGGTGGTCAGGTTTTCGGCAAGTACCTGACCATCCAGCACAAAGGGGATGGTGGCCTGTGCCCGCTGTACCCTTGCCCCAAGGTCGGCGAGGGTAGCCGGTTCCTTTTCCGGGCGCAGAGCCACCGAGAGACTGCCGTTGGTCTCCACGACCGCATAGGAGACATCCCGGGGGTCGAACACATCTTTGCCGCGCAGCGCCTCCATCAGATCGGCGGCAGTCAGCCGCAGGGTGCGCAGGGCGTTCTGATCGATCTCACCGTTCAGGATGACCGTTTTGGGCCGCCCGGACATCAGGTTGAAAAAGCGCTGGCTCCTGAAGCTGAGGATCGACCCCAGCAGCTCCAGCGCCGCAATGAGAAAGAGGGGAATCAGGCTGGCTGTGACCGGCACTTCTTCAGATTCAATGGAGATGGAAGCAAGATTGGAGATGAGGATGGTGGATACCAGTTCCTCAGGCTGCAGTTCCCCCAGCTGACGTTTGCCCATCAGCCGCATGGCAAACAGGACGCAGAGATAGATCAGGATGGTACGGAAGATCAAGAGTTTCAAACCGGAACACCTCCCAGCGTATAACCGCCGCCCCGGCGGACAAGCTACCAGAAAGGGGGGCGGCAAAATGAAACAGCTTTCCAGCCATCTGGCAGCAAACCTTGCGGAGCTCAACGCTAGGTTTGGCCGATCGGCAGATTTTTATGCGAAGGAGCTTGAGCTTTACCACTGCAAAGGAGCCATCGTTCTGTTTGATGGAATGGCCAGCCTGAAAGGGCTGTGGCAGCTGCTGCTGGATGCCGCCAGCCGCCGCACACCGCCCGGCCCGGCAGAACAGCTGACCGGGGAACAGGTGTTTGCACTGTTGTTTGAGCACTCCGCACTGCCCGCAGAGCCTGCCCCTGTGGAGGACTGGGATGCCCTGATCCGGCGGCTGACGGCGGGCATGGCAGTGCTTTTGCTGGACGGATGCGCAAAAGGCATCGCCTTTTCGGTGCAGAGTCTGAACGCCCGCTCGGTGGATGAACCGGCAGGGGAGGGAAATCTCCGCGGCTCCCGGGAAGGCTTTGCGGATCTGCTCCGGGTGAATACCAGCCTGCTGCGGCGGTGCTTCCGCAATGATGCTCTGGTCATTGAGATCGATCAGGCCGATTGTGAGATGAAAACGGAGTATGCTCTCTGTTACTGCCGGGATACGGCAGACCCAAAAGCGGTGCAAAAGGTGCGGCAGACCTTGCAGCGGGCCAGGCCGCAGCTGCTTTTGGATTCCAGCTACTTTGTGCCATGGCTCTTTCCCTGTAAGATCCGCACATTTGCTCCTGTGCGCTATACCGAACGGCCCATTGTGGCAGCGGCAAAGCTGCGGGAGGGGAAATTTGTCATTCTGGTCAATGGCAGCCCCTCAGCGCTGATCCTGCCCACCCTGTTCTGCGAAAACTTTGAATGCCTGGATGACTATGCAGGAACGGCCTATTTTGCATCCTTTCTGCGGGTGCTGAAATATATCTCGTTCTACCTGAGCATTTTCCTGCCGGGCGTGTTCGTCTGCTGGGCAGTCTATCTACCGGAACTCCTGCCGCCCCAGCTGCTGTTCAAAATCGAGGCCGCAGAGCAGGCAACGCCGCTGCCGCTGTTTGGGGAAATGCTTCTGGTGATCCTGATGCTGGAGATCATCCGGGAGGCTGGTCTGCGGATGCCCCAGACCCTGGGGCACTCCGTCAGCCTGATCGCTGCCCTCATCATCGGGGATGCCGCCATCGCCGCCGGACTGATGAGCACACCGGTCATCCTGACCGCCGCTGCCGCGTCCATTGCGGTGTTCGTCACGCCCTCGCTTTACGAGGTGGCGACTGTTCTGCGGCTGGTGGTGCTGCTGGCAGCAGGGGTGGCTGGCCCGGTGGGACTTGCCGCCTGCGCACTGGGCGTGTTATTTGGGCTGACCCGGGTCTCGGCGCTGGGTGTGCCCTACCTGCGGGATGCCATCTTCCCAGAGGTGCCGCTCTCGCCGGACGGTGTGACCCGGCGCAGCTACCCAAAACTTTCCCGGCGGCCCTTTACCATTTGGCAAAAACGAGGTGGTTGAAGTTGGAGCAGTCTTGTTTCTCTGAAAAAACACTGACCCTGAGTGTGCTCACTGCGGAGTTCGCCCGGTGTGTGTTACAGACGGGTGCGCCTGTAACAACCCGCAGTCTCTTTTTTCAGGGCCTGCCTATGGCACTGGCGCTGGTTCTGATCACCGCCCTGACAGCCGGGGCAGAGCAGCGTGCAGACAGTTTTTGGGGTACAGACTTGTGTTCCCGGGTAGTCTGCGGAGGGCTGGGACTCTGGTTTGTCTGGGAGGCTGTGGAGACCTTCCGTCATGCGCAGGAGCTTTGCTGGGAGAATTTTTCTTCCATGGCCATGCTGGGGCTTCTCCCGCTGCTGCTCTGGGCAGGATGGAAGCTGGAACCTTCGGTACTGGTCCGCTGTGCGCCGATCCTGTGCTGGGCGGCGGCGCTGGCGGGTTTGCTCTGTCTGCTGGGGCTGAATGGCCAGTTCCACTGGGAAAGTCTGATGATGCAAGCTGATGCTCAAACGATTGTCCTGCCCTTGTATCCAGAATACTTCGCCCTACCGCTGTTTTGCCCGGAAAAACAGGTGCGGTGCGCTGTCTGGCTTCCGGTGAAAGTTTTTATATTGGCTGGCAGCCTTGCGCTCTGCACAGAACTGGTGTTTGGGGCGGGGAATGCCCTGCCCGGCATCGAGCTTTTGCGGGCGGGCAGGCTGGGCAGCATCTCCCGGTTTGATGCCCTTGTGCTGCTGGTCTGGTTGGCAGCGGCAATGTTCCGGTTCTGCGTGCTGGTGCAGGTGGTGCGTCAATTGGCCGGGCGGCTGTGGGGCAGGGCTACGCCTGCGGAGGAAAACGCATGACGGGCCAACAGCGTGCCCTCCGGTGGCTGGCGGCAGGGGTGCTGGTGCTCTGGTGCGGGGGATTTTTGCGGGCAGAGAATACCGAGAAAAGCATGGTGCGCGCCTTGATTCTTACCCCGCCCACAGTGGTGGCACAGAGCTGGACGGTGGGTCTGCTCTACCAGTTTCCGGAAGCCGCCGCCGATGCCTCTGATGCCGCCGCACGGGTACAGCTCTGCACGGGGCGGGGAAACACCCTGCAAACGGCTCTGACTGAAGCCGAGCGTGGCCTGCCCCGTAAAGCAAGCTACCGGCTGTGCGAGTATCTGCTTTTGAATGCCGAAACAACTTTAAAAACCATTCGACAGACGGAGACCGTGTTGAAAGAGGAGCCGGTGCAGGGCTTGTCTGCCCGGGTCCTCTGCATGGATCTTTCCGGAGAAGAACTGGCCGCAGCAGACGGAGAAAACGAACTGTTCCCGGAACAGCTTTTGCAGGTCGTGAAAGAAGCTGCACCGCAGGCTCCGCACCTATACGAAAGCCGGAACGCTCTTTTGGCCCCGGTGCTTATCCTGACGGATGGTGCCATTGAAAACGCGGAGGAAATGCTTCTGCTCACCGAAACAGGGAACACCCGGCTCACCCCGGCAGAGAGCCAGATGGCACAATTGCTGCTGGGTCAGAGCGGAGAGCACACTTTTCCACTGGCTGGCGGGCAGGTGACGTTCCGGCGCTGTGTGGTATCGGTGGAAGCTGTAGAAGATGGCTTTGCCGTGACCCTGACCGGCCAGCGCAGGGCGGGCACCGCTCTGCCCACAGCAGCACAGTGTGCGGCGCTAGAGCAGCTCTGCGTGCAGACCGTTCAGCACTGCTGGGAAAACGGGTATGATCTGCTCTCTCTGGGAGCAGTCCGGGCGCTGAAGCAGGGAACAGGGCGAGAAGCGCTGACAACAAAAAACGCCTGCCCGCAGGTGCAGGCAGACGTGAGCTTTTTGCAGTTTTAGTGGGCGGTCTCAAAAACGACGGTGATGGTGGTGCCAACGTTCACTTCGCTTTCCAACTTGATGCGGGCGTTGTGGATGCGGGCAATGTGTTTGACAATAGCCAGCCCCAGACCGGTGCCGCCGGTGGCCTTGCTCCGGCTCTTATCCACCCGGTAGAAGCGTTCGAACACGCTGGACTGCGCGTCTTTCGGGATACCGATGCCGTTATCTTTGACGGTCAGGGTACAATGGCCGTCCCGGGTGCAGGAAGTGATGAGCTGGACCTTGCCGCCGGGGCGATTGTAGCGGATGGCGTTGTCGCACAGGTTCTGGCACAGCTCATCCAACTGATCCCGGTTGCCAAGTACTCTGGCGCTCTCGCCCAGATAGGTCAGGGAGATGAAGGAGCGTTGCGCGTTCAGTTTCTGACGTTCCACACAATCCTTGGCCACGTCCAGCAGATCGACCGTTTCCATGTCGGGCTGTGCATGGGTCTCGCTGACGCTGTCCAGGTGCGACAGCTGCAGGATATCGTTCACCAGCTGGATCATCCGGCTGGCTTCTACATGGATCTTCCGGCCAAACTCGGGCACATCGGCGGGTTTGGCAATGCCGGTCTCAATGAGTTCCGCATAGCCGGAAATACTGGTCAGGGGCGTTTTCAGCTCGTGGCTGACGTTTGCCGTGAAATCCTGCCGCATTTTCTCGTTGTTTTCCCGCAGCAGCCGGTCAGAGTGGATGCTCTCAGCAAAGGGGATGAGTTCCCGGTAGGGAACGTTTTCCTGAATGTGCTCAAGATCATCCGTCATTTTCAGAATGGGCTGGACAAGACTGCGGGTCAGCAGCCCGGCGATCAGCGCTGCGGCACCCATCATCAGGATGCAGCTCAGGATGATGGCAGGCAGGGCCGCGTCGTAGATCGACCAGATGGTCTCAGAATCCTGGGCCACACGCAGGATATCGCCGCCGGGCAGCAGCATGGCGTAATAGTAGGTCTCGTACCCCATGGTCTGGGAATCGCGGCAGTTACGGCCTACACCCTCCCGCATGGCTTGCTGGATCTCCGGGCGGGACAGGTGATTTTCCATCTGCTGGTCAGTGGCGGATTCGAACACCACACTGCCATCTGCTGCAATCAGGGTAATGCGCAGGTCTCCGTTGACGAACACGGAGAGCTGATCCGGAGAGGAAAGTTGCTCGTATCCGGCGGAAACCAGATCAGCCTGATGCTCCAGCGAGGTCCACGCCTGTTCCCGGAACGCTTTGTGAAAGACGAAGAGACAGAGCACGGCGGTGCAGACCAGACCGACGAAGCCCATGAAAAACAGCCGGTAACTGATTTTTTCTTCCATGCTCTGCGGTTTCATTCTTCCTCGCCCTCCTCACTGTCGGCCAGCTTGTAGCCGACCTTGCGCACGGTGCAGATATATCTGCCCGCATCCCCCAGCTTTTTGCGCAGGGTGCGGATGTGCATATCCACGGTGCGGCTCTCAACAGAAATATCGGTGCCCCATACCACCTGCAGAATGGTCTCGCGGGTCACAACAAGGTTCGTGTTTTCCAGCAGCAGACGCAGCAGACTGTATTCCTTGTAAGTCAGGTCAACATGGGTGCCGTTCACAGTCACGCTGTGGCGGGCGTTGTCCAGCAGGATCTCATGGAAGGCATAAACATTCTGCTTTTCCTCGGGGGCAGAGCGGCGCAGGGCGGCCCGCACCCGGCTCAGAAATTCCATGATGCCAAAGGGCTTGGTGATGTAATCATCTGCACCGCAGTCCAGCCCGCGCACGGTATCCAGCTCACTGGATTTTGCTGTGACCATGATGATGGGCAGGCGGCGCAGGGCAGGGGTATTGCGGAGCTTTTTCAGGATGGAGAAACCGTCCTCACCGGGCAGCATCACATCCAGAATGACCAGCTCAGGCTCTGCGGTGCGCATGGCCTGCCAGAAAGGCTCAGAGGTTTCAAAGCTCTGCACTTCGTATCCGCTGGATTGCAGTGCATATTGCTCCAGCTCGCGGATGGCGGCATCGTCTTCTACAATGTAGATCATTTGTTGGGTTCCTCCTTTGCGGCTGCGGGTGCAGTGTCGCTGTCAGGGAAGAGATAGCGCTCACGGTAACGATCCAGACGGCGCTGGAACTGTTCGCTTTCCTTGGTCTCGTTGCCGTAGCGCAGGTCGTTCAGATAAGCGTGGGTATCAAAGCTGTCCTGTGCCACCTCGATCTGGGCAACAGCCACATTGCTGCAGTGGTCGCAGACACGCTCATAGTTGGTCAGCAAATCTTCCAGAACAAAACCATATTCAATGGAACAGCTGCCGGTCTGCAGGCGGGCCACATGGCGGGCCTTGATGGCACGCACCAGTTCATCCACAACGGTCTCCAGCGGCTCGACCTTGCCGGCCAGGTGCAGATCGCCTTTGCGGAATGCATCGGTGGTACGGCTCAGCACATCCTGCACGGCCCCCTCCAGCACCTGCAGCTCCTCCTGTGCATCCTTGGAAAACTCAATGCTCTTGGCGTGAATCTCTTCGGCGGAGCTCAGAATATTTACAGAGTGATCGCTGATGCGTTCAAAATCGCTGATGGTGTGGAGCAAGGTGTTTACACTCTGGCTGTCGGCATGGCTCATTTCACGGCTGGACAGCTTGACGAGATAGGTTCCCAGTGCATCCTCATATTTGTCCACCTTTTCCTCTTCCTCCCGCACCTTCTGGGCAAGGGAATCGTCCCACTTGTGGGTCAGGCTCATGGCCTGCACCACGCCCACACGGGCCAGCTCGGCCATGTCAGCAGTAGCGGCGCGGGCACGCTCCACAGCCACGGCGGGAGTGTTCAGCAGGCGCTCATCCAGCAGAGCAAAGCTCTCTTTTTCGGCATCGTCCGGAATGGTGAGGATGGCCAACTTTTCCAGCCCATTTGCAAAGGGCAGCAGAACAGCGGTGGCCGTCAGGTTGAAGATGGAGTGAACCACAGCAATGCCCCAGGCAGTGACTGTCTCATTGACAAAGGCAAAGTCAAGCAGCAGGTTTGCACCATAGAAAATAGCTAGGAACAGGGTGACACCGATGATGTTAAAGTACAGGTGCACCATGGCGGCGCGGCGGGCATTCTTGTTGGCACCCACAGAGGAAATCAGCGCGGTGACACAGGTGCCGATGTTCTGGCCCATGATGATGGGGATGGCACTGCCGTAGGTGATGACACCGGTGGCGCTCAGTGCCTGCAGGATACCAACGCTGGCACTGGAGCTCTGGATGATGCCGGTGACAACGGCCCCCACCAGAACGCCCAGCAGAGGATTGGAGAAGCGGATAAACAAGCTGGTGAACCACGCCTCGTTCTGCAGGGGAAGCACAGCATTGGACATGGTGGTCATACCGGTCATCAGCACAGCAAAGCCGATCAGAATGGTGCCAACACCCTTGCGCTTTTCGCTTTTGCCCATGTACAGAAGAATGCCGATAAAGGCCAGCACCGGGCTGAAGGAGGTGGGCTTGAGCATATTGATCAGGAAGCTGTCGCCCTGCAGGCCGGAAAGGCTCAGGATCCAGCTGGTGACCGTGGTGCCCACATTGCTGCCCATGATAACGCCGATGGCCTGATGCAGCTCCATGATGCCGCTGTTGACAAAGCCGACCACCATAACGGTGGTGGCGCTGGAGCTCTGGATTACGGCAGTGACGCACAGACCCAGGAAAAAGCCCTTGAGCGGGTTGTCAGTCAGTTTGCTCAGGATCTTTTGCAGCTGGCCGCCGGCCTGCTTTTCCAGCGCCTTGCCCATGATGTCCATACCGAACAGGAACAAGGCCAGGCCGCCCAGCAGGGAAAATACATTAAAAACAGTCATTTGAAGTTCCTCGCTTTGTTTGACACGTTTATTTGACGGAATGTTCTCCTATTTATGAGTATAGAGCCTGAATGTAAAATCGGAAATCCAGAGAATGTAAAAAGCGTGTAAAGTGAATGACTGTTTCCCAGGCAGGGATGCACCATCTCTATTATAAATGGATATGAGGGAGGATGCAACGGGATGCAGGCTCCGGAATGAAGATTTTCCGGCAGAATCATTGTAATCCGAAACCATCTCGTTTATAATAAGGGAAAGAAAAAGCGTGCCCCGCACCCGGTGTGCTGCCGGGCAAGGAGAGGAAACATTTGTGCAGGAGGAAGAACGATGGCGAATTTCAATGTTTCGCTGAAGAAGCTGACGGAAAAGGTCAGTCTGGATGTGGTCTACACCCCGAAAGGGCTGGAAGAGATCAATGTCGAGATCGCGGAGGTCAACCGCCCGGGCCTGTTCCTTGCCGGATACTATGATTACTTTGACAAGCTCCGGCTGCAGATCTTGGGTCTGGCCGAGATGAACTTCCTTTCTGGTCTTTCTGCCGAGAAGCGGTACGAGCGGCTGGGCCAGCTGGTCAGCCAGCAGCCTCCGGCTGTCATCGTCTGCCGCAGTGAGGAACTGGAACCATTTCCTGAGATGCTGGAACTGGCTCAGAAGCACGGGGTGGCCCTGCTCCGCTCCAACGAGATGACCTGCACCCTGATGGGCAGCCTGATCAGCGTGCTGAATCTGGAGCTGGCACCCCGCATCACACGCCACGGCGTGCTGGTGGAGGTGTATGGTGAAGGGATCCTGATCCTGGGCGACAGCGGCATCGGCAAGAGTGAGCTGGCCATTGAACTGGTCAAGCGCGGCCACCGTCTGGTGGCGGACGACGCGGGGGAGCTGCGGCAGGTCCCGGAGATCATGGGCACAGCTCCGGAGAACATCCGCCATTTTATCGAGCTGCGCGGCATCGGCATCGTCAATGTGGCCCGTGTGTTCGGCGTGGGTGCGGTCAAGGAGAGCGAGAGCCTGGATCTTGTGGTCCAGCTGGAAGCATGGGACCCCACCAAGAACTATCAGCGCACCGGACTGGAGAGCGAATATTACGAGATTTTGGGCGTGAACATCCCCAGCACCAGCATCCCGGTCTCCCCGGGACGCAACCTGGCCGTTGTGCTGGAAACCGCCGCCATCAACAACCGCCAGAAGCGGATGGGCTATAATGCCGCCAAGGAGCTGCTGATCCGTCTGGGTCTGGACGGCACCGTTGAATGAAGATTACAGATAAAGGAATCCTGTTTTATGGAACGATTGAAACAACAGCTGCAGGCGGAGGAGATCCGCTTTGCCGAGAACGAATCCCTTGCTGCCCACTGCACCTTTAAAATTGGCGGCCCGGCGGATGTTTTTGTCCAGCCGGAGACGGAGGAACAGCTCTGCCGTGTGATCGCACTGTGCAAAGCGTGCGATGTGAAATATTACCTGCTGGGCAACGGCAGTAACATCCTGTTTGAGGATGGGGGCTACCGGGGCGTGGTCGTGGATACCACGGCTCTGAAAATGGGAATCGGTTTTCTGGAAAACGTCAGCCATCCGGGTGCAGAGCCGGGGGCGGTCTACGATGCAGTCATCGCTGGCGCGGGCTTGAAGCTTTCTGCTCTGTGTAAGGCGGCGCTGGACAGCAGCCTGACCGGCCTGGAATTTGCTTATGGCATCCCCGGCACAGTGGGCGGTGCAGTTTATATGAATGCCGGTGCCTACGGCGGAGAGATGAAAGATGTGCTGGTCTCTGTGACGTATCTGACCAGAGAAGGCGAGATCGTGACAGAAGATGCCGCAAACCTCGACCTCTCCTACCGGCACAGCATCTTTGAGGAAAACGGCGGCTGCATCCTGAGCGCAAAGTTCCACCTGAAGCGTGGAGATTCGGCAGCCATCAAGGCCCGGATGGATGAGCTGATGCAGAAGCGCGTCGATAAGCAGCCGCTGGATAAGCCCAGCGCCGGCAGCACCTTCAAGCGGCCGGTGGGCGCATTTGCGGCGGCCCTCATCGACCAGTGCGGTCTGCGGGGCTACCGCCATGGCGGCGCAGCCGTCAGTGACAAGCACTGCGGCTTTGTGGTCAATCTGGGTGGAGCGACCTGTGCAGATGTGCTGGCTCTGTGCGATGAGGTGCGTGCCATCGTGAAAGAAAAGACCGGCTACGACCTCGAAAAAGAAATTCGTGTGGTGGAAGCATAAAAGAAAGAGGCGTGCAAAATGAATCTTCTCATCGTCAGCGGCCTTTCCGGTGCAGGCAAATCCGTCGCCATGAATGCACTGGAAGACATCGGCTTTTTCTGCATTGATAACATCCCGGCGGCACTGCTGCCCAGCATCACAGCGTTTTCGAAAGCGGGTGACAACCAGCTCAAGCGGGTGGCTCTCTGTATGGACATCCGCGGCTGCCGCACGCCGGAAGAAATCGAAGAAGCTCTTTCTCAGTTGGACGCGCAGAGGATAGAATATGAGATCTTGTTCCTTGATGCCCCGGACGATGTGCTGATGCGCCGCTACAGTGAGACGCGCCGCCGCCATCCGATGAGCATTTCCGACGGCCTTTCCACCCGGGAAGCCTTCCGCAGGGAGCGCGAGATCTTGCAGCCCCTCAAAGACCGGGCAGATTATACCATCAATACCGGCCTGCTCTCCACCTCGCAGAACAAAGAGCGCATCTGCGACCTGTTCCTGAAGAACGGCGGGGCAAAGAGTGCCATGCGGCTCACCATCATGTCCTTCGGGTTCAAGTTTGGTCTGCCGCCGGAAGCAGACCTTGTGCTGGATGTGCGCTGCCTGCCCAACCCCTTCTATGTGCCGGAACTGAAGCATAAGACCGGGCTGGATCAGGAAGTGGTGGATTTTGTCCTGAGCCACCCCGAAGCACAGGAGCTGCTGCACCGGTATGAGAACTTTTTACAGTACGCTCTGCCGCTCTATGTCAAGGAAGGTAAAAGCCAGCTGACCATTGCGGTGGGCTGTACGGGCGGTAAGCACCGCTCTATCACATTTGCACGCAAACTTGCGGAATACTGCACCTCTCTGGGGTACGAACCCGGGGTGCAGCACCGGGATGCCGTGCGCTGAAAACAGAGGAAATATTATGAGTTTTGCATCCAGTGCGCGGGAGGAGATCGCGCAGCGCAGCCCCACCAAGGAATGCTGTGTGCGTGCAGCTGCCTATGGTATTGCCTGCTTTGCCAAATACTTTGATGCCCGCGGCCTTGTGCTGCAAACCGAGCAGCCCCACACGGTGCAGCTGGCGCAGCAGCTGTTTGCCCGCTGCGGTATCCGGGGCGAGATCTTGGAAAAGCCCCGCGCCAGCGGTGTGCTGTACGAGTTCAATATCCGCGATGCGGAGCAGGTCACCCGCCTGCATGAACTGTTCGGCACCACCGGCAGCGAGACGAGCCTGCAGATCGACCCCGCCCTGATCCGCTGTCAGACCTGCGTCAGTGCATACATTGGCGCAGCTTTTTTGTGCAGTGGAACGGTCATTGATCCGCAGAAAGAATATAATCTGGAATTTCTTACCTCCCGCACCAATCTGGCACGGGACTTTGAAGCGCTGCTGGCAGAGCATGAGTTTGCACCGCACCGCACCCGCCGCAACGGCGTGAACCTGATCTACGTCAAGACCGGTGCCAATGTGGAGCGGCTGCTCCGCTTTATGGGCGCTGCGGATGCAGCAACACAAATCAGCGTACTCAAGGCGTTCAAGCAGGTGCGCAACCAGACCAACCGGCAGACCAACTGCGATACCGCAAACCTTGGAAAAACGGCGCGGGCAAACGCTCAGACCCTGAAAGCCATCCGCTATTTGCAGGAGCAGCACGCACTGGAAACTTTGCCGGAGGTATTGCAGCAGGCGGCAGCCAAGCGTCTGCAATACCCGGATCTTTCGCTCACCGCGCTGTGCGGCTGCTTTGACCCGGCAGTGAGCAAATCCGGCTTATCGCACCGGATGAAAAAGCTGGAGGCACTGGCAGAGAATCTCCGTCAGCGCCAGCAGGAGGGACAGGAGGCAGTACAATGAGTGAACCCACCGCAAATACCCGTCCCTTTGTCCACCTGCATATCCATACGGAATACAGCCTACTGGACGGTGCTTGCCGCATCGACCAGCTGATGGAGCGGGTGAAGGAGTGCGGACAGACCGCCATTGCCTGCACCGACCACGGCGTGATGTACGGCTGTGTGCAGTTTTATAAAGCCGCTAAAAAGGCGGGTATCAAGCCCATCATCGGCTGCGAGGTCTATGTTGCCACTCGCACCCGCTTTGATAAGGTAAATAAAATAGACGGCAACAACCACCTGATTCTGCTGTGCAAAAACGAGACCGGTTATAAGAACCTGATCAAAATGGTCTCTGCCGGTTTTGTGGAGGGCTTTTATTCCAAGCCCCGCGTGGATAAGCAATTGTTGGAGCAATACCACGAGGGACTGATCTGCCTTTCGGCCTGTCTTGCGGGCGAGATCCCGCAGGCCATTCTGGCAGGGGACTACGAGCGCGCAAAGGCGACCGCGCTGTGGTATCGGGATCTGTTCGGTGCAGAGAATTACTACATCGAATTGCAGGATCATGGCCTGAAGGAGGATACTACCGTTCTGCCGCAGCTTATCAAGCTTTCGCGCGAGACAGGCATCCCCATGGCAGCCACCAACGACGCCCATTATCTGCGCAAAGAGGATGCCAAGATGCAAAGCATCCTGCTGTGCATCCAGACCGGCAAGACCATTCAGGATGCCGACCGCATGGAGTTCCAGACCGATGAATTCTACGTCAAGACCACCGACGAGATGTACGAGCTGTTCTCCATGGTGCCGGAAGCCTGTGCCAATACGGCTAAGATCGCCGAGCAGTGCAATTTTGACTTTGAGTTCGGCCACACCAAGATCCCTTATTACAAGGCCCCGGACGGCATGGACAATCAGGCCTACTTTGAAAAGCTCTGCTGGGACGGCTTGGAGCGCCGCTATGGCCCGGACGTGCCGCAGGCCAACATCGACCGCCTGAAATACGAGATCGGCGTGGTCAAGACGATGGGTTATACCAACTACTACCTCATCGTGTGGGACTATATCAATTTTGCAAAAAGTCAGGGTATCCCGGTGGGGCCGGGACGCGGCTCCGGTGCGGGCAGTATCGCTGCCTACTGTGTGGGCATCACGGATATCGACCCCATCCGCTATAATCTGATCTTCGAGCGCTTTTTGAACCCCGAGCGCGTCAGTATGCCGGATTTCGATGTGGACTTCTGCTACGAGCGCCGGCAGGAGGTCATCGACTATGTAAACCGCAAATATGGTGCGGACCATGTGGCGCAGATCGTCACGTTCGGCACCATGGCGGCGCGCCTTGCGATACGCGACGTTGGCCGCGCCATGGCGATTCCGTACACGACGTGCGATACCGTCGCAAAGCTTGTGCCGATGGAGCTCGACATCACGATTGATGCCGCGCTGGAACGCGTCTCCGAGCTGCGCGATTTATATGAAAGCGACAAACAGGTGCACGAGCTCCTCGATATGGCACGCAAAATTGAGGGCATGCCGCGCCACACGTCTACGCACGCCGCCGGTGTTGTCATCACAGACCGCCCGGTCGTCGATTACGTGCCGCTGAGCATGAACGACGATTCGCCCGTCACGCAGTACACGATGACGGCCATCGAGCAGCTCGGTCTGCTCAAGATGGACTTTCTCGGCCTGCGCAACCTCTCGGTTATCGACCACGCCGAGCAGATGATTGCGAAACACACGCCGGGCTTTAAGGTGGAAAACGCGCCGGATAACGACCCGGACGTGTTTAAAATGATCGCGAGCGGTGCGACAGAGGGCGTGTTCCAGTTTGAATCCGCCGGTATGCGCCGTGTCATCATGCAATCCGACCCCAAAAGCATTGAAGACCTCATCGCCGTTATCTCTTTGTATCGCCCCGGCCCGATGAAGTTCATCCCCATGTACGTCGAAAATCGCAAGCACCCGGATAAAATCACGTACCGCCACCCACGCCTTTCCAAAATACTGGATGTCACCTACGGGTGCATCATTTATCAGGAGCAGGTCATGCGCATTTTCCGCGAGCTTGCGGGGTATTCGCTCGGCCGCGCGGACATTGTGCGCCGCGCCATGAGCAAGAAAAAGCACGATGTCATGGAGCAGGAGCGCGAGTATTTCATTCACGGCTTAAAGCGTGAGGACGGCACCGTGGAGATTGAAGGCTGCATCGCCCGCGGTGTGGACGAGCAGACCGCCGAGACAATCTACGATGAGATGAAAAGTTTCGCGTCCTACGCGTTCAATAAGTCCCATGCCGCCGCGTATGCCGTTGTGGCGTATCGCACGGCGTACCTCAAATATCACTATCCGAAAGAATATATGGCCGCGTTGCTCACAAGTGTGCTCGCATCCGCAGGCAAGATTGCGGCGTATATGGAAGAATGCAGCAGGCTGAATATTGCCGTGCTGCCGCCGCACGTGAACGAGAGCGAGCAGGGCTTTTCCGTTTTTGAAAACAGCATTCGTTTCGGTTTGCTCGCCATCCGCAACCTCGGACGCGGCCTGATACAGCGCATTTTATCCGAGCGTACGATGAACGGCCCGTTCACGACCTTCTACGATTTCTGCAAGCGCATGCAGGGCAGAGACCTGAACCGCCGCGCCGTGGAAAGTCTTATCCGCTGCGGTGCGTTCGACGGTCTCGGCAACAACCGCCGCGAAATGCTGATGGCGGTCGGCCCGCTGCTCGATCAGCTGGAGGACGACAAACGCCGCAACATAGAGGGACAGATCGGCCTGTTTGACTTCGGCGGGGAGGAGAAAACGGAATCTTTCGAGATGCCGAAAGCCGAGGAGTTCCCCAAAACCGAACTGCTTTCTATGGAAAAGGAAGTCACCGGCATGTACCTTTCCGGGCACCCCATGTCGCCGTATGCGGAGGTCTATAACGCCGGCATCGCCGCGCGCTTTGATGAGATTGCCTGCAGCGCCGCCGGGGAATCCGACCAATATAAAGACGAGCAGTATGTGGACGTTCTGGCCGTTGTGGAAAGCGTGAAAAAGAAGGTGACGCGCTCCGGCTCTGCCATGGCGTTCGTCACGCTGGAAGACATGTACGGCTCTATGGAGGCGCTTGTTTTCCCGAAGGTTTTGGAAAAATACGGCGACCTTTTTGCGCCGGGCGGCTCTGTTTGGGCGCACGGACGCATCAGCTTTACGGAAGAAAAAGACCCGAAATTCATCTGCGAATATGCCTCGGCACCGTTTTCGCCGGAAGAAATGATGATCCGCAGAAGGCCTGCGCCTGAGGAAAAGAAAAGGGCCTCGCAAAAGCCTGCCGTTGTGCCGGAAAGCGTCACGCCGCCGCGCGGGGAAGAGCGGCCCGGTGTGCAGATTAAGGGCTATAACACAGCCTATAAGGGCCTTTACCTGCGTGTGCCGAACGCCGAAGACCCGCTCTGCAAAAAGGCGATGCAGTACATCGAGATTTTCGACGGTGTGACCGACCTCTATCTATATTATACGGACACGAAAAAGCTGGTCCGCGCGCCCGCCCGTTACCGCGTTGCGGTGAACTACGAACTCGTCTCCGCATTGAAAAAACTTCTCGGCGAGGGAAATGTTGCGCTGAAAGAATAAGAAATTCTCAAAAAAACAAAAACCGTTTCAAAAAAGACAAAATACCTCTTGAAACCGTCAGGGAAAAGGGGTATAATCAAAAATGAATGGAATAAATTGCTGAATTGCATTTTTAACTTTGCAATTTTCAATAAGAAAGTGGAGGAATTTACAATGTGTGCAAAGAAAATCGCAGTACTTACGAGCGGCGGTGACGCACCGGGCATGAATGCTGCGGTTCGTGCTGTTGTCCGCACCGCGATCTCCTTCGGCATGGAGGTATATGGCGTACGTCACGGCTACAACGGTCTTCTGACCGGCGAAGTGCAGAAAATGGAGCTTCGCAGCGTTTCCAACATCATCCAGCACGGCGGCACAGCGCTCTTTACGGCGCGCAGCCCCGAGTTCAATACCCCGGAGGGCGTTCAAAAGGCAGCTGCTAAATGTCGCGAACTGGGCATCGACGGCGTGGTTGTTGTCGGCGGCGACGGATCTTTCCGCGGCGCACGCGACCTGACCGGCGCAGGCGTTCCTTGCATCGGCGTTCCGGGCACCATCGATAACGATATTTCGAGCTCCGAATATACCATCGGTTATGACACGGCGATGAACACCGCTATGGAAATGATCGACCGCATCCGCGATACCACAGAGTCTCATGACCGCTGCAGCGTTGTAGAGGTCATGGGCAGACGCTGCGGCGACATCGCACTCAACACCGGCATCGCTGTCGGTGCAATCGCAACGCTCGTCCCGGAAGTGAAGTATGACTTTGAAAAGGACATCATCGAGCGCATCCGCTACGCACAGAAGACCGGCAAGCGCCACTTCATCGTGGTCGTTGCAGAGGGCGTAGGTCACTCCGAAGATATCTGCAAGCGCATCCAAGAGGAGACCGGCATCGAGAGCCGTGCGACCATCCTTGGCCATGTACAGCGCGGCGGTTCCCCGACGCTCCGTGACCGTGTTGTGGCAAGCCAGATGGGCTACCACGCAGTTGAGCTGCTCCGCGACGGCAAGAGCAACCGCGTTGTCGTCATGCAGGGCGAACGCATCGTGGACTTCGACATTACCGAAGCCCTCGAGATGCCGCGTGTCTTCGACGAGAAGCTCTACAAGATTTCTCAGGATCTTTCCCGCTAAAGTTAAGTTACCGAAACGCCTGTTCCAAAAGGACGGGCGTTTCCTGTTTTTCGGCACGGTGTCTGCATTTTTTGCATAAAGCACCTTGTCGGGGGTAAAAAATAATTATTTTTGGGAAAATAGGTTGACATTTTCCGCAGTTCGTGGTAGAATAATCGAGCGGTCGAAAAGAGGCCGTGAGATAAATAGGGGCATAGCTCAGTTGGTAGAGCAGCGGTCTCCAAAACCGCGTGCCGTGAGTTCGAATCTTACTGCCCCTGCCACCATGGCCCGGTAGTTCAGTTGGTTAGAACGCTAGCCTGTCACGCTAGAGGTCGACGGTTCGAGCCCGTTCCGGGTCGCCACAAAAGGCGAGTTCATCTTGCCTTTTGCGTATGCTGCTATGGCTCAGTAGGCAGAGCACGTCCTTGGTAAGGACGAGGTCACCAGTTCGAATCTGGTTAGCAGCTCCAAGAAGGACTTTGCAGAAATGCAGAGTCCTTTTTTGTTTGTGTTTTCGAGAGGTCATACAGTCAAAAAAAGTAGTCGGCAGTATATCGTTTTTGAAGAAAAACGGCCTTTTTGCGCCTATTCATAATTTCGACTTGAAATTTACCGTATTTCTGCTATAATCTTTATAGTTTTCCCTTTATGTTTATGCTTAAAAAGCAGCGGCCAAACTGCCAGAAAATTGAAGGAGCAGAGGATTATGAGTATTCCGGAAATGGACATGAACCCGGAGATCGCCCGAAAGTTACTCGAGGTCGGCGAAGAATTCCGCATTGAAGGCCCGTTCTTCTCGTACGAAGAAATCAAAATGGGCAACGTGAACCACACCTACAAAGTCAATTATATTCGCGATGACGGTACCGGCATGGCAAAGATTAAGTCTTTCCTTGTACAGCGCGTCAATACATATGCGTTTCAGCACCCGATTGAGCTGATGCAGAACATTGACCGTGTCACGGAGCACATCCGTGAAAAATGCCCGAATACGAAAAGCCTGCATTTCCATCACACGAAGCACGGCGTCAACTATTTGATGGATAATGACGGCTTCTGGCGGCTCAGCAACTACGTGCCGTCTGTGACGTTCGATACCTGCGACGACCTGAACGTGGTGCGCAGTGCAGGTGAGGCGTTCGGCGATTTCCAACTGATGTTGGCAGATTTCGATGCGAACTCCCTTTTCTACACAATCCCGGATTTCCACAATACGCGCAAGCGCTATGAGAAGCTGAAGGAAGACATGGCTGCCGACCCGTGCAATCGTGTGGCAGAGGGGCGCGAAGAACTCGATTGGCTGCTTTCCGTAGAGGACGAGGCTTGCCGCCTGACCGACCTCTTTGAAAAAGGCGAGCTTCCGCTGCGCGTTACGCACAACGATACAAAGATCAACAACGTGCTGTTCGATGAGAAGACGCACGAGGCGCTCGTTGTCATCGATCTGGATACCGTTATGCCGGGCCTTGTCGGCCACGATTTCGGCGATGCCATCCGCTTCGCTGCAAATTTTGTGGAAGAAGATTGCGATTATCCGGAAAAGGCCGGCGTAAACCTCAATATTTTCTGGGCATTTGCCGAGGGCTTCCTCAAAAAGACCGCCGCGTCTCTGACGAAAACCGAAGTGGATACGCTGGCGCTCAGTTGCTTTGCGCTTACCTGCGAGCTTGCAACGCGCTTCCTCGCGGACTACATCGTCGGCGATAAGTACTTTAAGGTCAAAAAGCCACAGCATAACCTTGTTCGTACGCGCTGCCAGATTGCCCTTGCAAAGGACATGCTGAATAAAATGGACGCGATGAACGCCATCGTGCAGGACTGCGCACGCCGCTACAAAGAGACCGAAAACGCATAATTCATTTTGCATCCAGACGACCCGGCAGCTTTGTCGGGTCGTTTTTAAAACCAGGGAGGAGTTTATCATGAAAATTCTGTTGACCGGCGCAAATGGCTTTGTAGGGGCACGCATCCGTGCGGCGGCGCCCGTTATTTGTGCGCCGTCTCTGCGCGGGGCGGAAAAAGAGGATATCGACCGCCTCATCGACACCGTGCAACCGGACGCCATCCTTCACACCGCGGCAATCTCGGACATCGGTGCGTGTGCCAAAGACCCGGAAGGATCATACCACGCAAACGTTTTGGTGCCGGAGTATTTGGCCAAAGCCGCAAACGGTGCGAAGCTCGTGTTGTTCAGCTCCGATCAGGTGTACAGCGGCGCAAAGGGCGATAAGCCGTTTACGGAAGACGACGTTGCGACCGCAAATCTCTACGCCGAAGAGAAGTTGGAAATGGAAAATCGCGTTCTCGCGATCGACCCGAACGCCGTCATGCTGCGTGCGACGTGGATGTATGACATGCCCATGTTCGGCGTGCCGAACCGCAGCAACCTCATCACGATGTTCCTGAACGCCGCCATCACCCAAAAGCCGCTTGCACTTTCCAAAGAGGAATTTCGCGGCATCACCTATGTGCGCGAGGTTGCAGAGCAGACCTTGCAGGCTGTGAATTTGCCCGGTGGCGCGTATAACTTCGGCAGTGAGGCAGACGTCTCCATGTACGCGCTTGCGGAGCTGTTTATGAAAAAAACAGGCATGAAGCTCAATTTGCAGGAAAAGTCCGGCGGCGAAAACCTCTGGATGAATTGTGCAAAGCTCAAAAATGCCGGCGGTGGATTTGAGACGACTGCCGAAGGCCTTGCGACGTGCATGGAGGACTATAATCTTTCGCTGCTCGGCCGATAACAAAACGAAAATCTCCTTTGAAGCCCGGTTTTATGGGTTCTTCAAAGGAGATTTTTAAGTGATCGAAATCTAATTATGTCAATAGCTTTATGTAAACTAAATTATGTAAAATTAAAGAAATTTGTCGAGCGCATGGGCGCGTTCACAGGCCGCACGCACCAGTTCCGGCTGCATGCGCAGCACGCCGAGCTCGCCCACGACCTCCGCAGAGCTCGAAATCCTTTTGTCTCACAACAGATCAGAAAGATAGGCTAAATGGTCCGGTGGGCTGTTTAGCCGTAAGAAACCCTATCAAGAGGTTCCTTAAAAAGACATGAAGAATGCAAAAAGCCACAAGCTCAAAAGTGTCATTTAAACCTCCTTCGGCATAACTTGTACAAGGGGCAAGTCCCCGAAAACAAGGAGGGGTTTTATGGCATCTTTTACAAATTTCGCGACGCTTTCGTATAACGGAGGCACAACGAATTCCAACACCGTCACGGGCGAGCTTTTGGAGGCCTTGACCGTTACCAAAACCGCCGTGGTGAAAAATTACGCCGCAAACGATAAGATTACGTATATCATTTCTATCGTAAACAGCGGTGCGCAGCCGGTGACAAATCTCACGGTCACCGATAACCTCGGCGCGTATGAATTTAATAGCGGGACCGTCTATCCGCTCGCGTATGTGTCGAATTCTGTTCGGTATTATGTAAACGGCGTCTTGCAGACCGCGCCCACCGCAACGTCGGAGCCGCCGCTCGTCATTACGGTCCCGAATGTCCCCGCAAACGGCAGCATCATGCTCGTTTACGAGGCAGAGGTCACAGCGTATGCACCGCTCGGCACGGACGGCAGCATCACGAATACCGCAAATGTCACGGACGGCAATCTGGAAGTCAGCGCGTCGGAAACGGTCTCCACGGAGGATCGCGCGGTTCTCACCATCAGCAAAGCGCTGTGTCCTGCGGTCGTCACGGGGAACGGGCAGATTACGTATACGTTCGTCATCGAAAACACGGGCAACACCGAAGCTTCCGAAGCCGAGCGCATCGTGCTGACCGATACGTTTGACCCGATCCTCAAAAACATTGCGGTCACGTTTAACGGCACCGCTTGGACAGCAGGTACGCAGTACACGTATGGCGAAACGACCGGCGTGTTCGCAACGCTTCCGGGGCAGATCACCGTTCCCGCCGCGCAGTATACGCAAAACGAAAACGGCACATGGACCACTACACCCGGCACCGCGGAGGTTGTTATCACCGGCACCGTGTAAAGCCAAATTTAACAGGACGCATAGCGTAGATATCCTCCGGCTTTTCGCCGGGGGATATTCATGCTTTGTGTCGTTTTTTAACAAGCGATTTTACATGGATTTTACAAAGAACACACAGTTGATTTGACATAGACACGATATACTCCTATACGTGTAAAAGAATGTTAAAAGGGGAAAATCGAGTATGGATATTTTCAATGTACTGACGATGATCGGCGGGCTGTGTCTTTTCCTGTTCGGCATGAACCTGATGGGGCAGGCCTTGGAGCGCCGCGCGGGCGGCAAGCTGCAAAGCTTGCTCGATAAAATGACCGGCAGTGTACCGGCGGGCTTTTTGACGGGCCTCGGCATCACAGCCATCATTCAAAGCTCGTCGGCGACGACAGTCATGGTAGTGGGCTTCGTAAACTCCGGGCTCATGACACTGCGGCAAGCCATCAATGTTATCATGGGTGCGAACGTGGGCACCACCGTCACGGCGTGGCTGTTGAGCCTTGCGGGCATCAGCGGCAGCAATATTTGGGTGAATCTTTTAAAGCCGTCATCCTTCACGCCTGTTTTGGCGCTCATCGGCATCATTTTCTATATGTTCTGCAAGTCCGGTAAAAAGAAAGATACCGGCATGATCCTGCTTGGCTTTGCGACCTTGATGTTTGGCATGGAAACCATGAGTGGCGCGGTTTCGGGCCTTAAAGATGTCCCGGCGTTCGCTTCGCTGTTCCTGATGTTCAAAAATCCGATTCTTGGCGTGCTTGCGGGCGCGCTTTTGACAGGTATCATCCAGTCCAGTTCAGCTTCCGTGGGCATTTTGCAGGCATTGGCCGTAACGGGGCAGGTCAGCTACGCGGCGGCTATCCCGATTATCATGGGCCAGAATATCGGTACCTGCGTTACGGCGCTGATCTCCTCCGTGGGCACACAGAAGAACGCAAAGCGCGCGGCAGTCGTCCATTTGATGTTCAATGTTATCGGCGTGGTCGTGTTACTGACGGCCTTCTGGATTGTAAAGATCGTGTTTGCACCGGCTATTCTGGATGAAAACGCCACCATGTCCGGCATCGCGATTGCGCACTCGCTCTTTAATATCCTGTGCACGGCGATGCTGCTGCCGGCAGGCGGCCTGCTTGAAAAGCTCGCAATCCGCATCGTGCCGGATAAGGGCGGCAAAGAGCAGCCTGTTGAGCTTGAAGAACGTCTGCTCATCACACCGTCCGTCGCGCTCGGCCGCTGCCGTGCCGTTGCGGGCGAAATGGCACGCTGCGCAGGCGAAGCGCTGCATATGGCGCTGACGACCTTTGAAAACTATTCGCCGGAGCTTGCGGAATCCATCCGTGAAAACGAGAGCCGCTGCGACCGCTACGAAGACGAGCTTGGTACATACCTGGTGCGCCTGAGCGCCCAGCAGCTGAGCGATGCCGAAAGCGAAGAAGCCACCGAATTATTAAAAATTATCGGCGATTTTGAGCGTATCTCCGACCACGCCGTGAACCTGCTTGCGGCGTCGGAAGAACTGCGCAGCAAGGGACTTGGCTTCAGCGCCGCCGCAGAAAAAGAGCTGAAGGTGCTCATCGGCGCGGTGAGTGAGATATTGAATACGGCAGAGCGCGCGTTCAGCGAAAAAGACCTTGCAGCCGCCGCACAGGTAGAGCCGCTGAAACAGGTCATCGTTGCACTGAAGGAGCAGATGCGCACGCGCCATATTCTGCGCATGCAGCAGGGTCATTGCAGTATTGAAGCGGGCTTCGTGTGGTCCGACCTGCTGACGGATCTCGAGCGAACGGCTGACCACTGCTCCAACATCGCCGGCTGTGTTCTGGATGCGGCAAACCACGGTCTTAATCTGCACGAAACGCTGCGCGCCATGCGTGCCGACGACCCCGACTTCCGCCGCGCCTACGGCACCTACGCGGAAAAATACCGCTTGCAGGCAGTATAACTACATAATCAATCAAGTAAAAAAGAGACAGTTTGCTTTGATATGTACCCCAATACCGGACACCCGGTATGGGGGCATATCACTTTAAGCTGTCTCTTTTTGCATTTGACGAAGTTGCTGAGAATGCTGATTTAGAGGTTGTAACGGAATAGAGCATTTTAAGACTGGGACTGGCGTACGGAATTGTATTTGGAATTACCCAATGCTTTGAGGTAGGCATCGTAAGCCGCTTCCAACGTAGAAAACTCTTTCCCGTTTTTCAGAATTTCCTTATACTGATTTTGCGTAATAAGCGATTTTGAAACGGTAACATAGTCCTTACCGTTTCGCTTACCGGTCGTGGTTTCGGAAACATAATAGTTCCCGTTGCCGGTTTGAATAATTACGGGGATTTCCTTTCCGGGCCCGACCTTATCCGTGTCCAGAGATGTCCAGAAAAGATACCGATATGCTTCTCGTCTATCTCTTCCGTCGCCAAGATAGGCCCATGTGCAATTAGGCTGCTGCAAAAGACTTTTATTCAGCTTATTAATCTCTGTGGTAATGGCTGGAACATATTTCGAATCCGGACATCTGGAGTCAAACTCAAAGTTTGTATTGTTTTTCATGTCTTGCCAAAATTCCGTTTCGTATAGAAGTGGGAAGAAATCCGTCTCGTTTGTGTTAAACGGGTATTTAGGTTCAGATGGATCGGCTTTTCCGCTCCAAGTGAGAATGATTCCGTAATCTTCCTTATACGATACGACACAGGTTCCGTTTGGCGCAGCAACGCCTATCCAGTTCTTCGTGTCTCCTTGGCTTTTGGAATGAACAATACCGCCGATATTCACAGGATCTACTGATTGCCAGTCGGCCTGCTTCTGTTTTAGGTTGACGGTTACGGTAGCCTCAGAATCTCCGAGCAACGCCTCTGTAGACACCTGTGCATAAGCGGAGCGGACATTTGCAAGATCTGTCGCTTCTCTGGCTTTTTCAAGCTGTGACGCAAATACCGGAATGGCAACTGCAATCAATACAGCGATGATTGCAATGACAATTAGCATTTCCATCAATGTGAATCCGTTTTTGTTTTGCTTCATTAAAATCCCTGCTTTATCTTTGAATAGAACAAATACATGGTGAAAATAAACATCGGAGTTCATCACCGAAGGTCTCTGCAATATTTTTTACCGGAAAGGATTTCTGCGAAAAAAAGATGATTAAATCGTATGGTAAAGACCCATGGAAACCAAAACTTCTGTAATAAAGGAACTGGACACCAATCAAGATACGCGTCGTATCGAAATTGGTGTCCAGTTATGGTCCGAGTGACAGGAGTTGAACCTGCGGCCTCTTGAACCCCATTCAAGCGCGCTACCAAAACTGCGCTACACCCGGATAACGAATTTATTATACACGATGCCCGGGAAAAAAGCAAGCAGTTTTTTCACAATTTTATGCGGAAGCGGAAAATAGAGGAAAGCGGCTTTAAATCAGACTCAGAAAATAGCGAAACAGCTTTTCGCCGTTCACTGCATCGGGGCGGCGGTGCGCAAAGCCGATGCGCTCCGGGTGAAACTGCACGCCGATCACTTTGCCGTTTTCATGGATAAAGCCCTCGTTGATGCCGTCGTCGCTGACGCACAGAGGGATAAGTCCCGCGCCGAGCTTACCTGCGGCCTGATGGTGTGCACTGTTCACGGGGAATTCTTCGCCGTAAAATTCGCGCATCAGATCATGCTGCGCGCGTACCGTGTGAATGGCGTCGCCGGTCTCTTTTGCCGCCATGTGGTGCTGCGGGTCCGGCACATTCTGAATGAGGTCGCCGCCGAATGCCACGTTCAGCACCTGGTGCCCTCTGCAAATGCCGAATACCGGCTTGCCCGCTGCAAAAAAGCATTTTGCAAGCGCAATCTCGTCTGCATCACGGCTGTCATCGATGCCTTCGCTCGCCGTGTTTTCCTGCCCATAGAGCACAGGATTTACATCGGCGCCGCCGGGGATCAGCAGGCCGTCGCAAGTGTCTGCGT
>OGOV01000889.1_pt1 | contig 29271 bp, 13 predicted proteins | sample 1552711 | NCBI WGS metagenome assembly OGOV01 (sample SAMEA2580216, study PRJEB22360) | human gut metagenome | biome: human gut; feature: human-associated habitat; material: faeces | place: Denmark | collected 2008/2010 | reverse complement strand
AGGCGATGGCGATGTTTGGCATCACGAGGAAGAAGGTTGGGGTGATACCATCCTTATCCAGCCACTCCTTGATGTTGGCTGATGGCACACCGGCTGCAACGACCACGAGTTTCTGACTCTTGTAGTTGAGTGCATCCTTAATACCCTTCAATGTCTTCTCCACGCACCATGGTTTTACTACAACGCAGATGATGTCTGCACCGTGGCAAGCCAACTGGTTGTCGAGAGTTACGCTGGCTCCTTCGCTTGCGAAGTGATCCAATACTGGTTGGTTGTGGTCGGATACCGTAATATCTGATGGAGTGAACTTCTCGCTCTGCAAGAGTCCTTCTGCCATGGCACCGCCCATAGCACCTGCTCCGATAATTGTTATTTTCATTGTTCTCTTATAGTTAAAATGCAATGCGAGTGCAAAGATACTACTTTTATCTGAAAATAGCGCATTTTATTGATGATTTTTTAAGAAAACACGCCGGATTACTGACGATTTTTCAAGAAAGCTGCTAATTTACTCCCATTCTGGAAGTATCCACGTCCTTGGTTCTCTTCTCCTTGTACTTGCCTATCTTACAGATGATGGAGATGAAACTATGTAAATGATATTCTAGAAATAGACAATCAAGAAGAAACACCCATATAATGGGGAAAGAAGAGTTTGAAAATTTTCCCTTAAGAGATATTTTCGCTATATCTTAATCTGTAAAGTTATATCACGTCTCGGTTGTTCTGGCAATGCGCCTGAAGGAGTTCCTTCGGCATGAGCGTAGGCCAAGGGATGGAAAATTTCTGAGTTATGCGACAAATTACTTGCGAAATGTAGGAAAATAAGTGAAAATACCATGAGTATATGAAGGAGATGGTGTCGCATCGTAACCTTTTTGATGGGTTTTCTGTCTAATAACTAGACAGCCGTGTCAAGTATTTAGACAGGTCGTTTTATGGACTTTGTTTCTATATATTCTGATAATCAATTGTTTATGTTTTTGGCATAGCCGTTGCCTTGCTATTTAGCAACAAATAAGAATAGTAACAACATAAAGAATAGTAAGAAAATGAAAAGACTTGCGTTAGTAGCATCCTTCTGTGGCATTACCATAACACAGATGATGGCACAGAACATCAATGGTGAACAGATTTCCGACACGACCCTATTTGATAAGTTCTCCAAAGAACTTGGCGAAGTGGTGGTGAAAGCTCATCTTCCTCAATATAAGAAGACCCACGAAGGACTGCTGACCAATGTGGCAGGAACCGTGCTTAGCAAGATGGGTACGGCTGAAGATGTATTGAAGCATGTGCCGAGCATCGTGAAGAAGAAAGATGGATATGAGGTGGTCGGCAAGGGTACACCTATTATATATATCAACGGCAGGAAGATGCAAGACTTCAGTGAGTTGGATAACATCAAATCTTCCGACATCAAGAGTGTGGAAGTCATCCAGAATCCTGGAGCCACCTACGATGCTTCGGTAAATGCGGTAATCAAAATCAAAACCATCAAGAAGAAAGGCGAAGGCTTCGGCTTTGATACTCGCTCTGTGTATTGGTACAATAAGCATGACAATACCATCCAACAGGTTAACATGAACTATCGTCATAATGGACTGAATCTCTTTGCCACTTATAAGTTCTCTGATGCAACATGGATGCAAAAGGCCTCCTACGAACAGGCTGTACATGTTGATACGCTTTGGCAACAGCATAACAACAACGAAGTAACAGGTCGTATAGAATCGCATCGTCTTATCAGTGGTTTTAGCTATGATTTCAATGCCAATCATTCCATTGGTGCGAGATACACCTTGACCTCGCCAGGCTATTCTCGCTCAAAAGATTTTTTTGATAGTCAGGTGACTGCCGACGGTAAGTTTTACGACTATATCAAAACCGATGGTCTGACGGTCGACAAGAATAACCCTAGCCATCAATTGAATGCCTACTACAACGGCTCTTTGGGCAAGACCACTATTGACCTGAATACCGACCTCTATTTCAGTACAAACAGGGCTTATGCCTATAGCGATGAACAGAGCCAGGAGTACGATTCTCGTAACATCAACTCCAAGAATCGTGTGAGCAATAAGATGGTAGCCACCAAACTCGTAATTACCTCTCCTCTCTTAGGCGGTAATTTCTCCTATGGAGCTGAGTATATAAATACTCATCGTAACGATGACTACGAAGTGAATCGCACCGACCTCATCGCCAACTCTTATAGCAAATTGGAGGAGCAGACGGCAAGTCCATTCATCCAATACGCACGCCTCACCCCGATAGGAAACATCACGGCAGGGTTGCGATACGAGTATGTAAGATTCAAGTATTATGATGCAGGCATCTATCAGCCCGAGCAGAGTCGCTCCTTCCGCAACCTCTTTCCTACCATCAGCTATGGTGCGAAGATAGGTAAGGTAATGGCACAGTTGAGCTATTCGGTAAAGACCTCTCGTCCTTCATATAGTCAACTGAGCAACAATGTATCTTATATGAATCGATTTACTCGCCAGACTGGTAATCCTTATCTCGACAACGAAACCAATCACAGAGTGGAATTATCGGGTGTATGGAAGTTCATCCAGTTTATGGTCAACTACAAGGACTCTCGCAATGCCATCATCTATTGGGCGGAGCAAATACCTGGCAACGAAGCTATTACCATGATAAGTCGTAAGAACGTGAAGAGTCTCAAGAGCATGACCGCCTACATCAGTGCCGCTCCAAAGATAGGCATTTGGACGCCGCAAATCAACCTGGGCATGCAGAAACCCTGGTTCACCCTCCATACTGATGTGGCATCTTATCGCTTGAATTGTCCTATCTTCATGGGCTACTTCAACAATGCCTTCTCCTTGCCATGCGGCATCACTCTTAACGTGGATTATCGCTATCAGAGCAAGGGTAACACGATGAATGTATATCTTGCCAAAGAGCAGCATGTACTTGATGTCAGCATCAGCAAGTCATTCCTAAAGGATGCCCTTACCTTGGAAATAAAAGGCAACGACCTGCTTTATAAATGTTGGGATGCCGACCTGCTCTATAACCAGAAGATGGAACTCCTGCAAGTATCTAAGCGAGGTACGAGAGACCTGCAACTCACCCTTCGCTATAAGTTCAATACCACACGTAGCAAGTACAAGGGAACTGGTGCCGGCAATGCAGAGCTGAATCGACTATAAATATCTTTTATTACTTTTATTCAAAAGTAGAGACATTTAAGGTGATTTCCTATAAGGGAAACAAAAAAGCAGCAAACCGCAAAGGGCTTGCTGCTCACGATAGGAGTGATTCCTATTTCTTTTATGGGTTGAGTTTTCTTTATATTCTTATCTCAATGGGTTTATACTTCTTTCAATACGGTTTCCAATCTTCCGATGAAGTCATCCACATTCTCCTTGGTCAATACCAATGGAGGGAGGATGCGAAGGATGTTGGTGCCGGCGCAGCCGGTGAAGCAATGCTGCTCGTGGATGAGCTTGCTGCGAACTTCCTTGTGAGGAATATCGAGTACGGCTCCTACCATTAAACCACGGCCACGAACTTCTGTGATATGGCTGTTGCGCTTCTGCAACTCCTTCAGCTGGGCAATGAGATATTCACCAACCTCATGCGCATTCTGTACCAGGTTCTCCTTCTCGAAAACATCGAGAACGGCGAGTGCGGCAGTACATGCCAGGTGGTTGCCACCAAAGGTTGTACCCAACTGACCATATACAGGAGTAAACTCTGGAGAAATCAACACGCCACCCATAGGGAAACCATTGCCGATACCCTTGGCTACGGTGATGAGGTCTGGCTTGATGCCCAACCACTGGTGAGCGAAGAACTTACCGCTTCTGCCATAACCGCACTGGATTTCATCGCAAATTAGGAAGGTGCCGTATTTCTTGCAGGCTGCCTGCAATCCCTGAGCAAACTCAGGAGTAACCATGTTGCAACCACCTACGCCCTGGATAGCCTCGATGATACAAGCGCAGACATCGCCCTTGGCAAGTTCCTTCTCCCAAGCCTCCAAATCGTTGATAGGAAGATAGGTTACGTGACCATTGTCATTGATAGGAGCGATGATCTTAGGATTATTTGTTACCTCTACGGCAAGAGATGTTCTGCCGTGGAAAGCCTTCTCTATAGAAAGCACGCGGGTTCTTCCGTTGGTGAATGAAGCCAGCTTCAAGGCATTCTCATTTGCCTCGGCACCAGAGTTGATGAGGAAGAACTGATAATCTTCATAACCGCTAGCCTTGCCCAGACGCTCAGCGAGTTTCACCTGCAACTTGTTGATGACAGAGTTGGAATAGAAACCCAGATTGTTCAACTGGTTGGTGAGCATCTCTACATAGTGAGGATGGCAATGGCCGATGCTGATAACGGCATGACCGCCATAAAGGTCGAGATATTCCTGACCCTTGTCGTCCCATACCTTGCAGCCCTTACCTTTTACTATATTAATATCGAAAAGAGGATATACGTCGTAAAGTTTCATGTTAAATCTATGTTTTAAGAAAGACAACTCATAGAGTTATCTTATTACAAACTATTTTTTATGATAGAAGAACGAATGATTTTTCATCCGTTCTTCCGAATTCTTTTATCTAAAATGCTGATGGCTTGAGTTTCAAACCTGCTGTCTGGTCGAGACCAAACATGATGTTCATGTTCTGAACAGCCTGACCTACGGCACCCTTCAGAAGATTGTCGATGCAGGAAGTGATGAGGAGCTTATCGCCATACTTATCCACATGAACCAGGCACTTGTTGGTATTCACCACCTGCTTCAGGTCGATAGCCTTATCCACATAGTGGGTGAACTTGGCATCCTTGTAGAACTCCTTGTAACCTGCTACGATTTCCTCGATAGGCTTATCGGTCTTCACAACTTCTGTAGCGAAGATGCCACGGGCGAAGTCGCCACGGTAAGGGATAAAGTCGATGGCTGCATCGAGATAACCCTGTGTCTGCTTCAGACTCTGACGAATCTCTGGCACGTGCTGATGGTTGAATGCCTTGTAGATGCTCATGTTGTTGTTGCGCCATGAGAAATGGGTAGTGGCGCCTGGCTTCTGACCAGCGCCGGTGCTACCGGTAATGGCATTGACAGATACATCGCTGTTGATGAGGCCCATCTTGGCAGCAGGCAACAAACCAAGTTGAATGCAGGTTGCAAAACAACCTGGGTTTGCCACGTGCTGAGCTACGGCTATTTTTGATTCATTTATTTCTGGAAGACCATATACGAAATCGTGAGCGGCTGGGGTTGGCTGCTGGGTAGCAACCACAGTCTCTGGGGCAAGACGGAAGTCCTGTGCCAGGTCGATAATCTTCACGTTCTCCGGAACATTGTGCTCCTTCAGGAACGCCTCGCTCTTGCCATGACCGAAGCAGAAGAAGATAACATCCACCTGGTCGAAAGGCATCTCGGCGGTAAACTTCAAGTCGGTCTCGCCATACAATCCCTCGTGAACCTCAGCCACCAGGTTGCCGGCGTTACTCTCGCTGTTGGCGAATACAATCTCTGCCTCTGGGTGGTTGATAAGGAGGCGAATCAACTCACCTCCTGTATAACCAGCTGCTCCTAAAATACCTACTTTTACCATATTATCTTTCCTCGTTAGGGTGCATACCATAATAAACACGGAGTGGGGTAGAGCTTACCTTGATGAAGCCCTTCGCATCCTCTGCGGTCCAACCGTGCTGCATCTCACCATACTCACCGAGCTTAGACTTGGTCAAATCGTCTGGTGAATCGATACCAACAGTCAGGAAGCTGTATGGACGGAGCTTCAAGATGGCTGTACCGTTTACGTTGCGCTGAGAAGAAGTCAGCATTGCCTCGATATCCGGCATCACTGGCTCCAGGTACTGGCTTTCGTGGAGGAACATTCCGTACCAATTGCCTACCTGGTCCTTCCAATACTGCTGCCACTTGCTCAATGTGCTCTTCTCCAACAGGCGGTGAGCCTCGATGATGAGCTTAGGAGCTGCAGCCTCGAAACCTACACGACCCTTGATACCGATGATGGTGTCACCCACGTTGCAGTCGCGACCGATAGCGTAAGATGCACCAATCTCCTCAATCTTCTGGATGGCTGCAATCTTATCATCAAACTTCTCGCCGTTGACAGCCACGATCTCACCCTTCTCGAAGGTAATCTTCAGTTCTGCCTCTTCTTCCTTGGCAGTAACGTGCTTCAGATAAGCCTCCTCAGGAAGACCCTGGGTTGGGTCGAGAATCTCACCACCGCAGATACTGGTTCCCCAGATACCTACGTTATAAGAATACTTCAACTTGGTGAAGTCTGCATAGAAACCGTGCTCGTTCAGATAATCAACCTCCTCCTTACGAGAAAGCGCCTTGTCACGAGTCAATGTGATGATCTCTACACCAGGAGCCATTACCAGGAAGGTCATGTCGAAACGAATCTGGTCGTTGCCGGCACCTGTACTTCCGTGAGCGATGGCATCAGCACCAATCTCCTTGGCGTAACGAGCGATGGCGATAGCCTGGAAGATACGCTCAGAAGATACTGAAATAGGGTAGCAGTTGTTGCGGAGCACATTACCGAAAATCATGTATTTCAATGATTTCTCATAATATTCGTGGGTAACATCAAGAGTGACGTATGCCTTTGCACCCAACTTATATGCGTTCTCCTCGTTGGTCTTCAACTGCTCGGCAGAGAAACCACCTGTGTTAGCGCATGCTGCATAAACATCCCAGCCATCCTGGGTCAACTTCATTACTGTGTATGATGTATCGAGACCGCCGCTGAAAGCGACTACAACTTTTTTATTTGCCATTTTATTTTATGTTTAATATGGATGAATAATATTTAGATGGCATTCTTGCCAACACCTTAAATTATATGTAAGGATTTAAATTTCTGCAGATGGACCGTCAATCTTGCGGATTCTCTCAATCACTTCCTGAGGAAGCTTGATTGGCAGATGCTCCTCTGGGTCGAAGAGCATGGCGGTGCAGATGCAGTATTTGCGGTTGGTACGATGGAGGACATCCACGTTGATGCAACCCTCGCAACCACGCCAGAATGACTCATCATCGGTCAGGTCGGCGAAGGTAACAGGAAGGTAACCCAGCTGGGTGTTCATCTTCATAACTGCCGAACCGGATGTCAAAGAGAAAATCTTGGCATGAGGCCATCGCTGTCGGGCAAGCGTAAAGGTAAGGTTCTTGATGCGTTTAGCCAGTCCCATACCACGGAAGTCTGGGTGAACGATCAAACCTGATGTGGTGACATAGTGCTTGTTGCCCCATGTTTCGATGTAGCTGAAACCTGCGAACTTTTCGCCCTGGAGAGCGATGACCGCCTTGGCTTCGCGCATTTTGGTGGCAACATACTCTGGTGAACGCTTGGCGATACCAGAACCACGCTTCTTTGCAGCTTCTGCAATTGTAGTCAGAATGGTGTCGATGTACTTGATGTGACTTTCGTCAGCCACCATTACTTTAACTTCTGCTTCTTCCATTTTTTCTCTTCTATCTTAAAATGTTTTTGTTTTAATATTCTTTCTTTATATATATAATAAGGTGTATGTTTTGCATAAAAATGCAACTACCTTATATATATTTATGGTGAACGTCTGGAATTACCTCTGCTAGTGCATTGATGATTTCCTCTTCTGTGGTACCTTTCTTTTTAACCAGGAAGATAGTGTCGTCACCGGCGATGGTTCCAAGAATTTGAGAAATATCACTATTGTCTATGTTATAGGCAATGCTGCTTGCATATCCAGGACGTGTTTTGATCACGACCATGTTCCCGGAGAAGTTGATTGATTGGAATCCGGTATTCACCATCATCTTGCTCACTGGAATATGGTTTGATACTCTCTTATATAATGTATCGTTGGGCAGGACATACGCATATTTTCCACTCGAAGATGCTGCCTTTGCTACCTTGAGCAGTTTTAAGTCACGGCTCAATGTTGCTTGCGTAATCTTAAAGCCTTCTTTGTGAAGAGCCTCCAAAAGTTGGTCTTGCGAACTTAACTCCTGACTTGATATAAGCATCTTCAAAGTTTCCAATCTGCTGTTCTTTGCCTTCATATGCTGTATTTTTATTCGTTTAACGGCTGCAAAATTACAATATATTTTGCAAATAACCAAATAAAATGAAAGAAAAATGCATAAAATAACATTATTTTGTCTTTCATTATGCATAAATGTGGAATAAATATGCATGTATTACCTTCTTTCATACAAATATTCTACACTTGGCTTTTGATGCAAAATAGCCTTTTTATCCATTTTAAGCTAATTATTGTAAATTATTGAAAAAAAGTCTACGGAAACCGCATTGGTTCAATAAGTTTTTGTTATCTTTGCAGACACAATTCTTAGATTATAATCAACTTAATATAAAATAAACCTTTAGAAGATGGAAAAAAACAATGTTAAACCAGCTGATGGAAAGTTGGGTATCTTGGTTGTAGGTTGTGGCGCAGTTGCTACTACCTTTATGACCGGTGTTTTCATGACTCGTAAGGGACTTGCGAAGCCAGTAGGTTCAATGACTCAGTACGACAAGATTCGTGTGGGCAAGGGTGCAGACAAGAAATATTTGCACTACAAGGACATCGTTCCACTTGCAGACCTTAATGATATCGTATTCGGTACTTGGGATGTTTATCCGCAGAATGCTTATCAGGCAGCTATGTATGCTGAGGTATTGAAAGAGAAAGATATCAATCCTGTACGCGAGGAGTTGGAGAAGGTAGTACCAATGAAGGCTGCTTTCGACAAGAACTATGCAAAGCGTCTTGATGGCGATAATGTGAAAGATTGCAAGACCCGCTGGGAGATGGTAGAGGCTCTTCGTCAGGATATTCGCGACTTCAAGGAGAAGAACGGTTGTGCCCGTATCGTTGTTATCTGGGCAGCATCTACCGAAATCTACGTTCCTGTAGATATGGAGGTTCATGGTACATTGGCAGCGCTTGAGGCTGCAATGAAGGCTGACGACCGTCAGCATATTGCTCCATCCATGTGCTACGCCTATGCAGCTTTGACCGAAGGTGCTCCTTTCATCATGGGTGCTCCTAATACAACTGTAGATATTCCTGCAATGTGGGAACTCGCTGAGAAAACCAAGATGCCTATCGCCGGTAAGGACTTCAAGACAGGTCAGACACTTGTTAAGAGTGGCTTTGCTCCTATCATCGGTACCCGTTGCCTCGGTTTGAATGGCTGGTTCTCTACCAATATTCTCGGCAATCGTGATGGTCTCGTTCTCGATGAGCCAGCAAACTTCCATACCAAGGAGGTAAGTAAACTCTCTACTCTTGAGACAATTCTGAAGCCTGATGTCCAGCCTGATCTCTATGGTCATGGTAACGATGAGGATACCCAGTACTATCATAAGGTACGTATCAACTATTATCCACCTCGCAACGATAACAAGGAGGGTTGGGATAATATCGATATCTTCGGCTGGATGGGTTATCCAATGCAGATTAAGATTAACTTCCTCTGCCGCGACTCAATCCTTGCTGCTCCATTGCTGCTCGACCTTACATTGTTGAGCGATCTTGCTGCTCGTGCAGGCCGTTTCGGAATCCAGCGTTTCTTGAGTTTCTTCCTTAAGGCACCTATGCACGATTATACTAAGGGTGAAGAGCCTGTAAACCATCTCTACCAGCAGTATACGATGCTGAAGAATGCTATCCGTGAGATGGGAGGTTACGAGGTCGATGAGGAAATCGACTAATCAGGTTATTTCATTTAATACTACACCTTATTATATAAGGCATTAAATTTATATCATGGCACACCTTTGGAATGTTAGAATATCTCTCCATAGGTGTGCCTTTTTGTTTATTTATATAGAAAGTAGACATGGATTCGGTAACGAGTTTTATTTATGGTATGAGCATGATGTTCTTCTCCATGATGGCATTCCTGTTTTGGAGAAAAGGAAAGGAGATGCTCTTTCGGATGATTATGTGGCTCATGATTGTGGTCGACCTGCAGTTGGTAAAGGACCTGGTTTTCTTTCTGATTTATGGTTTTGACAACGAGCATGCGTGGTATCTTACGTCTTCGTTGGATATGATGATTATTCCGTTCTACAGCTTTGTGTTGATGGAACTGGTGAAGCCGGGCTGGTTCGGATGGGTGAAAGCTTTGATGCTGGAATTGCCTTTCCTCTTGTTGCCGGTGTTCTATATTTTTACCCATAATATCATCTGGTTTTATGTGCTTTCTGCCTGGGGAGCCATTTATGGATTCTCTACCTTTATATTGCTTTTCTTTATGATTCGGAGGTATCACCGCCAGCTGAAAGAGCGCTTTTCTTATCAGGAAAATATTAATCTGAATTGGCTTCTTGCCATTCTCAATACCTTCTTCCTGATTCTGTTTTTATGGACGCTGAGCTGTTTCGTTATTAATGTGGATTACGACAATATCTATATGGTAAGCTCTCTGATACTATGGATGCTGATAGATTATTTTGTTTATAGGCATGAGTCTGTGATAGAAGAGTTGAGCGATATTGAAATTGTACCGTTAGAGCAGAACGAAGTAGATGTTTCGGGGATGGCTGCTGAGGTGCAGCGGTTGTTCGAGGAAGATAAAATCTATCTCAATCCGAAACTGAAATTGTCTGATGTGGCGCTGGCTGTAGGTACGAACCGTACTTATCTGAGTCGCTATTTTAACCGGCAGAATGGGCAGACGTTTTATGATTATGTGAATTCTTATCGTATACAGTATGCTGAGAATTTGTTGAAGTCAACGAACTTTCCTTTGCCGGAAATCGCCATCAAATCGGGATTTAATTCTATTTCTACGTTCAGAAGAGTATTTTTTGCCTCTTTTGGTTGCTCTCCTAATAAATATAGAGTAAATGCATAAGTTATTGGTGTATAGGTAGTTTGTAAAAATCAGTGGTACACTGAAAAATGTCAAAAGACACTTTTTGTCCATTTGAAACTTATTTTTGCTATTTTGAAACCATGGTTCTCAATTTTTTTTCTATCTTTGCACCATAGAACTTTTTGAAGAGAATATAACTCTAGCATTTACTTTTTCTAGGAATTAAAAAATAAAGGTTGGCCAACCCGTTGAGGGCAAGCCAACCTTTCTCGTTATGTATGTTATTCTTTGTTTTTTTACTTTATTCCCGGTTCCCGTTTTCATTATTCCTTGTTGCTGCCTCCGAAGATGCGGAGCAAGTAGAGGAAGAGATTGATAAAATCGAGATACAGAGTCAAGGCTCCGATGAGTGCCAGTTTCTGTGCGCCCTCGCTCATGTCGTATTGTGTCTGGAGCATCTGCTTGATCTTCTGACTGTCCCAAGCGGTCAAGCCAACGAAGATGGCTACACCTGCGTAACTCAAAATGTAATCAAACCCAGAACTCTTCAAGAACATGTTTACTACGGTAGCGATAATCAGGCCTATCAGCGCCATGAAGAGTATTTTTCCTAAAGAGGTCAAATCCTTCTTGGTAGTGTAACCATAGAAAGCCATTGCTCCGAATGTGCCGGCTGTAATAAAAAATACCTTGGCAATACTGGTCATTGTATATACTACGAATACGGATGAAAGCATGGCACCATTCAAAACCGAGTAGACGATGAAGAGTAGGGTGGCCGTAGTCAGGGAGAGTCTTTGTAGGGCACCGGTAATGATGAATACCAGGGCGAGCTCTGCGATAATCAAGCCAAAGAGCAAGCCGCGGCTTGTCATCAAGGTCATCAGCAGGGTAGGACTGCTAGCTACACCATAGGCAGTAACGCCCGTAATCAGGAGAGCTAAGGTCATCCATGTATACACTTTGCGCATCAAAGCAGAGAAAACACCGCTTATACCTCGCTCTTTCTCATTAACAGCAAAGCCATTGCTCTGCTGGTTGTTCTGACTATTTATCAGATTGTACATTTCTTTTTCTGTCATAATTCTATTTTCTTTTGTTATTTATGGTCTATTGAATAATATAATAAGCGCAAAGATAATGCCAATTATTGAAACGAGCGATTATCTCTGCGCTTTATTAACATTTATTCCGTAATTTTACGTCATTCATTCCTTTATTTAAGGGCTATCTTCTTTACGGCTATCTGTTTTCCGCCTCGCGTTACCTCTACGGCTACAGTTCCATTTACTGGTGAGCGAAGCTGTTCTGTATCAGATTTTGCCTGTTTCTGAAGCGCCAGGACACCTGAGGTTCCGTATATTCTGATGATGTCGTTCTGTTTCAGCCCCTTTATCTGGATATGATAGTTGCCGCTAGGAACAATGGTGATGTCTGACTTCATGTCAGTCTCCTTGCGGTTGAAACTGATATTGAAGCGGTTGTTCATCTCACCTGTTTGGGCAGCATAGAATGGATAACTGCCATCCTTCAGATCTACCGCCTTGCCGGTTTCCTTGTCCTTCAGCCAAACGGTTTCATATTCGCTGGCATCGCAATCTTCAGGGATGCTGATGCTGTATTCACCGGTTTCCGGCAGACTGACTCCGATGGTCTGTTCTGCATCAATGCTGACCGCAGAGAGGAGAGAGTAGCGTCCACCATTGCGCATAGCATAGATCTGAGCATTCTGGTTCGTCATCCATTTCACTCCATCGCTTCCCATATCAAAGTCGCTTTTTGCTTCGTAGGCAGGAACTGTATTCAACTGGAGCTGGTCATCTACAGGAGCGCTGTTGCCGGCTCTGCTGTTTCTGTTGCTCTGTGTGATGGCGATGTCGAGGGCTCGGGTTGCTTGATAGGCTGTTGTTGCCCTTGCTTCCGAATGTCCTACTATCACGCTTTCTGAATTATCCAGAGTGGCAGTCTGCGTAAACACGGCATCCATTGCAGGGATGTAGCCAGCCGTTGAAGCACCCGTGTCTGAATCATAGGTATTGATAGCCTTGTAGCTGCCGTTTTCTTCGCATTGGTAGATGACTCTGCCATATTCCATATCGCTATAGTTCATGGCGCAGAGATAAGGCGAACCGAAGAGATTCCAGCCCATGTTCTCCTTGTGGGTGAACTTCGTGCCGCTACCATCGCTGCTCGACCACGGCTGCTTGTTGTTGTTCTGCGTCAAAATAATCTGTCCTAACTGACTACCGTTCTCTGAGTAACTGATTCCATAGAAACGGACGGTCTTGTCGGCTTTAGCATCCATTCTGAAACCTGCGGTAAAGTTTCGCTGGTTGTCTACGCCCTTTACCCATGCTTTACTCTCGCTTTGGTCGAACTTATAGTCGTACTTGGCACGAGTAGCTGCATTATAGTAGTAGGCGATTACACTACCATCAGCAGGATTGTTTGTACCTTCCACCTCCATATTGGTAGCCTTGAATGGTATGGAGAAGAAGTTGGTTCCTTTCTTCAGGTTTCTCTCCACTGCAAAGTTGGTGAGGTTTACATAACTGTTGTTGCCTCTTAAACCAGCGTGGTGCTTCAAAAGCAGGAAGCTTGGGCTGAACGGATTCGTCACTGTAAAGAATGTGTTGTCGAGTTTCAGCTCCTTGTCTACTGCCATGACATAGACCACAGATTTACCATGCGGGTAATCGACCTTATTCGCTTCGGTATCGTTTGTCAGGTACCAAGTCTCGAAACATCCGTTATCAACCTTGCCTCTGATGCGTTGGTTGCCGGCAAGGTCATGATTGTGCATCACCATGTCGATGCATCCTTGGGTTTTGCTTGCATCTGTGTTAGCGTTGATGTTGGCTTTGTCTGTCTCATCAAGCTGGTACTTCCAGTATTCATCTTTCACATATTTATTATAGGTGGTTACAGATGATCTGTTGGCAGCCCTACCATCTGTTGATGGTAATTCGCCGGAAGCAGTTACATTGACGGTCTTCACATTCTTCACGGTTCCTAATGCCAGACTGTTATAGAGCAAACTACTTGCATCGCCTGATACCTTTGCATTTGCATCAAGTATAGAGGTAGAGAGCATGCTGTTGCCCTGGAGGCTGACGTTGCCCGAAACCTTGAAACCATCAACAAGGCACATTCTGGTTTCAGTACCAGTTGTTGAGCTATTGAGTGTCAGTCCATTGATGGCAGATTGACTGGCAGACTCAATGATTCCTTTTCTCTGAGTAAGAAGATCCTTCACGATATTTTCTGTACCCGTAACAGAACTGGTTTCGTTGCGCATCGAACCGAACATCTTGACGCCCGGCATGCTGATGTTCACGTTATCTGCCTTCAGATTTCTATCTACGAAGACGTAACCATATTCACCTTCATGCTTGTTGGCATAAAGCTCAGCCAGGTTGATGGCGCCTTGCAGGTCGTTGGTTGAACTCTCCCAGCTTTCACCTGTTCCTGCAACAGCAGAACCTTCTTTTACATAGATAATCTGAATCATCTTCGTGTCGCACTCGTATGCACCGATATCTATGTTGTCGCCAATCAGTCGGGCAGTATTGCCCAAGTCCTTTTCTTTGGCAAACATCTTTGCATAGTCAAAATCTTTTTTGCTTTTATCTTTATATATTTTATCTAAGCCTACATTTTGCTGATATTTGTCATTGTCTCCTTGATTTAGTAACATGAAGCTCGGTCGAATTCTATAGTCGCCGTTATTTGGATCAACGAAGTTCGGACCATTTAGTACATCATCATTCTCGACAGAATTATCTATCACGACATTTTTGTTAACTATTTTCAAATTTGGATATTTATTCTTCCATGCGACAGAATTATAGACACTTTGGGTTCCTGAAACAGCTGTGTCTTTATTGCAGACAAACGTGGCGTTTGTTATGTCTACTTTTTGGGAACCGTACATAGTAAGACCATTTCCGTTTCCATCTGCAAACAGTACATTCCACATATTTATGCCACATTCTTTTCGGTTGTTTACCACCATTCCGGTTCCGTTATTCTTTCTAAAGGCACAATGATGGAGGTTCATTTCTTTTCCCGTTCCAGCTTGAACCTCATTAACCATCGCATTTACTCCCACACCGCTCTGGTTCTGGAATGTGAAACCGGAAATCGTTACCGGCTTACCATTCGTTACGATATTGAGCAGGTTCTTGGTTTCGCCCGCCTTGGCAGGGTTCTCAATGAGTACCGAAGGCTTGCTGAAGTCTTGCACCTCTGTACCGTCTGCATTTTTCGAGCCCGTACAACCACCTACAAGTTCTATCGATTCTATTAACTTAGCCTTCTCTGCTTTGTTTACAATGAGAGAAAAGGCATCACCGCTAGAGTAGGTTGGCGAATAATAAGTGCCTCCACGTACAAACACCTTTCTCTTGCTGTTGGTTGTAGAACCTGGTGTGGTGCTACCTGTTGGGTTAGCCATGGCAATGATGGCACCACGGAGGTCGGTACTTTGGTTATCCCAACTGCTACCTTCACCATTTCCTTTCTCTTCCGTTCCGATATAAACCTCTTCGAAGTCTGTAAACTTGAATACATACTGGAATTCATACATACCGATGTCGATAGGCTTTTCGGCTACATTACCATTCTCGTCTTTCGGACCAACGTATCTGTTGTATGTACCGCTGACAGGACGGATGTACTCAGATGGATAACCATAATTCTCAAGGCGAGTTTTGTGCATAGTCCACCAATTCTGATATTTACCACTCTCGTTTGTATCGTCTGCATCCTTCTTTCCGTCACCTGCATCTGTAAGCACAGAGATAGCCTGTGGATTCCACTTGGCATCCTGTGTATAACCTTCGTAACCCTTTGTCGTTGTAGGCGCTGTGAAGCGTGGACCATCCGATGCGATATTCTCCTTGTTCAGCTTGATGTTACCATCCTTTGCAGTAGAAGTCGGTAAATCATCCCAGGCGCAGTTGCGCATGTGTTCTCTTTTGAGGAGCACACTATTACCAGTTGATTCATTACCCCAAATGGCGGTATTATATAATATAGGTGTAATCGTACCGCTTGTCACCTCGTTCTCCACATGGATGGCTCCATCTTGCTTTGCCTTGTTGTTCACGATGAGGCTGTTTACGATGTAGGCATCCTGATAGTCCTCAGCCATGGTGTTGGCATCATTAGCCCTGCGGATATAGATGGCTCCGCCTTGTGAATTTTGTGTGCCCGTATATCTGCCACAAGTTACATCATTGTTGGCAAAGAGTGAGTTGACGATATGCAGGTTTCCATTATCCGATTTTGTGAGATAGAGATAGATGGCTCCACCCTTACCAGGTTCGGTGACTTCATCCTGACTTGCCTTTTCTGATACGTTACTGTTTCCGCTGATTGTACTGCCGATGATGTCTAGACTTGCATTGTTTACATAGACAGCTCCGCCATGCAGACCGGAGTTTTTGATCAGTCGGCAACGGTTCAATGTATAGTTCACGCGGTTGGTGTAGATACCGCCTCCTCGACCAATCTCGGCAACTTCGTTAGTTCCTCCTTCTTCAGTCTTCAGTTTTGTCGTGGTCTCACCATTCATGATGGTAATACCGTCTAATACGACATCATTGTTCAAGGTAGCCGAAGCACCCGTGGAGCTCGCATTGCTGTAGACTACATGATATACATTACGTTCCTTTTCCGATGCCTTGATGTCACCGGAAAGAATCGTAGGATTCTGGAACTCCCATGGCTCTATCAATCCGTTCTTATTGTTGTCGGTCATGTAGTTGGAGTTGCGGTTAGCCAAGATGTCTTTGATGTCTCCATCTGGAGTCAAAGTCTTACCTCCAAAGCTTGTTAGCTCATCTCCAGTTTTGTTTTCTGTTCCAGGAACAACAGGAGTTGAAGAATACAGGTCATCTTTCGAGAAACTGCCGAAGATATCTACGTTCACAGGGATGGTGAAGCTCTGCAAGCGGCGGTCTATCGTGTTCTGTTCTTGCGAAAGATCTTTGTTCTGTCGCATCTTGCTCGGCTTGTAGGTTCCACCTGTCATCAGAATCTCGAAGTGGGTATTGTCATCAGCCACTTTCTTTTCTCGTGCCTCATTGATGTAATCGAGGGCTGCTTCGAGACTGTTGAAAGGAGTCAGGAAGGAGCGGCCATAATACGTTGCCTTCTCTTCTTCTGTTACAATCTCACCACCTGTCTGAGAAACGAACAGGCGCTTCAGAAGCTTGGTACCGTCAAACGCAGGCAGATCAGATGTGTATGCACCTGCCGTCTGTTGCTTGGTCATGTTTCTTTCCTTACCGGTAATGTCGTAGCTGCTGATACCATAATTCTTCCATGCATTGACGTATTCTTTCTCAACTCCGTTGCCAATCAATGGTGAATAGGCACGAGGCTTGAAGATTTTGTTGTCATTGAAGTAATTGTCCAGGTCGCTGGTCATCTCCGTATTCATTTTGTTGGCTGGCAACGCCATCTTCTCTACGAAACAATAGTTGTATGGATAGAATTTTTCCGTATATGTTCCGAGTCCCTGCAGATAGTCGTAAGACTGATAGTTCACATCACCGCTGATGTTGTTGTCGGTCTGTGCCGAATTTCCCCATATCACGGAGTTACCGCCAATCAGGGAGTTCTCCTCCTGGTAGATTCCGCCACCAATGGTTGCCTCGTTTTTAGCGATGGTGCATGAGATGACGTAGGCATGGTAGTTCTTGGTGTCTTCGTTCTTATCGTTGGAACGGAGCGCATAGATGGCGCCACCTTTCTGTGCCTTGTTTCTTACGATGACACTACCGCTTACGATGCTACCTTTCAGCAACATGAGAGCACCGCCTTGGGTAGCCTGACAGTCGGAAATTTCACAGTTGCGTACATGTGCCATTCTTGGTACAATGGCTGCACCACCCATACTCTTGAAGCCCGACTTGTCGCTAGCGTTACCATCAATCAGGCGACAGCCATCTATGATGGTATTGTCTGACAGGGCAGAAGTGTTGTAGTCATCATAGTCGCCCGTAGGCCATTTGCCGAAGCACACGGTGTGGTAGCCGTTCACCTCCTGGTTAACGGCAGAACCTTCTTTTACTTCGGTCTTTGCGCTTAATACTGTCTGGTATGAGCTGATACAGTCGCGTTTGTCATTATCCCAATTGGCGGTTCCATCTTTCGGTTCTCCTCTTTCCTGGTCACCCTCATAGTAGCCTCCCATCAGGCATACTCCGTTAGGAATCAGGAAGGTGTAGCTCTGCGGATCGCTAGGGTCTGCCAGCGTATTGGCATGATAAACAAATCTCATTCCGGTTTCATCAGCCTGATAGCCTGCCACTTTTACATACACCTTGCTCTGACTTGTTGAATTAAATTTCTTGCCCGCAGCAGTCAGCACGTCCTGCAGTTTGTCAGCACAGGCAGCGTTTTCCGGACTGTCTCCACTTCTGTTTCCCCATCCGTTTTGGGTTACATAATAAATGTAATCTACAATACCTGCGCTGTTTGTCTTTTTCTGTGGCGCGATATTGGCAGTATTGTTAGCCTCATAGGCACCGATATCAATGGCGCAGTCCTTGATTCGGTTGGTATAGTCCATATCGGTTTCCGGAAGGATGATTCCATTTCCTACATTTGTGGTTCCACCATTCAGACACTTGTTACCTGCTAAACCATCAGCCTCGTTCAGACGGAAGTTATTGGTAAGGCGGGCATTACGGAAGCGGAAAGATTCTTCCTTTCCACTTTCGTAGGTCTTGTCTTCAAATGGAAAATCCAGATTTGGTCCGGTGAAGTTTCCATCGCTTTCAAGAAATTTATCATTATCATCGCTACTGTTCATATAACAGTTGTGAGAAGGCTTCATCTTGCCCGATGCAGCTGAGTTTACCTGATCTGTAATCTGCTTGCTGTTGTTGTAATTATCATAGATGATACAGTTGTAGAGTGAAAGTTGCGATGCAACTCCGGTTTTGGCATCCTGCCAGTGATAGATGCCGGTTCCGTTTGTCGCCATATTGTAGGCGATGGTATTGTTGTAGAATTTGGCACTCTCCAGGAAGATACCTCCGCCACGACAGGATCCGTTATAACAACGGTTGTTTGCCACCACAAGGTTGTAGCCGGTGCCTTGAATCATATAGGCTCCGCCTCCATAACTTTCACTGCTGTTGGCATAACTCAGGTTTCTCAGCAGGTAACTGTTCGAAATCTTACTGTTTTCACCATCCATATACAAACCGCCACCACGCACGCGACTGCCATGGTTGAAGTTGTTGACGATGATGAGATTTTCCAGTTCTACACCTCGGAATACACGTACACCTGCACCTCCGTCACGGTTGGCACCAGGATAGTTGATGATATAACCATGACGTACGGAGAAGCCATCCCATTTGGCATGCTCGTAATCCACGTATTTTTCGTCTTTTAAAGTTCCTTTATAGCGTACGGCATTACCGTCGGTACGTGAGGTGTTTCCATCACCCGATGGCGACCAGGTAGGAAGGCATACGTCTGGCTGATACAGTACATAATGGCGCTCAGTATTTCCACTGTTCATCAACTTTTTTGTAAAGTCATATTTAGAGCCATCTTCAGGTTTGTCCTCCTGATACCACATTTCCTTATCTCCGTTTTTGAAGTATACAGGCGATTCCTTTCTGATCTGTAGAATGGTTTCATATTTGGTCTTTTTCAGATTTTCGTATTCCTTACGTGCTGGTACGTATTGTGAGAGCAGCGGATGGCGGTCGTCTTCTCCAGGATAGCCTTCGTATGGGAAACCACCTATTACCTCCACCTTGTCTCTGACAACAAAGCCTTTGTAGTCTGTATAGATGCCTGCACCTACCCAAACTACTACCCAGTCTTTCTTGTCTTTATTCTTATTCAACTCTGCCGCTCTTTCTACAGCATATTGCAAACCGCTGATGTATTGCTCCTTTCTATTGTTGGCAATCTTGTTATAGGTTCCCCAATTGTTGGAATAGGCTCGCGCTTGGTTATCTGAGTTTGTCCAGAAATCGCCATAAGAATCTATTTCAGAACGATACTTGCCGTTAGCCAGACTATACTCCTCGTTTTCGATGGTTGTATTGAGCAAGCTTCCATTGTCTGTTACATAGAAGTCATTGCCCGTTCTTGCCTTTGTATTATCACACATGGCGTTGCCGATGATAGCCTTGTCCCATGTGCTTCCGTCATATTCGGTATCTGATTCATTCAGAAGATTAAAGTCTGGGTTGCCGTCTTTGTCGTCATTATTGGCGTCGCTGCTTTCATAGTCCTGGTTGTACGAACGCACGTAGATAATCTTTCCTGCTTTTGGCAGGAGAGCTTCGTATGCCCCTAGGTCAGGAACACCACCTAGATTGCGGTCTTCGCCGGTGATGTCCTTGGCTGTTGTGGTTGCATTGTTTTCTTGGGCGCTGTTGATGATGCGGCCAGCCTCTGCAGAACTGGTCAGCGGGCGGAAGGATGAATAGCCTCCGTAATAAACGTTGCCGCTCATCTTGGCACCCACTTCATTGGTTGGGTTGCTGAAGTTCAGAGCTCCGTTTTTTCCCAGAGTGTTGATATCCATGCTGTTCTTGCATTCCGAATCATTCCATGTGCCGTTGATGTTCAGTTTGTTTCCTACAGCATACGAGGTAGCCTTCACAAGGTCGTAATCTGGTGCTACTCCCTCATTGTTGATGATGCTCACGTGGTTGAGTGTGAGTTTGTTGTTGCTGCCTTGAGCCTTGTTCAGATAGATGATGGAAGGCAGCACCGAAGGACTTGGATTATGCGGATCCTTGCTCGTATTGTTATTGATGACGCAGTTTTCCAGTTCCAATCTTACATTCACGGCATCTGGCATGGTAGCGATAGCACCGCCATCTGTCGCTGTATTGTTCTCAAAGATACAATTCTTCAGCTTCACGGTGGTTGGTTCACTGCTCTGGTCCATGCTGCCTATCAGCACGCCGCCACCATAAGGCATGTAGGCAGTACCGGCAGCGTATGCATGGGTAAAGGCATAGCCGTCGATGGTGATGTTGGCACCTGCTTCGATGCGGACCAGATGGTAGAGACCCTCGTTGAGTTCTGAACCGTTCAGGTTTCCGTTCAGTTCGGTGCGGTATTTGATAGGGTCACGGTCTTCATCTTTCGGATTCGGATTCTCTGAATATTCCGGATAACCGCCATACACGGTAATTGGAAGTACGCAAGGTTGAATGTTAAAGGTGCATGCCCTGGCGTCTGTTTCCTCGAACGTGTAAGCAATCTTTGGTTCGAAGATACCCTCACGACCGCAGATTTCAAACTCCCATCCGCTGTTCTTCTCAATAGTGAAATCCTCTGCTGCAGTATTGCCCGCAGTAACCACCTTTACCTTGTCTCCATCCTTGATGTCGGCAAGATAACCGAGTACTTCATCTACAGATGATGAGGTATAGCTCTTTTCCCACGACTCTCCTGTTCCGTCCACCAGTTCTCGTGAACGGTCAAAGTAGATGCGCAGGCGTTTCTTGCTGTCATTCTTTTCAAATACAAGGTCGTGGTTGTCAGCCATATAGGCTCCTGCTGACGGAACCGAACTGATAGCTTTTCCGCTCAGGTCTATTTTTGGCTGATACAGGTAGGAAGATGGCAGGAGAGCATAGCTGATGCCCACGTTGCGCAGTCGGCTACCTGTCAATGTTTCCCAGTAATAGTTCACCGTCTTCATGTCTGTAAGAACGCCACGTTTCTCGTTGAAGGCTTCCACCGTGTTGTAAGGTGCTTCATTGCCCATCACGAATCCCTTGCCAGAGTAATACGTGTTGATGGAGATGGTTCCGCTCTGATAGGTGCTGGTCCATTTGGCTGCATTTACATCCGAGATGGCGTTGTTGTAGAACTGTACGGTCTCTTCTGATGGGTTGGCTGCATAAATCTGTGCCATGGACGCTGAGTTGTTGGTGCCTGATTTGTGCTGGAGCAGCGAGTTGTTCCAGATGACGTTGTTGGCAAGAAGACCCTTTTCCTTGATATACACACCACCCGTATTGGATGACAGCTCGTCAGCAGGATCCGAGGTGTTGTTGGTATAGTTGTTGACGATGGTGTTGTTAATCACCAGTCCTTGACCATCCAGATACACAGCACCATTTCGGGTACTGGTATTGTTACTGATTACAGAGGTGGCAAGAATCTGATAATAGGCTTTCTCCGAGTTATTAGCGTCACCATTCAGATATACACCCGCTCCCTGATAGGCAGAACAGTTGGTTACCATACTTCGGGTGATGAAGCCGGCTTCGTCAATATAGATACCTCCGCCCTGATAAGCCGAGCAGTTGTATACCAGGTTACCTTCCGTCTGTCCGTTCTTGCAGTAGATGCCGCCGCCACGAGGCTTGATGCTTCCGCTTTCTTTCATGCCCGGGTTGCAGAATCTCACGGTGCAGTAACGCATTCGGGCTGATGGGTCGTTGATATAAACGCCTGCACCACAGCCTGGGGCGTATTCGGCTTTGTTCGTATCGTGAAATTTACCTCCCTCAATGGTGAAGCCTTCAAGATATACTTCGTCGGTAAAGGCATTTCCTCCAGGCAAGGGAGCAAACCATACCACATGGTAGGAACCGCTGTTCTGTATGTTCCAGGCTTCGTCATTATTACTCCAGTTGGCATCGTCGCTTCCCTTGAATTCCGCACCCCTGATGATGGATTCTTGTTTCCAGCCCCATGGCTTTAAATCCTTGGATTCCTCGATGCGCTCGGAACGTCTTTTTTCGGTTCCATTAAACGCACCATAAACGCTGATGCCATTCTTCATCAGTAGGGATACCGGGGCTGATGCATCGTTAAGGATGCGGTCTTTTACTACATAGGTTCCGGCTGCTACCCAGACTTCGCCTTTCTCGCCTGGTGCCTTTTCTGCCAAATCGTTGATGGCCCACTGGATATCGTCCGTGGCATTTTTCCATGATGATCCGTCGCCCTTTCCCTCTTTCTGGGGCTTCACGTATCTGATGCGTCCTGCCTTCATTCGGGCATACTCGTAGGCGCCGATGTCGATGGTGCTTGTCTGATAGCGTGTCCTGCCCATGATGTCGGTAGAAGCTGTTTCCAGGTTTGCATCAACTACAAGATTTTTGTAGTATTCCAGTTTTCCCTTGTTCAAAAGGGCAGAGGTTTCCTCGAAAGTGAAGGCGGTGCTGTATAATTGTTTCAGGTTACTGCTGAACGAGAAGTCGTAACCCTGGGTCACGGCACTCTGCTTGAACCAAGGGGCTGGCTCTATGCCGTGGTTCTCGTTACTGATTTTTACGTTTCCGTTGTCGTCGGTATTGGCTTTGGAATTGGTAACTTCTACTTCCGGAAATGCACAGGAATAGAAGGCAGGACGGCTGTCTTGCTTGCTGAGTGCAGTGGAATGCCAGAGAACGGTGTTGTAAACCGATCCGCCGTCATTGCTGTTTGAAGCCCCGTCTGTGGTCAGGTCTGCGGCTGATACGGTGTTGGCAATAACAGAACAGTTGACGATTTTCGATGTGTTCGAAAGTCGGATACCGCCGTTCGTATTGTTGTTGATGTTGCAGTTGTAGACGGTGGCTGTTCCGTCTATCCACATACCACCACCTTCGTTTTCGCTGGTGCCTCGCTTGCCTGCCACATTATTAAAAATGCTGCAGTAGCTGATGGCTGACTGCTGGTTGGTACAAGAATTATCTACATAGATGGCACCGCCGCGCATGCCGTAGTTGTTCGCAAAGTTACATTGCGAAATACGGAAGTAACGGCTGCCGGCATTGTTGTCGTCGCTGTTGTTCACCACGTAGATGCCGCCGCCTCTGCCATTTGCAGAAGTATTCTCTCCCTTGGCATTACCTGCTGCGATGAGGAAACCGGAAACAATGGTTGGCTTGTTGCCGTCGTTGGTGTTGTCCTGTGTTACGCCCATCTGGAGGGTCAGCACATGGGTGGCATTGTCGGTGCGGGTGGAGTTCTCTGGATAGATAATCAGCTGCTGGCTCGCCTTGTCGTTGGTGGCGATATCGCCCACCAGAGCCGTCTGATACTTCATCTGATATTTGTGTCTGCCCGTAGGGAGAAAGTTCTTGTTGGTTTCTGTTCCTGCAAAACCTCCATACATGGCAACGCCCGAACGGAGAACGAAGCCTCCCTTCGGCGCCTTGTAGATGTTACCGGTAATGTCCTCGTAGCCTTTCACCCAGATTTCGTCGCCTGCCTTGGCTCGGCTCAGCGCTTCTGTCAGGGTGATAGCGTTCTCCCATGATGAGCCGTCACTGCCGTCTGTTGCCTCAGCCGTTACATGATAGGTCTTGCTGTCCTGTGCGAACAGGGGGTTGACACAGCTCAGAAGAATGAGGAGTGCTATGATTTTCCTGTATGTCGTATGTTGTATTCTCATGCTGAAAAGAGTTTTATATGTCGAATTTGTTGATCGTGATATTTGGCTCCTCACCGAGTTTGCTGCCCGATATTCTTGCATTAATCTTGTACCAGCGGGCTGGGATAAAGCCATCTTTCAACTTGCTCATGTCAAATGTCACGTTGTATATCTTGTTCCCTGTTGTTCCTTCTTTCTCTGTGTCAAGCTGGAAGGTGATGCGAGGAGGATTGGTTCCGTCTGGGAAGGTATAATGATATACCCGTCCGTTGCGCTTGCTGATTTCCGAGGTGTTCACAAAGGTTGTGTGGCCGCTTACCGAAGTCTTGGAAGTTACTTCCTGATTGTAAAGGGTAGGGAAGAGTCTTCCGCATCCTGCGCCAGATATCGTTGTTCCCTTCGGTTCACCGTGATAAGTAAACTGGCTTACTTTCACGTTTGTATATTTCAGCTTTCCATCTTCTTTCTCGTAGGCTCCCTTGGCATCCCATTGGATGTCAATCTTGGCAGCCAGTCTGCCCAGTACCATGCGCCAGTATTGTTTGGTGTTGATATTGGCATTGATGTTCTGTTCTACTTTTATCTCGCGCTTATCGGTAAGAATTTGCGTCTCTGAGTCCAGCTTGAGTGCATATCCTGTAGCTACGCTGATAAACTTGGCTATGTCTACGGCTCCGTCTTTATGAGCATAGTCGTTGCTAATCTGTAAGTTGTAGATATGCTCGTTGCCGTTTGTGCCGTCTTCTGTTATCTTGTTCAGTTCCCCCTCCAGATTCAGTCCTTCTCCGTTACTGTAGGTAACCCCATAAACGCAACAGGTGCCTAGCGGCAGATACATTGTATAGGTGCGAAAGCCGTTGGCATCAGGTCCTGATAGGGTTGAGGTGGCATGGGTGACGAGGGTTTTTCTGTCGAATTCTTCCTTGGTATAGGTTTCGTAATATACCATTTTCTGGGGTGCTGCATCGTGTATTTCGTCGCCTTGCGTCTTTTCCTTATAGGCAACGATGATGGTGAGCCGGTCCCAGTCCACCATGTCGTTGGTGTCTTCTCCCGGATCTCCGATGCGTGTTTTTGTCTTATCGTCAGGCACAGATAGGGTGAGCGAGATGGGTGCCAACGTGTCCATCGGTCTTACCTCGTTCTTTTCGCTTTCGCTGCATCCTGCCAGCATGATAAGCGATAGTATCGCAAATATGTATTTCGTAATATGATTCATGTATCAATTCTTAATAGCCGTTGAATTTTTCACTCTTCGTTCTTCACTCTTCACTTAAATGTCAATATCGTGGCTTCCGCCTGGTTTCCAGTCGAGTTTCACGCTCACTCCTACGGATGCATTGGTAACAACCAGCGAACCGTCGGCTTTGAGTTTTGCCTTAATCAGCTTCAGTCTACCGGCTTTCAGCGGCTCGTTCAGCGTGAGAATGGTTTCTGTATATTTGCCGTTTACCTTGGCTATGATGTGGTAGCGCCATTCTGCTTTGCTGGATGGGAAACTTACGGCATAGAGCGCATCGTGAGTCTGGGCTGAGGCTGTTGAAGCTTCGTTGATTCGCTTGGCTCTCACGATGGTGTTTCGGGATGTTGAGAAAATACTGTCGTTTACGAGAAAGTGGGTTGCCATTCCTTCTACGAATCCCCAGAGCTCGGCAGGTTTCACTTCTTGCTGGTTGATGACTACCGCTGCTGCACAGTTTGCCATATAGAGGGTGGTCTGCAGGTCGTGTTCGAAATCGGCCTCGTTGATGGTGAGTCGGGAAGTGAACAGACCGATATTGTGACTGTCGATGGTATCCTTCTGCTCCTGTTCCAGGGCGAGAGCCTTGCAGACATTTGCACCGGTAATCTTTACGTTCCTGGCGCTTCCGGTGTTGGCGAGCGACAGGTTCTGGTAGTCGTTTCGCGGCAGATAGATGGTGTAGGATACCGAATTGGCATTCATGATGTTAGCTTCGTGACGGTAGAGATCTTTTCCGATGAAGAAAGACAAATCGTTGTCTAGGGCATGGTCGGTGAAGACTGTGCCTAGTTCCTGTTTCAGCCGGTTGGCGATGTGTCGCTCCTCGGTGGTATTGAGGTCAATGTCGATGAGGGTATGAATCTGTGTATTGAGCCTCAGATTATACTTGATCTTATAGTCTTTGCCACACTTGCTCATGTCTTCATTGATGCATGAAGACAATCCGAAAGCGATGCTCAAAGTCATCAGAGCTATCAGAAATATTCTATATGATTCTTTCTTTCTCATTTTCCGTCCTCTATTAGGATTATAAATAGCGAAATCTACCCTACTGAGCTTTCGTAACTTGCGAAAGCTCAGTAAGGTAGAATGATTAAATATCTACATCAAATGTGATGCCTGTCTTCCAAGATAGATCTACTGCGAGACCTACGTTGATACCTGATGTTCTGAGGTCAGGAATACAGTTGTATGCGCTCTTTAAATCTTTGATGTTAAAGTTGGCTTTTGTAATATGGTCCTGAACGAATACGCGGTCAACGCCAGTTGGTTTTGTTGTAGCTGTTGAAGCAGTAGGGTCTAACTTACCAACCAGATAGAACTTTGCATTCTTAAGAATGATACCATCATTTCCGTAGAAGTCCATGCCTGAGTTGTTCTCTAACTCGATGGTTACATATACTTCTTTCTTAGTTGCATTCTTATTGTCAAATACGAGCGTATAATTTGCGTTTGATGCAGAAGTTTCGTTCTTGGCATACATAGGAGCATCATTCATAACTTTGTCATAGATGGTGTTTGCGAATGATTCTCCTGTAGTTGCAGGCTCATACTTCCAGTTTACTGATGCAGGCTGACCACCAATCAAAATGCCGGTTACTGGGAAACCTGTGGAATTAACAGTGACATCTTGGTCTTGCTCAAGTCCACCTTTTACTTTACCATTGTCTTTGAGAGTTCCCTGGGCACATTTTATTGTAGATTGCAATACAGCCACACTGTACTGTACAGGATCTTTCAAACCTACAGTTTTTGTTGAATTTGTAACTTCACTTTCTGAAAAATTAGTTTTTGCAGACCAATCAGCTCCAGTATTCTTTGTCCAATCATTATAGTCTGGAAATTCACTTAAACTAGACATGTCTTTATCAGAAACCATAGTCTTTGTGTTTACAAAATACGACAGTTCGGCAGGATAGCATATCTTTTGATAATTAATAGTGTTGCCAGTACTGAAGAGGTTGTTTTCTGGAGTGTTGTAAGCGAATGCTCCTGAAGTCCAGCTTAAAGCAGCAACGCCATCTGGCAGGTTGAGATTTTTCGGGAAGTCTCTGATAGTATTTATCTTATCCAAAGCATCTTTGCATTTTTTGTATATCTCTGCTGTTAATAGTTTGGTGGCAGGAACGTCTGCTCCAGGAGTCTCACCTGCTAAAGCTGCCTTCAGGCTCTCAATGCAAGCTTTTACAGATGTCTTTGAACCTGCAGTGAGCGTAATAAAAGCATTGTAGCGATTTTTTAAAAACTCTTGCTCATGTTTTGTAAGCCATGATGGGAGCGTTGTTTCGCTACCGATAGTTGCCCAAGTATAGATAGCGGAACCTTCTTGAACTTGTGCTTTAGCAATATCATTTAATGCACTGATGATAGCTATAGCATCTTCATCAGTTGTGAAATCAGCAGTGCTATTGATAGGAGTTAACTCATGGGATATGTTTGTAAGAGTTTTCTCTATTTTTTTATCAGCTTTCTCTGTAATATAACCAGCTTCGAATTTTGATTCTGTATTTTTACTAGCTTTACCATAGAAAAGCATATGGTTAGTTCCTACAGGAATCTCAATGTCACGGTAAAGTCTGCGATATGGGTCTTTACTGTATGCATTACCATCTGTACCAATGCTGATTGGCTTATCCGCATTGATAGTTCCGGCTGTTTCAGGATCATCACTGAAAGTCAGCAGAACGATGTCTGAAATGCCACGGAAAGGCTTGCCACTTTGCTGAGTCATCTCATCAGTCATACGTGTCACCTTCTTCGCCTGGTTTGTCGAAGAGTTACCACCATAAGGAATGTTTATGGCGAACTGGGTCTTTACAACCTGTCCTGTCGCACCTGAACCACCTGTTGGCTCAATTGAATCTGAAGAGCAGGAAACCATTCCTGCTGCACTTGCAAGAAGCATCGCACTTGCAAAGCTAAAAAATCTGAACTTCTTCATAGTCAAGTTATATTTTATTTGTTCTTATTTGTTTTCTCTGTCTGCCCGATGTTGTAAACCAGCGAGACTGCCACCTTGGTCGGCATAACGAAGGTTTTCGTCTTCTTCTCAATGGCGGTAGCGCATCTGCCATAACAGTTGAATTTGGTATAGCGTGTGACTCCCAATCCCAAACCTATTGCCGCCTCCAGATTCCAACGGTTTTCCTTGTCGAGTGCCCAGTCGTAACCATATACTACGCCCAGAGCTCCCAAGTCGCCTTGGAACCTATGCTTTTTGAGTTTCGGGAAAAGCCCAAAAGGGAAGTGTACACCACCCGCATTGTAATGTGAGTAGAGTAAATTGGCTCCAAAGAAGTGCCCCAGGAACGGGCTGTCGAGCCAATATCGCATCTCTGTTTGTATGGCAATGTGCTTCAGTTTCTTGTTCTCGCGAAAAGTAAATGGGTTCCAACCTGTGGATAGATCTAGCGACCAGTGGTCTGATAACCTCTTTTCCACTCCGATGTTAGGTGTTGTGGTTGCCCAATATGCTAAGTTCGTTTTCAAGCGCCAGTCTTGTGCTGATGCTGAAGTAATGAAAAGTGCTGAAACAAGAAGGAGCAACATGCGCTGTCCTTTGTCTGTATTCATTTGCTTCTGTATTGTTTTGTTGATAGAAAAGTGTCTATTTTACGGTTTCCTATTTCTGTTTTTGTTATTAATCTAATTATTTTTTCAGCCACAAATATAGCGAAAAATGAGCAAAAGGACTTTCAAAAAAAGAAAAATCTGCCTTCATTTAAACTTCGTTAACTATAAATTTATAAATCTACCCATTTTTACTCCCCCAGCCCGTCCGAGAACGGCCGTTTTGGGGTGTATCATAGAGGGCAGAACCGCTAT